>Ga0187851_10004856_pt1 | contig 10886 bp, 8 predicted proteins | sample June2016WEW_6_10_FD_132997 | JGI IMG/M metagenome (GOLD analysis project Ga0187851, IMG submission 132997) | Peatland microbial communities from SPRUCE experiment site at the Marcell Experimental Forest, Minnesota, USA - June2016WEW_6_10 | ecosystem: Environmental > Terrestrial > Soil > Wetlands... | reverse complement strand
GCCCTCACATTACCATTCACTTCCTTGATGAGCCGGGCGAGTGCCGCTCTGCGCGTTTCCGGTCAAGCCCCATATACCGCAAATTCTCGGTCATGCCGCCTCCTTGAATATCTCGCTCGTGAGTGAGGCGAGGGCATCATAGAGGAATAACCGGCGTCCGCTCGTGGGGATGCGATACCGGTTCGGGATGGAGAGGTATTTATCGAGGTTTGAGTGAACCTCAGCCAATGTGCGCCCAACGGCGATGTCGTGGGAGAATGTGCCTTCGCGGTCGTTGCTCAGATAAACGTGAATACGGAAGCGATTAATCATTTTGATTCTCCATGAGGCTGGTTGCCTCTTGCCGGGTATTACGGCTCCCGGCTGGCCGGTAAGGGTTAGCTTGCGGCTTTGAGTTCAGCCATACGCTCTGCGAGCATCCAGAGAGCTCGAGGGTACGCCTAACACAGAACTGTTGTCAACGAAAAAGTTGAGGCATAAACATACTTGCCGCACCATGTTTGGTGCGTGAGGTACCTAGCGGTTGAAAACCCGTGGGATACTGCTCGGGCTATGATTACCGAGACCGCAGTATCGAGCCTTGCGCCCACTGGAACCCGCCTAAGCGGAGGATCGTTGTACATGTTCCTTGCCTACATGGACGACACCGGAACCGGCAACAAAGCCGAGCGATTTCAGGTTATGACCGCCGTGATTGTAGCGGATGGGTTCTTCCACGCGGCGCAGAGTCGGGCCATCGGTGGTCTTGCGGCCTATATTCCCGAGGACAAGGCGGACGAGTTCTGGCAGAAGTTCGAGGAGTTCAAAGGCTGGCAGCTATTCGGTGGTTACGGGCCATTTGACGGCATCAGCCAAGAGACTCGTTTTGGCATTATCGAGTACTTGCTGAATGTCGTAAGTGAGTTCAAGTTGCCGATAGTCTACGGCGCAGTCGAGAAAGAGAAATTGCGGAAAAAGTCTTACGGTTCTGCGCTGCCTCTCGACATGTGTTTCCGCATCTGCATGGACGGGATCGCGGAGGAGATGCAGAGGGACTTCAGGCATGATTTCGCCCTTCTCGTTGCCGACAATTCAAACGCCGATGCCAAGCGTCTGCGGGAGTCCTTCTACGAATTTCGCCGGGGCATGAATCGAGATGGTAGAGAGCCGTTCCCGACCCCGCATCTTCACGATGACATGTATTTCGGTGACTCGAAGTATTCCATCGGAATCCAGCTTGCGGATCTGTGCGGGTATTTCATCTCGAAGCATCTTGAAGGGAATCCGGCGGGTGAGGGTTTCTTCAATCTCATCAAGGATCGGATTGTGTATTCGCGGGTTGAGCCGTAGAATCTGGCAATAGAAAAGCCCCGCTTGCGGCAGGGCTTTTCTCGCTCAACATGCGTGTTTCAATCGCCGAGTGTGGCTCTGTGCGAATCATCGCATGGAGTCGTGCCATCTTGCAAATCGTAAACAGCGGTATCATGTTTGTGACACTTTCCTTGGGAGGGGGAGTAACCGGCATGGGAACCTCGGAAGAATGGGCGCGTTCTCTCGGCGAAGACCTTAAGGCAAAGCAGAGGGTAGAAAGAGATATTGCGCAAACAGTAGCGATGCAACGTGAAATCGAGACGGAGAAGATGCCGCTGAAATGGGATGAGGTTCTTGCCGCTTTTCAGGAGCACTGTACCGTCTATAACGAGCAGGTTAAGCCCGAGCGGACTCTCGCCCTTTTTAGAGCAGGGCAACATGATTTTATGGTTCGCCCCGATGCGCTACCAGAAATTATTACCGGGAGCTATGATCCCCACACAAGACGAATCGAAATCGGGTCTCGCGTGGGTAAAGATTCGTATTTTCCGCGGGTCGTTCTGGCTGGGAGTGGCGACGTTGAGTTGGTGTCACTCCAAACAAAAAAGGTAAAGACTCCTACTATGATCGCCCGAGATACGCTTAGGGAGTGCCTGATAGCGCCATGAAGCCACCGCCCGACAATCCCGAATTCACCCGCTTCATGGGTGCGATGCGCGACATTTTCAAGGTGTCCAAGGTGGAGATGAATCGGCGCATAGAAGCAGAAAAGCGGAAGCCTAAAGCCTCCGCTTCCCGCGTCTCTGGCGCATCATCCAAGCGGGCTGATTAGACGGCCGTTTCTCCCACCTTGCCGGTCAGCTCTGCATAGGTGAGTCTCTTCCCTGCGATCTGCGACACTGCCAGCATGAATCTATCCGCGTCGGTGAGCGGATTATCTTTGGTGGCGCGGTTGTTGTAGCGGAATACCTGCTCATCGACATACCGGCTTAGGTGGAACGGCTCGACGGCAACATAGGTGCCTTTCAATCCCCGTTTCAGCAAAGACCAGAAATTCTCTATGCCCTGGGTGTGGACTTCGCCGCGCACATACTCTTGCATGTGGTTTACGGTTTCATGCACGAAGTCCTGAGTCTTAACGCGGTCGTATCCCACCCAGCGGTCGGTGTAGACGGTCGATTTCGGTGCGACCTGGTTCAGGATTTCGTTTTGAAGAGTCTCGCGGGTCACATCGGGAATCACCTTGGCGCGGACTCTGCGGGCCTCACGTTCGAGCATTCCCATGACGACCGCTTTTCCGCGATCCGCTTTCAGGCCGTTCGGCAGACCTTGGCGGCGGGTTCGGTGCATGTTGTGGTACTTCCCGCCGATGAAAGTCTCATCGACTTCGATTGGACCGCCGTCGCCGTCCATCTTGCGCCAGTTCCCATCCCTGAGCGCCAGCCGGATGCGATGCAGCATGAACCACGCCGATTTCTGAGTCACTTCGGTGTGGCGCATGATCTCGTAAGAACTCACGCCGTTCTTGCAGTTGACCACGAGCCATACGGCGGTAAGCCACTTATCGAGCGGAATGGGCGAGTCCTCAAATACGCTGCCGGTCTTGACGCTGAATTGCTTGTGGCAGTCTTTCGCCATGCACTTGAAGATGCGCCGCGAACTCAGGTAAGAAACCCGCTTGCCGTCGCAGTGGGGGCATACTGGGCCTTCCGGCCATCGCATCGCCGATACGAAATCCACGCACACATCAGGGTCGGCGAAGTAGCGAGTCGCCGCCAGTAGTCCTTTAGGGAATTTCTTCGGGCGTTTCATAGCTCTATCAGCATAGCTAATGGCGCATGGTGTGTCAAGTATATTCTTACCTTTACACGATTTCTACCATTATGCATAAGAATCGGCTCAAATTGATTTAAATGAATCAGTTGAGATCCTGGACACGGTATATGTTGCCTTAAGAGTAACTGACGAGTTGGCGACTGACGAGTTGGCGACAATCCACCAGGAACCCGCAAGACGGGGCAGCAACAGGGCAGAACGGTCTCCTGCGACGACTCGCCCCGAGGCATTTCCGATTAAGGCTAACGACTCTTCGGCCATGTGGAAAGGCACTCAGCGGTTAAATTAGCAAACGCTATGACGATTCAGAGAAGTAATTCTTACGATTGCGCGCAACCGGCTCTCAATGGATGTTTTACTTTGTTGTTGGCGAAAGATGACGATGGCGCTCAGAAGTTTTGCGAACGCCTGTCGACCGAAGCAAGAATTGCTGCTTGCCAATTAATGCGGTAATACAATTACCGATAGCAAATTCAGATTCAACGTTCAGAAAGGTTTGGACTGGGAGACGCGTGATTTAGATCACGGCAAGAACCGGCCGCAAAGGTACAATTAGATCATGTTGCATGGCGTCTTCCAACGCGCGGCAGTGGCTGTTTTGCTGATCGGCTCCCTGGTTGCGCCTGCTCAGATCTGCCTGCAACATGCGCAAAAGACCGGACATCGTTGCTGTGTTTCCATGTCCGAGCCTGGCGCGACCATTCACAACGACTGCTGCTCCGTACGGCCGACGCTTCCGGCCGTTGTTGTAGCGCCTGCTGTTACCAGTTCGGTGACATTGTCCGATGCGCAGGAGTTTGTCTCCTCGAATGGACTCTCATCGCCGAGTGAGCTTACGGTCTCGGCAGTCATCCCTCCACAGTCTCCGCCTACGGGCGCGTCTATCCTTCGAATCTAGCTCTTCACATTCGCCGTGGCTTGCCGGGGTGTGCATCTTTGCGCCTTGAATCATTCGCCTTGCCTTCTTCCACGGAGTTGAAGAGTGAAATCCAATATTGTTGTTGCGCCGCTGATGCTGGCGCTGTCCCTGGTCTGCTTCGGGCAGTCGGAGCCGCCCTCTGCGCAGGCCCCGAGTTTGCCGCAGAGTCCAACTGCCGCGCCGTTGACCGCGGACGAAGCGGTGGCGGAGGCCCTGCAATCAAATCCAGAGATTCGCGCATCGGTGCGGCGCTTGTCCCTTGCTCAGCTAAAGACAACCACCGCGCGCAGCCTCGACGATCCCATGTTCATGGTGCGTGACTGGGATACGCCGCTCGTGAAGCCATGGGATCTGAATCAGGCACAGTTGATGTTCAGCGTGCAGCAGACATTCCTGAGCAAAGAGAAGCGGGATCTCCGTTCGAAGGTCGCCTGGGACGATGCGGAAGCAGCGGCCAGCGATCTTGAATCGACGCGGCAAGAGGTGGCTGCCGCGGTGCGCAAGGCATGCGCCGACTTGATGCGGAACGCCGACGAGAGGAAGCTGCTGGATCGCCAGTCTGCGCTGCTCAAAGAGGCACTGTCCGTAACGCTCGTTCAATATACGACGGGCAAGGTTCCGCAGGCTGATGTGCTACGGGCGCAAATGGCGATCACGCGACTCGATGAGCAACTGATTGAACTGGATGAAGAGCGGGACACAGCGCGCGCCGGGTTGAACGTGTTGCTGGGGCGGCATCCGGATGAGGAGTTGGAGATTGCCGGCAGCTATGCGGTCGCTAGAAATCTGCCTCCGATTGAGGAACTGGAGCGGTTGGCGATACTCAATCGCCCCGAACTTGCGGGGCTGCGCACGCAGATTGAGAAATCAAAGAATGAAGGCCAGGAGGCACGATTAGCCATGAAGCCCGACTTCACCGCGGCGCTCGGCTATATGGTCATGCCGGTCGGTTCTGCATCGCGCAACGCGTACATGGCCGAGATGACCATGAATCTGCCCTGGCTGAATCGCGATCGCCATGAGGGCGAGTCGAAGCAGGCGGATGCGGCGACGGAAGTTGTGCAAGCCGATCTTGAAACGCGAACCTCCGCCGTGTTCCTGGAAGTGCGGCAGGCGCAGATCGCGACGCTTACAGCCGAGAAGCGCGTGAGGCTCTATCGCGATACGTTGCTGCCGCAGGCAGAGGCGGCATTCAAAGCCTCAACGGCCGCTTATCAGAACAATCGCGCCGAGTTTCTGACACTGATCGATAGCCAGAACCTTCTTCTTGACATTCAAGTTGCCTACTACAGGGCGTTGTCGGCCACGGATGCCGGCGTGGCGGAGTTGGAACGCGCCGTCGGTGCGCAGATACCCGAGATAGCGGGCGCGGTGCCTGCCCAATCCAATACGGACGTTTCCTATACAGGTACTTTGAGCCCAGACCGACCCAGCACAGATTGGAGAAGCAAATGACTTCCAGAGAAAAAAAGTTGATCGCACTCGGCGTGGGGGTTGGCACACTAACCGCCGTACTGGCGCTTGGGCTGCTTGGCGCGCGAGGGATGCATTTCTTCGCAACTCCTTCGGCAGATGCCGCAGCACAACCTGCCTCATCCCCGCAGCCAGTTGCCGCCTCAACCTCCGCGCAGGGTACGCAACCCGGCACTACAGTGGAACTGAGCCCGTCAGAAATTACCGCAGCCGGGGTGCAGGTTGCCGAAGTTCGCACGGCATCGCTCAAGACGGACATCAACGCCTTTGGCCGGGTGGAGCAGCCGGAGGCGCAGCTTGCAGCCGTGAGCGCACGCATCGGAGGCCGTGTGGACAAGCTCTATGTGCAATACACAGGAGAGCGTGTGCGCAGCGGCCAGCCGGTGGCCGAAATCTACAGTCCTGAAGTTGCAACGGCCGTTGAGGAATATCGCCTCGCAGAGGAGAACCGCGATGGGCTCCTCCAGTCGGATGATTCCTTTGCTCGCACGCAGGCCGATGCGCTGGTGAAGGCAAGCCAGCACAAGCTGGAGCTTTGGGGCATCACAGGCAAGCAAATTGACGCGCCCGGGAAAGATGGCATCCCGCATGTGACCATCTACGCCTATGCCTCTGGAACGGTTGTCGATCGCAAGGTGACCCAGGGGCAGTATGTCAACGCGGGCGACACGCTATTTACTGTTGCCGATCTTAGCCAGGTCTGGATCAAGGCCGACGTCTATGAGGAGCAGTTGCCCCAGATTCAGCAAGGGCAGGAAGTTGACATCACCGCAGAGTCGATGCCCAACCAGACCATCCACGGTCGTGTGGACTTTATAGAGCCGGCGGCCAATCCGCAAACGCGCACGGTTCCGGTCCATGTGCATGTGGCCAATCCGGGAATGCGTCTTGTGCCGGGCATGTTTGTCACTGCAGTTTTTGTGAGCCGCGCAGCGCAGCCGTCCATCGTGGTTCCGCGCTCGGCGGTACTCGATACAGGGACGCGGAAGATCGTTTATCTGGCCAGGCCCAATGGCGTCTTTGAGGCGCGCGAGGTCCAGGTGGGTGCGCCTTCTGACGATCTGTTCCCGGTCTCCAGCGGACTGGCCCTGGGCGACAAGGTGGTGCTCAACGGCGCCTTCCTGATCGACTCGCAGGCGCACCTTAGTTCAGGTATGTCCGGTCTCTATGGCGGTTCGAAAGAGTTTGGCGAGGGGTCGCAAGGGCAGACTCCCACAGCGAGTTCAACGGGGAAAAGTGCTGAGACCGGCGCGGCGCAAATTGAATTTCACGCAGACGCCGATCCGCTCAAAGCAGGTGAAGACAATCCGTTCCACGTGAAGTTGACCGATGCCAGCGGCAAACCCATCGCCGATGCCAAAGTCACGGTCACGCTCATCATGCCCGCAATGCCCTCGATGGGCATGCCGGAGATGAAGAGTTCCTTCGAGTTGACGTGGGCGGAAGCGCGCCAGATGTACGTGGGCAAAGGGCAGCCGCCGATGTCGGGAACATGGAGCGTGCTCGTCGAGGCACGTAAAAACGGCAACGTCATTGCCGCAACGCACACTCATCTCAGCGCGAAGTAGGAGCCGGCAATGATCAACCGCATTATCGAATTCTCGATGAAGAACCGCTGGCTGATCCTGGCCGTTTATGCCGCGCTGGCGGTTTGGGGCTACTGGGCGCTGCTCCACACGCCCATCGACGCCATTCCCGATCTGAGCGAGAACCAGGTCATCATCTTCACCGAGTGGCAGGGCCGCAGCCCGCAGGAAGTGGAAGACCAGATTACTTATCCGCTCACCGTGAACCTGCAAGGGCTTCCGCACGTGCGCACGGTTCGATCCGCATCGGCATTCGGGTTCTCGATGGTGAACGTCATCTTTGAGGATTCCGTTGACATTTACTTTGCCCGGACGCGCGTGCTGGAGCGGCTTAGTTTGGCGGGCAGCTTTCTGCCCGCGGGCGTAACGACCATGATGGGGCCTGATGCAACCGGAGTGGGCCAGGTCTATTGGTATACGGTCGAGGGGCCCTACGACAGCGGTACTCTTCATTCCATTGAGGACTGGTACGTGAAATACCAGTTGAACTCCGTGCCGGGCGTGGCTGAAGTCGCAAGCGTGGGCGGATTCGTGAAGCAGTACCAGATCGATCTCGATCCCATCAAGCTGCGCGCGTACAACGTGGCGCTCAAGGATGTGGTCTCCGCTGTGGAGCGAAGCAACAACAACGTGGGCGCAAAAGTGATTGAGGCAGGCGATACCGAGGAGATGATACGCGGCATCGGACTGATCGGCGGCCTGAAGGACATTGAGAATATCTCGCTTGGCGCTTACAACGGTACACCCGTGACCGTGGGCAACGTGGGCAGCGTTCAGCTTGGTCCCGAGTTCCGCCGCGGGGTTCTCGACAAGGATGGTAAAGAAGCTGTGGGCGGCGTGGTCGTCATCCGCTACGGCGCCAATGCGCGCGAAGTGATCGATGCCATCAAGTTGAAGATCGCCGAGATTCAGCCGGGTCTGCCGGCGGGTGTCAGCATCATTCCCTTCTATGACCGCAGCATCCTCATCGATCACTCGGTCGAAACGCTGCGCCATGCGCTGATTGAAGAGCTGATTCTGGTTACGCTGGCGCACGTGCTTTTTCTGTGGCACTTCCGCAGCATCCTGGTGGTCACCATTCCGCTGCCCCTCGCGGTGCTGGGCGCTTTCCTGTTCATGAAGGGCGCGGGCATTTCGTCGAACATCATGTCGCTGGGTGGAATAGCTATCGCCATTGGCGTGCTGGTGGACGCGGGCATTGTGATGACAGAAAACGTGATTCGCCAGGCGGAGCAATACGAAGCCGAGCATGGCAACTATCGCGACCACATCGGTGAGATCACGCTCAAGGCCGCGCGGCTTGTGGGCAGGCCAATCTCCTTTGCCATGGTCATTATCATTCTCGCCTTCGTCCCGGTCTTCGCGCTCACCGGAATGGAAGGCAAGATGTTTCATCCTCTGGCTTTCACCAAGACCTTCGCTATGGTCTGCTCCACTATTCTTGCCATCACTCTGGTTCCGGTTTTGTGCACATTTCTGATTCGGGGCAAACTGCACAGCGAAAATGAGAATCCGATCATGCGCATACTGCGCGCAATCTACCGGCCAGTGCTGCGCTGGGCGCTGCGACACAGGATCATCACACTGAGCGCGGCCATGGCGTTGCTCATCGGCGCTCTTTATACGGCCACAACGATTGGCTCCGAATTCATGCCGCCGCTCGATGAAGAGACGGCGCTATTCATGCCTATTACCGACCCGCGCATTTCGCTCACGGAGGCAACCCGCATCCTTCGCCAGCAGGACTTGATCATTTCCGCGGACCCGGCAGTCGCAATGGTGGTGGGCAAAGTTGGCCGCGCGGAAACATCCACCGATCCCGCGCCGGTGAACATGAGTGAGACAACCATTACCTTCAAGCCAAAGGACCAGTGGCCCAAGGGACTTACGAAAGACGCAATTCTGGCGCGGCTCGATGAAAAGCTGCAGATTCCAGGGGTCACCAACATTTGGACACAGCCGATTCGCAACCGTATCGACATGCTCTCCACGGGCATTCGCACACAGGTTGGCATCAAGGTCTTCGGTCCCGACCTTGGCGTGATTGAAGCCAAGTCAGAAGAAATCAAGGAAGTCGTGGCGCAGATTCCAGGCGCCGTCGATCTCTATGCCGAGCGAACCACGGGTTCGCCGTACCTCGAGATGACCGTCGATCGTGCCGCCGCGGACCGGTACGGATTGAATGTCGCCGATGTCGAAGACGCGATCGAAACCGCGATCGGCGGAAAGAATCTGACCACAACCATTGAAGGGCGGCAACGCTTCCCGGTGCGGGTTCGCTATGCGCGCGATTTCCGCGAGAACCCGCAACAACTGGACGAGGTTCTTGTGATGGGAAGCGGCGGCGCACAGGTGCCGCTCAGCAAAGTGGTCACCATGAAAACCACCATGGGGCCGTCGATGATCACGAGCGAAAACGGCCTGCTACGCGGAGCTGTGCTATTGAATGTGCGCGGGCGCGACGTGGGAGGGTTCGTTGATGAGGCTAAGCGCGCAGTGGCCGAACGGGTGAAGATGCCGCCGGGCTACTACGTCGAGTGGAGCGGTCAATATGAAAACCAGATCAGTGCTAGGAAACGCCTTGAACTGGTAATTCCCATTGTGCTGCTTGTAATTTTTGTCCTGCTCTATCGCACCTATCACTCAGCCAGGGAAGCCGCACACGTTCTGCTGGCGGTGCCCTTCGCGCTGAGCGGCGGCATATTCCTTGTCAAGATTCTTGGGCTCAACTTCTCGGTCGCGGTCTGGGTAGGCTTTATCGCTCTGTTCGGAACCGCTGTGCAAACAGCAGTAGTGATGGTCATCTATCTGGAGGAAGCCGTTGCACGGCGCAAAGCAGCCGATGGCCAACTGACCCGCGCCGGCCTGCATGCCGCCGTCGTTGAAGGTGCCCTTCTGCGGCTCCGCCCCAAAGTCATGACCGTGGCCACGGTGGTGGCCGGTTTACTGCCACTTCTCTGGTTCACCCGCACAGGCGCGGAGTTTATGAGGCCGCTTGCCGCCCCCGTGCTGGGAGGGATGCTTAGTTCTTTGCTTCACGTTCTGATCGTGACCCCAGTGATCTTCACCTGGCTGCGTGAACGTGATTTGCAAGGCCGATAAACAGATTGAAGGAAGAAGGTCGCTGTCAATCCTTTATTTCCTTCGCATTATTGGTTTTGCTAAACGAGGAGACATTGGAACCTGTACCAAGCGTTGGGGGCCCATCTCGAAGGCGGGAGGATTGACGGGCTTCCCGCGGGTCTTTTGTTGTTTTGAGCAATTGACCGCAGCCCCGAACTGACCGAAAATTGTCGGGCGAAGAACACCGTGCTCATTGAAGTCGGTGTCTGGACTGCGGATCGGGAGCGGCCCCCGGAGGCGCGGGCCTCGCCAAGAGAATTCCGGCTTCGCGCGGAATCGCCAAGTCACTCACTGAGGCCGGATCCGTAACGAGAAGTCGGCCAGTGTTTGCGATCGAGTTTGCATCACCTGGCCGTAAAACCGCCTTGTCGGAGAGGTGGGCATCCGATCTAACCAGATCTCAGTCTGGGATCGGGCTAAATCGTTGAGGCGCGAATCCACCATCCATGAACTGAATCTTGGGTTTCTGGTCGACCGCGAATCCGGAAGTAACCCTCAATTAACGGTGAGAGGCCATAGCGCTCAGTGAGCCCGTTCGCCGGTTTTCGCAGTTCCAAGAGCGACCGAGCGCGACTCCCGTTTCCTCTAAAATCCCGTGTACTTGTGGTGTACTCAGGAACCGCGTATGCTGCGTTTTGACCGATTTGAGCGTCTAGTAT
>Ga0187851_10004855_pt1 | contig 10887 bp, 5 predicted proteins | sample June2016WEW_6_10_FD_132997 | JGI IMG/M metagenome (GOLD analysis project Ga0187851, IMG submission 132997) | Peatland microbial communities from SPRUCE experiment site at the Marcell Experimental Forest, Minnesota, USA - June2016WEW_6_10 | ecosystem: Environmental > Terrestrial > Soil > Wetlands... | reverse complement strand
GGTACTGAGCCATGCGCGGCAGTTCTACGGCGGGCCGCCCAAGTTCAAGCCCAACCCGAAGCTGGCGCGCGGCTTCACGGCCGAGCAGAGCCGCCCGCCCGTGAACGACCCCAACCTGCGCTCGCAGGGAGGAAGGCGGTCCTTCATGAATACGCGGGACCGGGAGACGCTGCCGGGGAAACAGGGGCTTGTGGCCGCGTCCAACCGGCGGACTGTCGTTGCCTTGCCTCGGGTAATACGGCGCGATCAGCTGCTTCAACTCCGGCCAAGGCGCCCCCGGTTCGATCAGTAGTTCAGCAATTGGCGCCAGCAGAGTGAGCACTCATCCGCCGAACCGCGCTACCAGGGGGAAGAAGAATGTTGGGAGAATGGCCTATTGTTCCTTACCCCCTCGAAGCCCCGTTGTCCGTGAAAACAGAATCTGGCGATGGTCCACTTTTACTCCGCCACGTTACGCCGCTAACCGGCGCAGTTTGATCTATTTAGCTCTGTACCCTACACGCCCCTTATGGAATCTTCCCCGTCTCCTTGCATGAATCATCGGATGATACTTTAATTGTAACTACGTAATGCAGCCAGGAAGCGTCCAAATCTACGCCCGGCGGATCGTCTTTCGCGGTAACTTTTTCGGCACGCTCGAGTTTGAACTTCGTATCGACCGCGGTAACACGATTCGCTCCATCGTAAACCAAACTCAGCTTTGGCCTGGTGCCTGTTGGGTTGGCACTGGCAACTTCGATTGATGACGAGCAGTAGGTCGTTCCGGCATTGAGAGAGCACCTTCTTGTCCCTGATCTCGAAGCGCCGCCCTTTTCAGGTGGAACGTCCCATTCACAGAATTGATCCTGCAAATGCCATGGCCCGAACACCGAACCGACAAATGTTGTCACTACACCTGATGGAGTAACCTCGCGGATGTTGTCCGCCTCAAGCACCAACACATTGCCGGAACTGTCCGTGGCAACAGCCATTGGGTTAGAGAAGGTAGCCGCCGAGCCAATGCCGTCGAATTCACTGCTATCTTCGCCTGGGCTTGCAACGCCGGCGATTGTCGTCACTACACCAGCCGGGGTAACCTTGCGGATGGTGTTGTTGCTAGAGTCCGCCACATAAATGTTGCCTGCCTTATCGGCGGCAACGCCGTGGGGGAAATAGAATGTCGCATTCGTTCCTATTCCATCCGCATGGCCGGTCTCGCCAGCCCTGCCAGCCAAAGTCGTGACTACCCCTTGCGGTGTTATCTTGCGGAGAGTATGGCGAGACATCTCATCCACGAACAGGGTTCCCGCGCTGTTGGTTGCGATGCTGTAAGGGGCAGTGAACCTTGCCGCACCGCCAATGCCATCGATTTCACCACTTTCACCCGCCAGACCGGCAACTGTCGTCACCACACCGGTTGGGGTGACCTTACGGATTATGTTGTTGCCGGAGTCCGCCACATAGACATTGCCGCTACTGTCGGTGGCAACGCCGGTAGGACTAAAGAAGCTTGCATTCCCGCCTGTTCCATCCGAGTGGCCTGTAACGCCTGCGGTGCCCGCCAAGGTTGTTACTACCCCTGCCGGCGTGATCCTGCGGATCGTGTTGCTGGCCTTGTCCGCCACGTAGACGTTGGCTGCACTATCGGTGGCAATGCCAATGGGATATACGAAAGTTGCCGCAGAGCCAATGCCGTCGGCGCTCCCTCTCGTATCCGGCTTGCCCGCGAATATCATTACTGCCCCAGCGGGCGTTATCTTGAGGATGGTGTTGTGCCAGTTTGCCACATAGACATTGCCTGTGCTATCGGTGGCGATACCGGTTGTGAGGCTAAACTTCGCGGTAGCGGCAAAGGCGCTCGTCTCCTGCTGCGCCCTTGCAGAGTTACTTGAATTGGGAATTGTCATCATTCCCATTAAGGCGGCGGCGCTGGCCCATCCCCTGCATTTCCCGTTCATCTTGCTTGTTCCTTCCCGCCAGAGAATTTCGCTTCCTCTTTGCGCCTATTCTTTGATTGGGCACATGGCCGTTGAACTCCGATCCTGTCATCGCCTCCCCTCGCCAAGACCGGTTCAATCCTCGTTTGCGTCATCGGCGTAGCGTAGCCGTTCACCGCATTCCGCATGCCGCAACGGTACACCGCCCCGGTGGACCTTCCGCGTGACAAGCATCTTGATATGTGAGGACAGGCAGCAATTCGGGACACCAAGCCCTTCGTCAGACCAGGATTCTGCGTCCCGGGCTTCGGAATCGAGACCCGGGACGTCAGATCGCCAGTTTCAACTACATCGACTGACTGCATTCACCACAACATTAGAAAACCAGCTTCAGAGCCAACTGCATTTCCCTGCTGGGAAAGTAGGTACTGACGATGCCGTAAGTGGCGTCGGTCGCGACGCTATCGGGAGGTCCTGCGTTGGGACGATTCAAGACGTTGAATGCCTCGGCGCGGAACTCCAGGCCAACCTTCTCAAAGCCCAATGGAAAGCGCTTGTGCAGGCCGACATCGAGGTCGGCGTAGCCGGGGGCGCGGGCGACGTTACGCGGACAGTTGCCGTAAGGCGTATTGGCCGCGGTGGGTACGGTAACGGCCGTCGGATCGAGATACTGATACTCACCCGGCTGGTTGGCGATGGGGGTCCGTTTGCCCTTGCCAAGAACCGGCGTTCCGACCAGATTTGGATAGTAGTAAAACCTGGCCAGGTTAGTTATCTGCTGAGCCGTGTCTGGGGAGTAGCTGATATTGACGGGCAATCCACTGATCATGTAGTCGAGGGCTGTCACCTGCCAGTTGCCGATCACGAATTGCGCCGGCGCGATGGCATTGGAGCCGAAGCGCCTGTCCTTGCCGAAGGGAAGATCGTAAACGACGGCCAGCGAATCGTTCAGCGGACGGTCGTACGTAGAGCGGGTGTAATAAGCTTTCGGGTTGTAACGGTCCACAAATTCGTTATCGCCGTTATCCTGCTCTCCCCAGCCGGCGACTTCATCCTGTGCATGCGACCAGGTAAAGGAATAGGCAATATAGAGCCCGCCGGAATAGCGCTTTTCCAGTTTTGCTTGCAAGGCGTTGTAGCGCGATGGCGCTACGTTGATGGATTCCCGGATGGAGCTGTAAGTCGCTATCGGGCGGCGTGCCTGCAAGCTCAGCGTACCGCCGGCCGCGTTAGGCAGAGCCTGGTTGTAGTCCCGGTCGGTTTCCAGGTGAACGCCATAAGTGCCGACATAGCCCACATCCAGAAAGGTGCCGCCGCCCAACTGCCTTTGCACGGAGAGCTGATAGCTTTGCACGTAGGGGGTCGGGGCATTGGCGAGATCGAATTGCGTGGTGGTCGACAAAGGCGAGTAGTTTGACAAGGAAAGGTAGTTGTTCGGATAGCCGAGCTGAACGGGCTGGAAGCAACTGAGCGGAGCTACATTCAACGAGGTGCAAACGGCCTCCGGCGCGGTCTTCGAAGAAGGCGCGTACTGCGTGATCACGTTGTCGATGCTGTAAGGAGCATTCGTCGCCAGCTCATTGTTCGGCCCGCCGCGAATGAATTGCTGGTAGCTGATGCCGTAGGCCCCGCGCACAACCATTTTGGAGCCAAGGCTGTAAGCGAAGCCGAAGCGGGGAGCGAAGTTCAGGTTGTTGCGATGGACGAGGGCGCGATTGTAGATCGAACCGCCGCTGGCCAGGATCAGGGTCCCGGTTGTTGGACTGTTGACAGGATCGAAGTTGGAGAGCTGATTGTTGGTCTCGAAGGGCGGCGTCGCCCATTCGTAACGCAGGCCCGCGTTGAGCGTCAGCTTGTTCGACATACGCCAGTCGTCCTCGCCATAGAAGGTGTGGATCCGCTGGTTGTATTCAACCTCGTGATACGAGGAGAGCTCGTACTGACTGCGAGCGCCAAAGATGAAGTCGGCCAGGTTCCACGCCAGGTTATAGCTGGGATCGGTGCCCGTGTACGCGGTTTTTCCCTTGGAGAATTTCCCGTTGTAAGTGTCGTCGCCGGTTAATGGGCTGAAGTTCTGCACGACCTCCGATTCACGGAGCCATTCATAACCGAACTTGAGGTCGTGACGCCCTTTGAGCCAGGAGTAGTTCACTTTGGGATCGACTACGAAAGGCTTCATCACGGTAGGCAGGCTGTCGGTACGTCCGAACTGCGAAAAACCCCTCACAACGACGTTGTTCAGACCGCTAACAAACGCCGGATTGGTAGGCACGTTGGGTTCCCCGGCCTGGGCGGGGAGGAAAGGCTCCCCGGCGGAAGTTGGCGTCTGCGCGCCTGCGTTGAAACTGAAGGCGACACGCGCGTCAAGCGCCGAAGCATTCGTCAATTGCCAGTCGTATCCGGCTGCCAACTGTTTGTCGGACTGAGTTAGGCGGCCTTTTGCCGTTGAGTAGATGGGTGCTGGAATGGCGGCCGGATCGAGCGCGCTGAACCTGCGCTGGCTGTAGCGGGCAAAGGTGGTCATCTTCTTGCTGATAAAGAAATCGATGCGCGCATCGCCCTTATCGGAGTCATCTGTTCCCAGCGGGAACGAAGTGTAGGTGTTACTGGCGCCGGTCGGCAGCAGGCCCAGGACGGTCATATCCAGGGAGCTGATCTGCGGAGTTGTCGTTCCCGGAAGGTTGGTCGCCTCAAGCGCGGCGATGGGAATGATGCCGTCCGCGTAAACCTCCTTCGTATAGGGATTGGTGATCGGAATGGGATTGCCGCTGGCATCGACGAACTGTCCTTGGGCCTGCGCGGTGGTCGGCAAGGTCGCAACCATGGCGGTGCGCAAGTTGCGGCGGAAACCTTCGTAATCGCCGAAGAGGAAGATTTTTCCGCGTTTGAGGGGACCGCCGATGTCGGCGCCGAACTGGTTCTGAACCATAGCCGGCTTCTCACCGTTGGTCGGCGGAATGGGCCCAATGGCATTTAAGAACGTGTTGCGCAGGTAGTCCCACGAGCCGCCGTGGATCTCATTGGTGCCGCGCTTGGAAACTAGATTCACAACGGCGCCGGCCGCTTGGCCGAACTCCGCGCTTTCGTTGCCAGTCGTGAAACGGAACTCGGAGAGCGCATCGGGACTGAGCTGCGTCTCCTGGTTGGAGTAGCCCACCTCGTTTAAGTCCCAACTAGTATTGTCCAGGCCGTCGAGCAGGTAGGAATTGAACGTGGCGCGCAGGCCGTTGACGTTGTAGGAGCCCTCGCGGCTCGTCGAGGCTTCGGTTTCAAGGAAGGACTTGTTTACGCCGGGAACGACCAACGCAAGATCGGCCGGATCTCTGCCGTTCAAGGGCAGGTTGACGACCTCGGTGGGATTGATCACCATGCTGCGATCGCTGCTGTCGGTTTCAAGCAGGGATTCTCGCGCCATAACGGTCAACTTCTGGACGTCGCCGGCGGGATAGACAACCAGATCGACTCTCTGGCGCGCGCCCACGGTCACCGTGAAGACCGAGGTGGAAGCGTGCGTGAAGCCGACGTGACTCGCATTGACGACATAATCTCCAGCGGCAACGCTCGAGAATGTGTAGTCCCCCACGCCGTTGCTGAGAGTTGTTTTTGAGATGCCGGTGCCAAGGCTCTCAAGAGTAATCGAGGCTCCCGGCACAGTTCCTTCGTTTGAATCGTGGACGGTTCCGACGATGGTGCCGCTATCGAACTGAGCGTTCAGGAGGGTGGCTGAACAGAGGAGAACAAGAACCCAGAGCAATCTCCGCGCGAATGACATGAGTCTCCTTTCGTGGGGCTTCCTGAAGGAGAAGAGTCCCCACTCACTGCAATCTTTATGGCCCGGCCGGCGATTTCTGGGCCAACACAGGTTTTATCGGCACTGGGGAAAAAAACATGAACTGGAAAGAGACAACGTCCTTCCGGTTCGGAGGTAAGCTACTTGCCAGCATCCCATCCTTCGCAAAGGACGCGAACGGGGAGCGGCAAACCTCAACCAAGTCAGCCAGGACACGGCATCGCTTCTTTTGCTCTAGTACCAGGATGACTGTCGATAATAGTACCTTCGTAATGGATGGAAGTCAAACGCTAGTCATTTGCAAAACCAACACTAAAGTAACTTATCGGTGCCGTTCTGCTGTCAAACCTCGGTAGATCAAATAGATCAACTGTTTATCAGGCGTCCAAATGAACATGGATTGTCCCTGGATGCCTGGCCCATTGGCGGTTCGTGCTGACTGATCGTGCTGATATGAGTGATGGAGGTGCGTGGGCCAGCGGAAGCCGATCCGGAAGATAGGTCTTTTAGAATCAATTATTTCCAGAAACGCGGAGATTTTGTATATTGTTGATTCTAAAGGACGGTAAATCTATTCCCGGCAGACTCCGGGCTGAGATAAACAGTTAAGACCCACCTTGCGCTCCAGCGCTGTCGGCCCTGACCCGGAAACGCATTGCCTGGAGCCTCGCGGAACTCGCGCTGCCAAGCGAGGCGAACATTAGGGCTGACCTCGAGCCGGCGGGCGGCTTCGGCCATCGAAACGCGCTATTGCCGCCGCCGAGCCGCCGCCAGCTTGAATTCCTTGGTGAACTTCTTGCGCAAGATACCCATGACTCAATTCTCCATTCACAGAAAATCGAGTCTCGACCGCTTCTCTCAAATTTGCGCGCAAGCCTGTTTTTGGCGAGGCACACCCAGCACTTGAGTCTCGGTGCCGCTACCGGGAAGCCGTGTAGGTTTTTTCCGCTTGGAGGGCGTTGTCACGGGCGAAGTTGAGAGGCAGGGAATGCCCTTGGTCCCAGGTTCCAGTGAGGGTTCCGTCCTCGGAAAGGATCCCCCTCCACTCTCCCTGCACAGCGGGAACAGTGAAAGTGACCGACTGTCCATCGACATAGAAGTTGGCGCATTGAATGCCCATCGCGCCGCGATCGGGGCTGTCGAGAGTGGCTGTCACTTTGCCCGCGCCGTTTACCTTCAAATGCAGCTTTACGTGGAGCGGCCCGAGGGTTCCGGCGTAGTCTCCGGCGATCGTTGGCTTCTGCTGTGCTGAGACAGGCGATGAAACCGACACAAGCATAACGAAAGCGACCAGGCATGTCATCATTCCAATGCTCAACTGGATCAAAGTTTTTTCCGATTTGTTTTCATTTGCGCGGATCACGGTGGTAATTCCTCTCTTAGGTGAACGCTGCTCAACTGCAGCGATGACACATCGTGATCCATTGCTTCTATCAAAGTCAATTGTTATCTAGTGTTATTTCCGCACAATTCGGTAATAAGCATCAAAGTACTTATCTCGGTAATACGTTTCGCTTCCCTTGTCGGTAACGTCTGTTGGGTACTTTGCGTGCAGGGGTGGACGTTACCTCCATTTGTCATGTCGGAGGACGCTCTTTGTAATGGTCTCGTTCGTGAGGCGGTAGATGCCGTCGTAGCTCCAGTTGAGCGTGCGGCCGCCCTCTCCGTCGCGCCGGTGCGATTGCCGGTAAGCCCGAGCGTGTACTTGTAATCGGCGACGGGCGGCCCCGAAGGCCCTTCTGCCGCCAGCTCGGTCATCCGGTTCAGCGTGTCGTAGGTGAACTTCGAGATCAGGCCGTTGGGAGTCGCTACCAGGGCGACGTTGCCACCTGCCCGGCTGCTCGAGTCTTGCTACTGCGGACAACTGCCTGGAGGAGTAGGCCCAAAGGTTGGATTCGCCAAATTGCTCGTGGCGGGGTTGGCAACGCTCAGATTGTAGGTAACGCGCGATGGATGCGGCGATCCACTCCCCAACCGCGCCATGCAGTTGTCTCCTGCGAGCGGAACTGACATGCTGAGTAATAGCGTCGAATTGCCCATCGAGTCTACGCCCGTGACGGTTATCGACTGGATATCCCAATTGTCGTCACCCTCGGGCGGGCTGTCATGTTCGATAAGTTGAATGGTTAGAGTTCCGCCGTCCAGCGTTTGTGGCGTTGCCAAAGTAAATGTTTGGGTGCTGGTGAATATTTGGGTGCTGGAGGTGATATTCCAGTCTTGGTGCCCATTCTGATCCGTCGCAGAGCCACCGTTGTTGCAAGTGCCATCGGGATCCGCGTTGTTGGAAGGCTTCAGGCAAATTGCCGGCTCTCCATTGAATGTCGCCCACAGTTCTGTATCCGATCTCGCGTTGTCATTCCCCGTGCCTATCGTAATCACGACCGAGACAAAGGCCGTGGGGGGCGGCGCTGGCGCACAGGTCGGCGTCGCGAAAGTAGCCGTCGGCGCCTGAGTCGAGAGCCTGGCAGCGGGATTGCCGCTTACAGGGGTATCGCAAAATACGGTGCCGTTCGGGTTCCGGACCTTCAAATCCGCGTTTTGAATATTCCAGTTATCGTCATTTTCAGTACCGTGATTGTGAGTGGTCAGCGTCACATCGACGTTGCCTAACGGCGCTGCTTGCGGTTGGTTGATTTCGAAGACTCGTATCCGGGCAGCATGATGGTCCCACGTTGGTTGGCTCTCGGTTTTTAGAGTTACCGTTTGGAATGTCACGCCATTTGTGCCTTCCATGTCGGAAGTAGCGGAGCTGTCGCTGCGCAGGTCGTCGCTCCCGGTGCCTACCGTATATTCCAAAGATGGCCCAGTAATCGCCGATGAAAACGAAAGCACACAGGCCTCGTCATCATTACTCCACTCTTCCTGGACTAAGTAGGGGTTGCCGTTCAGGTGAACATTGCTGCGATCTGAGGCAATGGTTCCCAGTCCCGTAGGGGAGACCCACGGAACACAGATATCGCCAATCTCGCTACCGGTATCAATTTCCCTCCAGTCTGAAGAATCCATCGGCCTGGGGTCTGTGATGGACTCAGAGAACTCGTGAGACGCAGCTATGATTTCCCGGTCTGCGGAGACGAGATTCGGCGATGCGGTGACCGTCTCGTCGCATCCCGACAACGAATTGTCATTAGGCAGAAAAGCATAGATCACTGTATTCCCGCCGGACTGGAAGCTGTCGTGATAAGCGCAAAAGTCGGTGGAGGTGCACCCATCGCCCGGGATACATTCGTTGATATTCGCTGCGGTAAAGACAAAGAACTCTGTGTCAAGGCCGGGAGTAACAGAGTTTGCCGCGATGAAATTGGTGACTTCGGTTCGGATGTCCGAATCTTGCAGAGGGTGGGCTGGGTCGCCGGCTTCAGGGTAGACGGTCGTCGTGTCGACAGTACTCCCGGCCACGGTTACAGTGCCGAAACAGGGCTGCGTGGTGGTTAAAGATGGCGGCTCGCAGACTCCCGGGTATTGGCTCATAATGTTCAGATAGGTGCTGGCCGAGACGTCCGTAAAGAATCGCCTGATCACACTCTCATAAGTGGCGTCGCCGGCTGCTCCGCTTGGATCGAAGTGCGCATTTGGGTCTGTTCCCAGCCAGAAGATGAGATAGACCTTGGGTGACTGCATGACCGGCCCGCCCTGGTCCTGCAAATCGTTTTGGGCGCGCGCCGACAGCGCTCCGCCAGCCAGGCACATCAGTAGAAATCCACTTGCCAGCAGCCCCCACGTGTGAAGACTCCGATGAACACAGTTCGAGTTGCTCATTTTAGGCCCCTTTCCGGTCAATCCGAGTTTGAGGTTTTCTTGTTGCCGTGCGACGTTTCAAATGAGGTCTGCAGATTTCATGCTGCGGCTTATTTCGGTGGGACTACGACCGTGCCGAAGTTATTTTGGATTGCGCTTAACGCAGCCGTAAGGTCTGCATGTGTAAGCGGCTGCGCCGCCTGCACAGTGTTTCCGGCTTGCAGCGCCAATACTCCGTTCTGAATTGCGGTGGCGATATAACGCCGCTCGAAGGCATGCAAGCCAACAGCATCCGGAACACTGGAAAGCACGGTGTCGGAACTTGCCGCGCTTAGTAACTGCACTTTTTGGCCTGCCATCAGGATGCTTACCAAAATCACCGCAGCTTCAGCGCGGGAGGCCGGTCTTTGCGGCGAGAAATTGGCGCTTAACAAACAATTTGGGCACAACACCTGCCGATTTGTGAACGGCGCCAACGCCTGCGCGGCAGGGTAAACCAGATCGTTGGGATGGATGTCAGTGTAGGTGACGGCGTGTAGCGGCGGCGGCAAGTTGAAGCTGAGCTGGAGCAGCACAGCCAGATCCACCTGGTTCACCGCGGGTTGACAGGTGTAAGTTTCAGCTTTCACCTTGCTGGGCTTGTCGTCTTCCGCTCGCGCAACGGCCTTCACGGTTCCACTATTCGGAACTAGGAATGGGCCGCTGTATTTTACGGACAATTTCGTCGGCTCGGTTCCGTCGGTGGTGTAATAGATCTTTGCATGGTGCTCTTTATCGGTAATTTTCACTTCCGCCGGACAAGCGTAGATACCTTGCGGAGGCTGAATTAGCGGTGGCTGTGTGCGGCAGCCCACAAGGCAAATCACCGCCGTTGTGAGTGCTCCGATCAATGCCAGTCTTTTGCCAATTGAAAAAACTCTCATATATACCTCCTGCTGTAATAGTGCGGCGGACCCGTAAACCGTTACATGTGGATATTTGATTATTTGAGCTCGTGCGCCGAAGATCGTGTTCGATCTCTCTGGCACATAGCCGATGTTACTGTATCTGCAGTTTCCCTCGGTTGCTTGATCATTCGATTGTTATGCCGAACCTAGATGCTCAGTCGTTCGCAGAAGACAAGCGCGCGGCGCAAAGCAAGGTCATGCAAATGATCCTTCCACAAACCGCATAGCCGCTTGCCAAGGCCGGATAACAGGGACCAGCAGCACCCGTTCACAAAGCAGATTCGGAAGGACGTTTACAGAGCGCAATCGGGAGATTTCGCTTAACGGACCTTAGTGGACCTGCCAAAACAGAAAAGCCGCCTCGTGGCAGCTCATAACTGTTTGATTCTATTGGTGGACCTGGTCGGGATCGAACCGACGACCTCTTCCATGCCATGGAAGCGCGCTCCCAGCTGCGCCACAGGCCCACATGCGGGGGGATGCAACAGTTCTATTG
>Ga0187851_10004854_pt1 | contig 10888 bp, 9 predicted proteins | sample June2016WEW_6_10_FD_132997 | JGI IMG/M metagenome (GOLD analysis project Ga0187851, IMG submission 132997) | Peatland microbial communities from SPRUCE experiment site at the Marcell Experimental Forest, Minnesota, USA - June2016WEW_6_10 | ecosystem: Environmental > Terrestrial > Soil > Wetlands... | reverse complement strand
GTGCCGCGCGCGGCCATCGTTCTGGGAAAGGTATTGGGAGGCACCACGCTCGCCGCCATCCAGGGATTGATTTTTCTGGTTTTCGCGCCGCTGGTGGGTGTGCACTTCACGCTTGCCTCGTTTGGGCTCATCGTTCTTACCGTGTTTCTGGTGTCGTTCGCTCTGACCGCGCTCGGCTTCGCCATCGCATGGCCGATGGATTCGACGCAAGCCTTTCATGCCATCATTAATTTATTTTTGATTCCGCTGTGGCTGCTTTCGGGAGCGCTGTTCCCTCTTTCGGGCGCATCGGGATGGATTCGGTGGCTCATGTATGCCAATCCGTTGACCTATGGCGTCGAGGCACTGCGCACGCTGATGTATCCGGAAGCGCCCAGCGTATTCTCGCTGACTGCGTCGATTTTGACGCTGGTGCTGTTTGCGCTGTTCATGTTCGGACTGGCCTTTGCGCTGGCGAACCGGCGCACGACGAAGCCGGCAGCGTAACGACTACTTATGCCTGTCGACATTCTCGCCTTGGCTGCGCACCGCGACGACGTGGAACAAACTTGCGGCGGAACTCTGCTCAAGATGGCAGATCGAGGATATCGAACTGGCATCCTCGACCTGACGCAAGGCGAAATGGGGACGCGCGGCAGCGCCGAAGACCGCGCGCGTGAAGCGGCGGACGCGGCGCGCATTTTGAAAGTCTCGTGGCGACATGCGCTCGATATTCCTGATGGGCGCGTTGAAAATACCTGGGAGAATCGTCTGAAGGTCGCTCGCGTGCTTCGCGATCAGAGGCCGCGAGTGCTGATTCTTCCCTACTGGGAGGGGCGACATCCCGATCACTACACGGCTTCGGTGCTGGGATATGAAGCCAGCTTTCTGGCGGGATTGGCGAAATTAGTTCTCAGTTCTCAGTTGTCAGTTCTCAGTGAACCCTCTACCGATTCGGCTTTGCCTCATCGGCCTTTCAAAATTATTTATGCCAGCTTGTATCGCGACGTGCGACCTTCGTTTGTTGTCGACATCACGGATCAGTTTGAAACGCGGTTTGCATCGCTGATGGCTTACAAATCGCAGTTCACGGATCAGGAGGCTGGCAGTGGAATTTTTCCGGCGCAGAAAGAAATTCGGGCGCGGGTGGAATCCATGGCTCGCTTCTACGGGATGCTAGGCGGCGTCACTTATGCCGAACCGTTCGTACAGAAAGAAGTCGGGCTGGTGGACGACGTGATGGCCATTCCGGTGAAGTCGATCTGACTGCGCCAGCCTCGATTGCTTGCGGCATCCCCCTCCCCCCCCCTCCCCCGGTCTATTAGAATCAATGTTTTAGCGGGAATTCCACGGCAAAATATTGAGCGCGTGGGAGTTAGAGGTAATATATTGAGCGCGTAGGACTTAGGGACTAGTTCTCAGCTCTCAGTTTTCAGTTGAAAACCCTAGTCAGAGAGCAGCACGGGGCTTGGCTTATGCGGGCCGACTCGGGCTTCCCTTGTCTGCTTCGAGAAACGCTGTCAAAGAACGCGGTGCTGTCAGGACTGACCTACTCTTATTGTAACTCGGTAAGTCAAGCGGGAGGAGTGGCGACGCGCTTGTGTTTTGATCTCCGTCCTTATCGGTGCAGGGTTATGCATTCGCCGTCGCGAAGCTGGAGGGACGGACTTCGCGTTCTATCGTGCGCGAGAGTTTGTCCTGCGCGACCTCAAGATCGTAAGAGGACTGAAGATTGAGCCAAAAGCCTGGGGTGGTATTGAAGTAGCGAGCCAGGCGCAATGACGTATCGGGAGTAATGCCGCGACGCTCGTGGACGATCTCGGCAATACGGGTCACCGGGACACGCAGATCGAGCGCCAGCCGATTCATACTCAAGCCGAATGGTTCCATGAAGTCGGCGCGCAGAATTTCGCCGGGATGGATGGGAGGAAGAAGTTTCTCGCGCTTGGCCATGGATGCCTCTTTCGTCTTTTTGCTTCTAGTGATAGTCCACAATCTCAACGTCGTAAGCGTTCCCTTCTCGCCACACGAAGCAGAGACGCCACTGATCTCAGTTATTTCGACCGAAGACATCTACTTGGCCGATTTCGCGGCGGTCAGCATCTCGCGACGCAGGATGGCGTTGATCCGAGACTGGTAACCCTTCCCTTGTCTCTTGAGCCAATCCAGCACATCGGCATCGACGCGCGCGGTGATCTGGCGCTTGCGCGGGCGATAGAAGTGGCCCCGCCTGGCGTTCTTCCACTGTTCTTCCGTCATTTCGGGGATATCGCTGGTATCAATCTCGCTGTCTGGACGCGCGGCCAGCGCCTTTAATTTCGCCCGCCGCGCTTTCGTGAACGGGGGCAGCTTGTCCAGTGTGTAGCTAACCATTCTCGTCTTCATAGCGTCGTCTCTCTTTCCGGGTCGCGCGTCGAGCGGAGATGATGCGAATGACGTCGACCAAGGCGCCGTCCTCGAGTTCTTCCCTGACGGTGTGGGCCACCGTGAGCAGGAGTACGCCCTCGACCAGGCCAAGTGTCTGCCAACGCGATTCCCCACCCTCGATGCGGTCTTGCACGGACACATACAGCGGATCGAGGAATACCTGGCACGCTTCCTCGAAGCTCACGCCGTGTTTGCGCCGGTTGGACAGATTTTTGGTCTCGTCCCACTCGAATCGGACATGTTCCACGCCATTATTATAATTATATATTTGTAATTATTCAATATGAGACCGAATTGGGGAGATTTCTGCTACCCGCACAGTGGGGACGCCATCCTCGCGGTCTTTTGTGAAAGGTTGGGTGGCAGACTGATCGCGCCATGGCTCTTGCCTTTCCCGCCGCCGTATAATGGTCGGTTCTTTATATTTGGCGTCGACATTACCCACCCTTGCAAAAGGCGCAAGGGTGGGGCAGCCTCGAATCGAATGTCGGACGCGCACAGGAGATCATCATGGCTACTCTTACTGAACCCGTTACGCCAACTCAAACCAAGACCCGCATTGAGTCTGACAGCATGGGGAAGATCGAAGTCCCCGCAAATGTTTACTGGGGGGCGCAGACGCAGCGCTCGCTTTTGCATTTTGATATTGGGAGGGATGTCATGCCTCCGGAGCTGATTCGGGCTTTTGGCACGCTGAAGAAGGCTTGCGCGCTGGTGAATCAGGATCTGGGCAAACTTGCTCCGGATAAGGCGAAGCTCATTACGCTGGCGGCGGACGAAGTGATTGCGGGGAAGCTGAATGACCAGTTTCCGCTGCGGATTTGGCAGACGGGGTCGGGCACGCAGACCAATATGAATGTGAATGAGGTCATCTCGAATCGCGCGATTGAGATTGCGGGCGGAGAGATGGGATCGAAGAAGCCGGTGCATCCGAACGATCATGTGAATATGTCGCAGTCGTCGAACGATACGTTTCCGGCGGCGATGCATATTGCGGCGGCGGAGCGGGTGAAGAACTTTCTGATTCCGGCGATCAAGACGGTGAGGGATGCGATTGCGGCGAAGGCTAAGGAATTTGACTCGGTGGTGAAGATTGGGCGCACGCATTTGCAAGACGCTGTGCCTTTGACCATTGGACAGGAATTTGGCGGCTGGGCTGCGTTGCTCGATCGCGACATCAAGCGGTTGGAGATGGTGCTGGATGGGCTGTACGATCTGGCGATTGGCGGGACGGCGGTGGGGACGGGGCTGAATACGCATCCCGAATTTGCGGAGCGGGCGGCGAAGAAGATTGCGGAGTTGACGGGACTTCCGTTCCGGTCGCATCCGAATAAGTTTGCGGCGCTTTCGGCGCACGATGAGATTGTGTTTGCGCAGGGGGCGATGGAAACTTTGGCGGCTTCGCTGATGAAGATCTCGAACGATATACGGTGGCTGGCTTCGGGGCCGCGGTGCGGGTTGGGCGAGTTGGTGATTCCGGAGAATGAGCCGGGATCGTCGATCATGCCGGGGAAGGTGAATCCCACGCAATGCGAAGCGATGACGATGGTGTGCGTGCAGGTGCATGGGGCGACGGCGGCGGTCGGCATGGCGGGATCGCAGGGGAACTTTGAGCTGAACGTGTACAAGCCGGTGATCATTTATAACTTTCTGCACTCGGTCACGCTGGTGACGGACGCTTGCCATGGATATGTCGAGTACATGCTCAAGGGGATTGAAGTGGATCGGGCGAAGGTGGAGTGGTATGTGAAGAATTCGCTGATGCTGGTGACGGCGCTGGCTCCGAAGGTGGGGTATGACAACGCGGCGAAGATTGCGCACACGGCGCATGTGGAGCATTCGAGCCTGCGCGAAGCGGCAGTGAAACTGGGACATCTTACGGGCGAGGAATTCGATGCGCTGGTGAAGCCAGAGAAGATGACGCATCCGTAGAAAACCGCTTACTTTCGTAATCACAAAACGTCCAGTTTGCTATTACTGGGACATGGGTCCGGCCTATCATTTTGTGACTGAGGGCCCATGCGATTGCACCGCTCACGTTTGCGATGGCTGGCATTGCTATGCCTGCTGTGTGCCTCGCTTAGAGTATTGGCCGAAACGACGCCGTCCCTTCCTGGTCCTGCTCATTACGCCATACAACATTTTGGAGAACGCTTCGGCCTGGGGTCGGCGACGGTCCTTAGTATGGCGCAGGATGGGCAGGGCTTTCTGTGGATCGGCACGGAGACGGGACTCTATCGCTATGACGGGAACGGCGTCACGCACTTTGGCCGGGCCGAAGGCGTGCCGAGCGACCTGGTGGAACTGGTTTTGGCGGCGCCGGACGGGAGCGTCTGGGTGCGGTCGCGCAAGGGGATTGCAAGACAGGTCCATGAGCACTTCGAAGCGATTCACTTGCCGGCGGAGGCGGACGCGCTAAGGGACAGCTTCCAGAGTTTTGCGGTGGACGGGCACGGAAGCGTTTTCGTGGCCACGCAGGGCGGCCTGCTGCGGTTGCAACCGGATAGCGGGCGCTATCAATTGTTCCGCAGCGGAAGTGCTGCAGTGGCGGGCGAGATCGATGCTGTGGCTCGGGCGGAGAACGACACGATCTGGTTTGCGGCAAGAAACAGGATTGGGCGCTTTCTGCCGGGAAGATCCGAACCCGAGAATGTCGCGGCGCTTGAACTGCGGGACGAACGCGTGGTGGCACTGCTGCCTGCGTCCGATGGCAGGCTGTGGGTCCGAACGAACAGCCGGTTGGGGGTCGTGCAAGTCGATGCCGCTTCGCCAGGAGTGTCTTGGCTGGCGGACAAGCTACCGATGGCCAATACGCAGGGCGGTCCTACGCTGGACCGTCGGGGCAATGTTCTGCTTCCGACGGAGAAGGGACTTTACTGGCGGGACGGCGAGGGCGAGGGCAAAGGCGACCGCGCATGGAGGGTGATTGACCACCACAGCGGGCTGACGGGCAGCGCGGTGGCTTCGGCGCTGGAAGATCGCGAAGGCGGCATTTGGATTGGGACTACAGGCACGGGGCTGGATTACTGGCCGGGGTCGAAACAATGGTCGGCGTGGACGGACGCGGAGGGATTGCCGGATGCGCTGATCCTGGGTGTGGTTCGGGACCATCGCGGGCGGCTGTGGGCGGCCACCAACACGGCGGTTTGCTATTGGGATGCGAAGACGGAGCGTTGGCGCTCGGTGACGCAGGGGGGCGTAGTGACCGGCGCGCGGGAGATAGCGCTGACGCCGGACGGAGCGGTATGGACGATCGTCGCGGGAAAAGCCATCTACCGCTTTGATGCGAATCTTGAACATCCGTCGGAACAGGCGGTGCCGATCACGGAAGACTGGAAGCCGCATCGCATCTCGGCTGCGCCGGACAACTCGATTTGGGCCGATGGGAAAGACGGGCTGCACGTGATCCGTTATGAGCGTGGGCATTTCAGCGTCGCGGAGTTGGCGGCTCCTGCGGCGAACGCGGGCACGACGCGAAGCGTGTCGGTGGCTTCGGATGGAGTGGTTTGGAGCGCGGGGCCGCGCGGCGTTTCGCGCACCGATCGCGGCCGCTGGCAATATTTCGGGAAGCAGGATGGCTTGCTGGCGGATCATGCCGTCGAGGTGCAAGCGGTTCAGGGCGATCAAGCGTGGGTGCGGTATGACGACGAAAGCCGGATCAGCCTGTTAAAGGCAGGGTCCGGCGGCGACCTCAAGGTGACGGAAGTCGATCATGGCATGTGCGGGCTCGGAGTCGACCAGCATGGGAATGTCTGGGCGGCGCTGGACCAGGGCGTGGAGAGGATTTCGCCCGACGGCAAGGCGCGCATCTTTAGCCAGGATGACGGACTGATCTGGAACGACTTGAACTGCGGAACGCTATGGCAGGAAAGCGACGGCAGCATTCTGCTGGGAACGAGCAAGGGCCTAGCGCGATACGACGCGAACCAGGAGGAGCCAGCGGTGCGTCTGCCGAGCGTGGTCCTGACGAGCGCGATGCTGGGTAAGCGCGAGCATCTGGAAGACGGTGCGCCACAGATCCAATACAAAGATGCGACATTGCTGGCACGGTTTGCGACTCCGGTGTTTCACAACGCGGGGAACCTGTCGTGCCGCTACCGGCTGGCCGGACTGGAAAGCGAGTTCACGGAGACCAATTTGCGGGAGGTCCGCTATCCGTCGCTGGCGGCGGGACATTACACGTTCGAGGTAAGTTGCGGTTCTGCGCAACTGGGGCAAAGCCCGTTGGCGGCGTATTCGTTCGACGTGCTGGCGCCGTGGTGGCAGACCTGGTGGGCGCAGGCGATCGACGTTTTCGTTAGCGCGCTGTTGCTTCTGGGGATGCACTGGTCGCGGCAGCGGCGAAACCGGCGCGAGCGAGAGCGCCTGGAGCGAGCCGTCGCTGAGCGCAGCGCCGAACTGGCGAAGGCAAATAAAGAACTGGAAGAAGCTTCGTTGAGCGATCCGCTGACGGGGGTTCGGAACCGCCGATTTTTCCGCACTACAATCACGGCCGATGCCAGCCAGGCGGTGCGGGCGTACCGGGGATTGGCCAACTATAGTCTCGATCACCGCGACCTGATTTTCTTTCTGGTGGATATCGATCACTTCAAAGCAGTCAACGACGAGTACGGGCATGATGCCGGGGATCGCGTGCTGGTGCAGATTGCGGAGCGGCTCAAGTCGGTGGTGCGCGAGTCGGATTTTCTGATTCGATGGGGCGGCGAAGAATTTCTGGTGGTGTTCCGCTCGGCGGAGCGCAAGGACGGCGGACTGCTGGCGGCGCGCATCCTGAAGGCAGTCAACAGCGCGGATTTCGATTTGGGGAACGGGCGACGGCTACGGCGTTCGTGCTCAGTGGGGTGGGCCGCATTTCCGTGGCTTCCGCCGACGTGTTCCGAATTATCGGTGGAGGAAGTGCTGCGTCTGGCGGATCGCGGCCTGTATCTGGCGAAGAATGCAGGGCGAAATCAGGCGGTCGGGCTACAGCCGGACACGGAAGCTCCCGCGATTGGCGCGCACACCGGCGCGGAGAAATACTGCAGCCTGGAGCAACTGCTGGCGGATGGCGTGATCCGCGAAGTGCGCACGGCCGGAGAGAATGCGGCGGCAGCGGCGAGATGAGTGGATCGCACGAGACCCTAGCTGGTTTCTGTCGTTGTGACCGGCGTGTATATTCGGTTTCATGCTGCGGATATTTCCAGGACGCCACACTGCCAACATCGAAGAGCCCTTTGTTGTCTTCCTGATCGGGATGCGGATCAATCAATTGTGGGCTCTGCATCGGTGGATTCCCGTGGCGCGATCGATGGGACCGATGATTTCCGAGCTTTCCCAGAACCCCGACAAGGGATTTCTATCGGCGCACCTATGGATCGGCTGGCGGGAAGTGATGCTGGTGCAGTATTGGAAGTCATTCGACGCGCTCGAGGCCTATGCGCGCTCCGCGTCCGATTCCCATCTGCCGGCGTGGAAGGCATTCAATAAGAATGTTGGCGCTGACGGGTCGGTCGGGATCTGGCACGAGACCTATCTTGTGGGCGCGAAGCAGTATGAATGTTTGTACGCCAACATGCCTCGCTTCGGCTTGGCCAACGCTGGAGAGCATGTCGCGGCTGTGGGCAATCGCGAAACTGCGCGTCTGCGGATGGGCGGGACGAACCAACCGGCCGTGCCATCACCCAGCAACCCCGACTAGGAAGCTCTGATTAAATGTCGGCAAAGGGCGTAAACCACAGGGTACACAGGGGTGCACGGAGGAAACCTGTACTTAATCAGAGTTTCCCTAGGAAGCGCGGTTGATTCTTATTAGAGTCACACTGAGGTGGATACGCTCAGTTCTTCTTCAGGAATCGGCGGCGGTTGAGGTGAGTCGAGGCGGTGGGCTCGATGTCGTCGTACTTGAGCACGCTGATGGAGCCGTCGACTTCTAGAACCGCTATCGCCGCTTCTTTGTAGGTGGCTACGCCGTGCTCGCGGAGCGCGCGTTGGAGTTCGTCCATGCTGACGTGCTCCTTGGCCATGTGCGACTCGATGACCTCGCCGTCATGCACGAGGAGACTGGGCTGTCCCTCGATGTATTTTCGAAAACGACGGTTGCCACCGGAAAGCTCGGCGACCAGATAATTAAGGACCAGCAGAGTCGTGGCGGCGACGGCGCCACCGGCGAGCGAGGTGTCGGGGCCGGTCATGGCGTTCTGCACAGAGTTCGAAATCAGCAGGAGCAGCGTGAGATCGAAGGGGGTCATCTGGCCGACTTCACGCTTGCCGCTGATGCGGATTCCGACAAGCACGAGGAGGTAGATGACTCCGGTGCGGAGCGCGATCTCGAGGAGCGTGTGCAGGTTTGCGGGCAGCATGGGAAGTCAGAAGTTAGAGGTCAGATTGCAGAAGTAAAACCGCAAGATCGCCGACCACCGTGTGTGCGATAGATTCTAACCTCTGCAATCTGACCTTTGACCTCATTCCTATCGTCGCAGCTACTGCGGCGTTGGCGTGATCGGGACGGGCGCATTTTTCGGCGTGCTGAGGTAGCCGGTGATCTTGTTCTTGTCCACGGTCCAGACAACGAGTTCATAGAGCATGTGATCGCGTCCGGTATAGAACTGGACGGGCTCGTTCTGGTTTTTGTCTTTCTTCTCGATGGTCTTGTCGTCGGCGGTGACGTTCAGCGAATACTTGCCATGCTTGGGATCGGTCTTCTTGAGTTGCAAGGCCACGGTTGAAAACGCCTTTGGCTTGTCGTTCTTACCCAGGGCGAATTCGTAATACTGACGGTCGCCTTTGTGCTTGAGGGCTTCGAGATCGGTGCGGGTATTGGCGATCAGTCCGCTCTGCACGCCGAGGTCGCCGATGGTGCCCTGCAGTTTTGCGATGGTGGCTTCGAGCGACGCCTTGGTGGCGGCCACGTCGGTTTTGACGCCGCCGACGTCGGTCTTGACGCTGCCGACTTCTCCGGAAACCGCGCTCACGTCTTTTTTCTCTTCGGCGGCTTGCGCCGCGATGCGGGCGGATGCGGCTTGCTGCTGATGCTGCAACTCGTCGGCACGGGTCGCCAGTTCCTTCTTGGTCATGCCGATTTTCTCGCCGAGCGTTTCCGCGTCGGCCTCGGCGGACTGCATACGCTTGGTCAGATCGCCGATTTGCTTTTGGCTGGCGGTCTGTTCTTGCGTCACCTTGTCGAGTTTGCCGTGCTGATCGTAGATGAAGAACGACGACGCGCCGGCGTAGGCGACGGCCAAGACGATGAGGATCCATTTGCCGGCGTTGCTATGCGGCTCGGGATGATACGCGGTGGGCTGTTCGCCTTCGGGCATAAGGGTTGGGTCTCCGGTTGAGTGGACTGTGGAGCTATTGTTTGTGAAATGCGGGGTGATGTCAATTGCGTTTCGGGTTCTTGAATCGCCGCGGCATGCGCAGGGCCACTTCTTTACTACGGGGTACACAGAGATACACGGAGGAAACCCATCACCAAAACACTGACGGTTTGCTTTCCGCCGGATAATCTGCGAGAAGGCACGCTCCGACGCGAGAGGTGTGCCGAACTACAATAGAGGGCGTGAAGAACTGGGATGCGATTGTTGTGGGAGCGGGCATCATCGGGCTTGCGCTGGCGCTGGAATTAAACAAGCGCGGACTGCGGGTACTGGTGGTGGAGAAAGGCGAGCCCGGGCGCGAGGCTTCGTGGGCGGCGGGCGGGATGTTGTGCGACTTTCCGCTGGAAACGCAGCCCGAACTGCGGGAACTGGCGACGGCTAGCGCGGGAATGTATCCGGAGTTTGTGAGCGAGCTTGAGAATGAGTCGGGACTGAAAATTGATTTGAGGGCGGTGGGGACGCTGATTTTCGTCAGTAGGAAGACGGGGCACGGCCCGGGTTCTGCTCTGCCTAGGCCGCTGGAGGAATTAGAGCCAGCATTGCGGGCAAAGGATTCCGCTGGCTTTTTTGTGAAGGAACGCTGCGTCGATCCTCGACATCTGACGGCAGCTGCCATCGCCGCCGCGCGGCATCGCGGGGTTGAGTTTTCGTCCGGCGAAGAGGTACTGGCCGTGGAAGTGGCGGACGGCAAGGTATGCGGCGTACGGACCAGTAGAACGCAATTCGCGGCGGGCGTGGTGGTGAATTGCGCTGGGGCCTGGGCGGGGCAGATCTCGCCGCATTCATTCCCGACGCGACCGGTCAAAGGACAGATGCTGTGCGTCGACATGCCGGAGAAAGAAATGGTGCGGCACGTGGTGCGGACCATCGGCTGGCCCCAGGACGTTTATCTGATTCCGCGCAGCGACGGACGCATGACGATCGGGGCAACATCGGAGGAGGCGGGGTTCGATAAAGAGACGGTGCCGGAGACGATCTCGAAATTGCGGCAGGCGGCGATGGATCTGGTGCCGCGACTGGCTGACGCGCGTGTTCTGGAGACGTGGGCGGGGCTGCGTCCGGGAACTCCCGACAAGCTGCCGATTCTGGGCGCGACGGCGACACCGGGATATTTTGTGGCGACCGGG
>Ga0187851_10004853_pt1 | contig 10889 bp, 12 predicted proteins | sample June2016WEW_6_10_FD_132997 | JGI IMG/M metagenome (GOLD analysis project Ga0187851, IMG submission 132997) | Peatland microbial communities from SPRUCE experiment site at the Marcell Experimental Forest, Minnesota, USA - June2016WEW_6_10 | ecosystem: Environmental > Terrestrial > Soil >... | reverse complement strand
GCGGCGGGTGGGCGGTGGGGGGGGGGGGGGGGGGAAGAATCACCAATGACGTCCGCTGAAACCATTCCTTGAATTTTTTTATGAAGCGAATCTTTGTTTTACTGGCGCTGCTCGCGGCAGGCTGGAGCGCCACCGCAGCCCCGGCTTTGACCAATTCTGCCGCAGGCGATCGCATTCTCATGATTGATCCCAGTTCAATGCCGGTTGCCGCCGGCAAGGCCACCCTGACCATCGGTGTGCTCCGGCGCGCGAACGGCGTTTACTCGGGCGATTACAAGATCAAGGTGTTCCCCTACTTTCTCAAAAACGAAAGAGGCAGGCTGGCCATCATCGTATCGGACGAGTCGCTGGCGGAGCTCAACCGGGGAAAAGTCGCGGCGATCACCGGGACCGCCACCACGAATGGCAAAGGCGGCCGGAGCCGGCACATTGATGCCACGGCCACGCCGGCTGACATCAATCGTGGAAAGCTCAAACTGTGGTTTACGGCGGGAAAGCGGAAAATGATCTTCGAGCCGGCTTATCACTTTGCCGGGAAAGGGACGGCGGTGGTCCTGGCGCAAATGACTGAATCCAAACCTTGAAATTATTATGAAACTAATCACTGTTCTGCTGGCGGAAGACCACATGATTGTGCGCGAGGGGTTTCGCAGGATGCTCGAGCTGGAAAACGATATGGAGGTGGTCGGCGAAGCTCAGGATGGCCGCCAGGCGGTCGCCCTGGTCAAAAAACTCCATCCCGCCGTGGTGTTGATGGACATCGCGATGCCACAACTGAATGGCTTGGAAGCCACCCGCCAGATTCTCAAGGCCGTCCCCGCCACAAAGGTGCTCATCCTCTCCGCGCACAGTGATGACGCCTATGTCAACAGCGCCGTCGAGTCCGGCGCCATGGGATTTCTGCTCAAGCAAACCTCCTCCCACGTCGTGTGCGAGGCGATCCGGGAAGTCCAAAAGGGGAAAACTTATTTCAGCCCATCAATTTCCAGGCGCCGTGACCGCCTCAATCCGCAATTGCCTGACCGCGCGGGACGGCTCAACAAGAAAGCCGCCCAACTGACCTCGCGCGAGATGGAAGTGCTCCAGTTGATTGCCGAAGGCAAGGCCAACAAGGAAACCGCCGCGGAACTCGGCATCGGCATGAAGACCGTCGAGAAACATCGCGAGCATCTCATGCAGAAACTCGCCATCCACGACACCGCCGGCCTCACCCGCTACGCCATCAGCGCGGGCATCATCGAGAGCAGCGTCCAATTGACCATTGTTTAGGAATGACCAATGACGAAGCCCGAATGACTGAATAATTTCCAGCGTCCGAACGGGCATTCGTGATTTGATCTTCGGAATTATTTAGTCATTATGATTTAGAGTTTGGGGATTTATTCCGGTTTCGTGGTTTTCCTCACCAACAGCAGAATGAAAATGAGCAGAGACAGCCTCTCTTTCTGGATGACACTGGCCGGCACCGTTTGCTGGGGTGTCTGTTTTTGGTGGATGCGCCGGCTCTCAATCAAACAGAATTTCCTTCTGGACCAGCTTCGCGAGCAGGGCAAACGAATCGAAAAACTCTCCCGCATCGAGCATGATCTCATCAAGGAAGTCCATCCCCAGGTCGGCGAGATCAAGGAAGGCATGGAGGAAATGATCGCAGTGGTGAAGGAAAATTCGGAAAACAATCCCCCGGCATCGAAAAGGAAGGGGCATTAGCTGGCGACGTGCGCGATGTCCCCGCACTTTCCACGAACAAAAAAGCCGGAACGATGATTCGTTCCGGCCGGGAGGAATGCCCTGTCGGCATTACACCACCATCTGTGGAACCGGATTGCTCCAGTCACTGGGGCCGGCGGTGCCGGCGGCATTGACTTCAGCCGTATAAACCACACCCGGGGTCAGGCCGGTAAAGGTCTTGCTGGCACCCGTGGTTTGCGCGGTTTGCACCACCACCGTGGGGGCGTTCGCCGCCTTCAGTTGCCAGTTGTAGATGGAGGCGCCAAAAACGGGATTGGCAGCGGCATCCAGTTCGCCGCTGCGCGCGCCCAGTGTCACCGTGAGGTTGGCCGGGGCGGGCAGCACGCCGATGGGCTGGCGTTGCGGCTTTTGGGTGGGAAACCCGCTCAAGAGCAGGTTGGTCATGTCCCCTTTGCAGGCCACCGCAACATAGCTGGCCAGTTGGCGCAACAGGCCGCAAAGGACCAAACGCAGGTTGTTCTTGGCCGAGGTGGCCGACGGACCGCCATCCGCCGTGGCGGCAACACCCGTGGAAAATTTATTCAACGCGCTTTGCACGTCCGGTATGGACGGCGTGGGCGTCGGATAGATGCTGGCGTTATTGGTCATCGCCAGCACGATGACGGAGGCGTCGTTGATCAGTTCCACGTCGGTGTCCTTGTTGATCCATTGAATTGAGGGTTTGACTAACATAAGTTTTTTCTTTTTGTGTTTTGTTTTTGTTTGTTTTTTTACGGCATTGTTTTTTTCATTTTTGTTTTTTGCTTCTCTAAGCTGACGGCGTCCGGTTTAGCAGCGTCCATGCCATGATTAGAATTTTAGTTGTTTTGGTATTAAATGCGTCATTAACTTATGACTCTGAATGGTTTGGCGGCGAAGCCTCTGTTTTCATGGAGCCAGGGCGGGATGCCGGGAAGTCATTTTGACACATGGCCGGGCCATTTCCTTGGATGGCAAAATTAATTCTCCATGTCTCAGAACGATTTAGCCATGTGGCGAAATGTCTTTGCCATATCACGAAAGCATGCCGCCATGCGGCGGAGCCATTTTCCCATGCGGCAAAACCATTTTGACACATGGCGGAAGTATTTAGTCATACGGCGGAGCGATTTTTCCATATAGCAAAATCATTTCTCCATGTCACAGAACGATTTAGCCACATGGCGAAATGGCTTTGCCAAATCACGGAACCGTCCGGATATATGGCGAAGGCATCACTTGATCGAAAAACTTTTACCAGGACTGTAAAAGTTTTGCCGGACGTGGCTAATAAATGGCCATTCCGGCCTTCGCATCCGCCCGGATTTGCTTTGCCGGGCTTGCCGTATTGCAACGGACAAAAAACGTGTCCAAAAGGGCAAAAGTAGCAAAGCGTCGGATTTTATTCCCTGTTATTTTGCGTCATGCTGCCGCCGAAGAAGCGTCTGAAAGGTGCGTTTGGCCGATGGGAATTCATGTTCCGGATACTCGTGGTTTTCGAGCGCACGCACCGGCATTGCCTGGTTCCGCCCAATCGGCGCGCGGACAGTCTCGGCCAATGGGTGGCGCAACAGCGGGTGGAATATCAGGCGGGCCGGCTCTCCCGGCAACGCATCCGGCGGCTCGAACGGCTCGGATTCGATTTTGCATGGGCTCCTAAACAGGCCGCGTCCAACAAGCGGGATGCCCTTTGGGCGCGGCGGTTCGCCGAACTCGCGGCCTATAAGAAACAACATGGCCATTGTGATGTGCCGGACCGGCATCCGGAAAACCAAAAGCTTGGCAACTGGGTGCATAGCCAGCGCTGGTTGCGCAAAACCGGTGGATTGAAGCCGGAACGGATGCTCAGGCTCGACCAGCTCGGCTTCGCCTGGTCTAACCAACTCCGACCGGGCTATTTTCCAAAATCAATGCGACACCGGGAGGAGTTTTTCAACCGCCAGTGGGATTCCCATTTCCTGAAATTGAGCCGGTTCAAGGAGCGGCATGGTTATTGCCGCGTTTCCCAAGTTGATCCCGCTCTGCGCGATTTGGCCGTCTGGGTGATCACGCAACGCGCGCTGCGGCGGCGTGGCCGGTTGTCTAACGACCGCCGCCAGCGGCTCGATACCCTCGGCTTCGAATGGAAAAGCAGCCATCCGGCCTGGGAACGGTTCCTGGCCCAGCTCGTGAATTTTCATCGGCGCTTTGGCCACTTTGATGTGCCCGCGCACCGGCCGGGAAACCGAACGCTGGCCAATTGGGTGAAAATCCAGCGCCAACGGCGTTATGACGGACAATTGGCGGCAGACCGGGTGGCCCGCCTCAACCAGGCCGGCTTCGTCTGGACTTCGATTTACCCTCCCGGCTCATCGAAGCGGTCGTTCCGGGAGTTCATGACTCTCAGTGACCGATGGTGGGACATCCATTTCGAGGAATTGAAGAAGTTTCATCGTAAACACGGTCATTGCTGGATTCCCCAAACCACCCCTGCCCTGCGGAGCTTGGAACGGTGGACGCGGTTCCAGCGGGCGGCGTGGAAGCGCGGTCTGTTGCCGGAAGACCGCCGCCGCCGGCTGGAGGAACTGGATTTTGGCAAACCGCATTACAATCCGGCCTGGGACAATCATTTCGCGGAACTTCTGGATTACAAATCGCGCTTCGGTGACTGCGATGTCCCATCCAGATGGCCGGAGAATCCGGTTCTGAGCGGTTGGGTGGGCACGCAGCGTTATGACCGGAAGGCCGGCAGACTCAGCCGGGAGCGCATTGACCGCCTGAACGAGATTGGCTTCGTTTGGCACAGCCTGCGGCTTCCACATGGACACCGGAGGGCCACGCCGGTTTGACGACCGGCAAAGCTCCTTCACAATCTCCAAGACATGATGCCCAGGATTTATCCATAGTTCCGCTCACGCCAGCTTCCTCGCAATATGTTCGTCGAGAATTTCATGAACGGCCATCCACGCCCATGTCGCCCACCTGCACCTTGTTCGGGATGCCGCCGAGGGCGATGACGGCCCAGTTCTCAACTTCTCCATGATGTAGGAGCCGACGTGAGGAGGCTCTAATTGAAAACCTGAAATGGGGTTAAATTGAGACTCGTCACCTCGTCTCCTACAAATCAAGGGCGGACGACGAAGCCGCGTCCGGCGCGCCAGAGCATTCGCTTTCCGGCAGGCCGCAAACGTCGCGCAGGCGTTTGGCCATGACGCGGCAGGCTTCGCTGAAAATAGCCCAGCCATTTATGGCTGGGTTAAACGTCATCAACATAAAATTAGTCCCGTCAGGGACGAAAGAATCTTAATCCAGCATCTCGGTCTTGTAATCATATCCGTGCTTCTTGAGAAAAACCTCCAGCTCCTCACGAAAACTTTTCTTCCGATGATGCTCCTCCTGCGTCTGGATGTAATGAATCGTATCTTCCACGCCCGACACGCCGATGCTGAACGCGCCAAAACCTTCCTGCCACGCAAAACCTTGTGGCCGGAGTTCGGGAAACGTCTCGCGCAGCCATTTCGAGGAATTGCCTTTCAATAATTGCATCGCCTTGGAAACCGAAAGCGTTGCGGGCAGGCTCAAAAGCAAATGCACATGATCCGCCACGCCGCCGATGGCGAGCGCTTTCATGTCATTCTCTCGTGCAATGCCGCCGAGATACGGCCAGAGCCGCTCGCGGATGGCCGGCGTGAGCCACGGACGCCGCTCCGAGGTGGAGAACACGCAATGCATCAGGCAGGAGTTGAATGAGTGCATGATCGTTTCAATCTAAATTGTCCGCCGTTAATAGCCCAGCCATTTTATTCGGACGCCTGGCGACGATTTGGTGAAAAAGCCCAGCCATTTATGGCTGGGAACAAGGCGATCCAAATTTCAAAGTCCCGCGAGGGACGGCAGACAATTTCTTTCGTCCCTGACGGGACTTAAGCCATTTCCGAACCGTGAACCCAGCCATAAATGGCTGGGCTATTGTCAGAGACGGGGAAGATGCGGCCATCCACGCCCATGTCGCCCACCTGCACCTTGTTCGGGATTCCGCCGAGGGCGATGACGGCCCAGTTCTCAAATCAATGTATGCCTTGGTGTTCTCGTGGCGATCTTCAAAAGCGCGCTTCTCCCTGGTCTCGCCCCAGTGGTGGCCAGTCCGGCACGGACCGCCGCAATAGACGACGCGGGTGTCGAGGAGGGTGGAAGATTTTAGCCGCAGAGACACAGAGGCACCGAGGGAATCTGGTGATTGTTTTCCGGCATTTGAATTCTGTTTCCCAACTCTGCGTCTCGGCGTCTCGGTGGCTGATGTCGCTTCCGCTTTTTTTGCCATGGGATGAAGCTAGGAAAAATGCCCGGCTCGGTCAACGCCGCGCCACAGCCTGCACCAGCCTGAAACTCCCGATTCGATTCCTATAATCGCGCGCCATGGCCGGATTTATCTGGTCTGGCATGGGGAAAATACCCCATGGCATCCACAAGGCCATTCAACCTATTATGTATGTTACTATGAAAGATAAAATTAACCTGCAAGTGGTGGAGCCGGCTGGCGCGCCGCTTCTACTCGAAACGAATCCGCCCCAGCGCATTCTCGTGGTGGAGGACGATGTGGACATCCGCCGTCTCAACGCCGAAGTGTTGATTCATTCCGGCTACGAAGTGGAAGCCGCCGCCGATGGCGCAGCCGCCTGGCATGCGCTTTGTGCCGACAGCTACGATTTGATGATAACCGACAACAACATGCCCAAGCTGACCGGCGTCGATCTGCTCAAGAAGCTGCGTTCAGCGCGCATGGCCCTGCCGGTCATCATGGCCACGGGAATATTGCCCAAGGAGGAATTCACCCGGCACCCCTGGCTCCAGCCCGAAGCCATGCTGCTCAAGCCTTATACCGTCGAAGAGTTGCTGGGAACAGTGTCAAAAGTCCTGCGCGCGACCGTCAGTGCCCCCGGGCAACTCGAGCCGCTGCCAGACTTGCGAAGCCGGCCATCTGCCGGCGGTTTGCGGCTGTGATGATTCCATTTCGTGGTTGAATTTTCGGTTGACCATCAATTGCTCCGGCGTGCCGCCGGTTTCTTCTTTTCCACAATCATTCCAACCTGCGGGTCAAGATTGGCTCCACGAAATTCGCGGTAGGAAAACACCCCATAGCATCCGGGCGGTTGCCTGCCCTATCCTCACGCCATGATGATAAATCAAAAGAAGAAACCACTGATGTTTGGTGATTTAATCGAGGCCATTTACACCGCCTTCGACAAACAAAAGGCCAATCGTGTTGTGCGGCTCGCCATCAATGCGCACCTGGTTGAGTTTCGCGGAGACGAGCGCTTTGAGATTCTTGAGCCGGGTCCCAGCTAGATATTTTGATTCCCATGAATAATCTTCGTGAAGTTCCTTGCGACCGGGCCGCCGGCAATCCAGATGGAGCCGGGACGAACCTGCGGCATCGCATCCTCGTGGTCGAGGATGACCGCGAGCGCCGCCAGGTCAACGCCATGGTGCTGACTCATGCCGGCTACGCGGTGGACATGGCCGAAGACGGCGCCGCAGCCTGGGAGGCGCTTCAGGCCAACCAGTACGGGCTTATGATCACCGACAATCACATGCCCAAGCTGACCGGCGTTGAGCTGCTCAAGAAGCTGCGTTCGGCACGCATGGGACTGCCGGTTATCATGGCCACCGGGACGTTGCCCACGCAGGAACTGGCCGAAAATCCGGAGCTTGAACCTGTCGCCATGCTGGCAAAACCCTATGCCCCCGACCAATTGCTGGATACGGTCAAAGAGGTGCTGCGGGCGGTGTCCTCAAAAAACATCCATCCCCGCGTGGCGCCAAAACACAACGACACCGGGGCATTCTCGGTTGAGCGATACACTGCCGGCCGCAAGCTGGAGTGGGACGCCTTTGTAAACACGGCCAAGAACGCGACCTTCCTTTTTTCCCGCGACTACATGGACTATCACAGCGACCGGTTCGCCGATCATTCACTGATGATTTTCCATGACGGGGAGCTGGTGGCCGTGTTGCCGGCAAACCTCAACGCCAATGGCACGCTCATCAGCCATGAAGGGCTGACTTTCGGCGGACTCGTGCTCTCCCGCGCGGCGAAGCTGGAGGATGTGCTGGCAAGTTTCCACGTGGTTTTGCATTACCTGAGCCAAAGGCAGATTTCAAAACTGATCTACAAGCGGATTCCCGGTTTTTACAACACGCTTCCCGATGACGAAGCGGCGTATGCCTTGTTTATTCTCGACGCCCGGCTTACCCGCCGCGATTGCGCGACGGCGATTTCACAGGCGGACCGGCTTCCCTTGCGAAGGGGCCACAAGAGGCTCATCAAGATAGCGGCCAGCCTGGGAGTCCGCATCGTCCGGGAAACATCTTTTCAGCCATTTTGGGAACGGGTTTTGGTGCCCCAATTGGCTGCCCGTCACGGGGTCAAACCCGTGCATACGCTTGAGGAAATCACCCTGCTTGCGTCACGTTTTCCCGGGCAGATCAAACAATTCTCGGCCTATTGCGACGATGAAATTGTCGCGGGCACAACCATTTACGAGACTCCGACCGTGGCGCACGCGCAATACGGCGCGGTCACCGAAAAAGGACGGCAGATTGGCGCGGAGGCCTGCCTGTTCAGCACGCTGATCGAGCAATACCAGGAAAAACGCTATTTTGATTTCGGCATCTCCAACGAGCAGGAAGGCCGGGTCTTGAATCACGGCCTGCTGGAGTGGAAGGAAGGTTTTGGCGCACGCTGCTACGCGCATGATTTTTACGAGATTGCGACCGGAAATTACCCGAAGCTGGAACCCGTGATGCACGCCCGGCCCAAAACAATTTCGTCACCGCCAGGGACGGTGCAGGCACAGCCTTTTGCCTCCGGCGATCGTCCTGCCGTGGCATATTTTGCGCATCCGAAGGCGCTTATTGATGAAGGGGTCTCGATCGGCCGGGGAACCCGTGTATGGGCCTTTGCCCATCTTGTGGGCGGGACGGTTCTGGGAGAAGACTGCAATATTTGCGATCACACTTTCATTGAAGGAGGGGTTCGAATCGGCAATCGCGTGACCGTCAAGTGCGGCGTTTTTCTCTGGGACGGCCTGACCATCGAGGATGACGTGTTCATCGGGCCCGGCGCAGTTTTCACGAATGATCCCCGGCCACGCAGCAAAAAGTGTTTGGAAAGGCCCTTCCCAACCGTGCTGAAGGAGGGATGCACGCTGGGGGCTGGCAGCACAATTCTTCCGGGCATCACGATCGGGCGTTGGGCGATGGTCGGCGCCGGATCGGTTGTCACCCATAATGTCCCGGATTACGCCCTGGTGGTGGGCAGCCCGGCCCGGTGGCGGGCCTGGGTTTGCCGCTGTGCCGAAAAACTGTTTCCCACTTCCGACCGTTTTCTGAGCTGCACGTGCGGGCGTTTCTATGAGCAGATCACTGATAGTGAAGTGAAAGAATTTGCAGCAAATGGCAGCCGTCAGAACTTGCAGGGGAGCCGCGCCGCCACGGACTTCAGTCAGTCAATCACCAAGAGCAACGGACACGTTGCCGTCAATGGCCGGTGAAGCCGGGTTGGAATGAAGAGTTTATCAACGCAGAAACCAGGAATATGGATTTTTCAACCGAATTGGATCAATCGAAGCGTTCTCCTTCACCCGGGACAGCCCGGGACTTGGGCTGGAAGCGTGCGCTGGATGCTCTTCTCATCTTGCTGGCCCTGCCAATCTTGATTCCATTGGGGCTGTTTATAGTCCTGTTGATTCGCAGCGGTTCCCGCGGGCCGGTCCTGTTCAGGCAGGAGCGCGTCGGCTATCAGGGCCGGCGCTTCATGTGTTTCAAATTTCGAACCATGTTTGTGGATGCCGACACGACCACGCATCAGGGGCACCTGCACCAACTGATGAATTCGAATGCTCCCATGACAAAAATGGACTCAGGCGGTGATCCGCGAATTATTCCTTTTGGTTTTTGGCTCCGCGCATCGGGCCTGGATGAGCTGCTCCAATTGATCAACGTGCTGCGGGGTGAAATGAGCCTGGTGGGGCCGCGCCCGTGCCTGCCCTACGAATACGACAAATATCTGCCCTGGCAGAAGGAACGGTTTGGAACCGTGCCAGGTTTGACCGGTCTCTGGCAGGTGAGCGGGAAAAACAAGACCACCTTCATGGAAATGATTCGGCTGGACGTCAAGTATGCGAAAAACAAAACCCTCTGGTGGGATTTGAAAATCATCCTGATGACCGTTCCAGCCATGATCATTCAAATGCTGGAAACGCGGCGGGCCAGAAAATCGTGCGCTTCTCCCGTTCGTCCGAAAAACAGGCATTCCATTTCCACCATGCAGTCGCATTCCTTTGCGAAAGCGGCTCTTGCAAGTGTGGTTCAGGCGAGAGAGGACGAAAATGGTTGGATAAGGAAGGAATCGAAATTGAATTTATAACATGGCAAAACAAATCAAAGCGGATGTTGTCGGATGCGGTTATTGGGGCCCCGATCCGGTTCGCAATTTCAGGTCGTTTCCCGATTGCAGCATGAAAATGATGTGCGATGCCAGCAAAAGCCGCCTGACGCATCTTAAATCGCTGCATCCCGAGGTCGAAGACGGGATGAATTACGATCACATGACTGGCGCGCCGGCTCGTACTGCAGATTTGTCAAACAAGTTTGGCGATTGGTGATGGCAGTATGCGAAAAATCATCCGTCAGCTGTTTTCCGGTTTGCAGTTGCGCCTGTTGTTGCTGTTGTTGCTTGCGTGCGCTCCATTGGTGGCATTGACGCTGCACACCGCGTCGGAAGACCGTCAACGACTGGTGCAGGAATGGAATCAGTGTTCGCAGGAGATGACGGAATTGGCCGGGCGGGAAGAGGGGCGGGTGATTGGGCAGACGCGTCAACTGCTGATTGCCCTGGCGGAGTCCTCTGCTGTGCGCTCGGGCAACCGGCGGGACAGCAAGAAATTAGCGGATGATCTTCTCAGCAGCTATCCGCAGTACGCCAATTTGGGAGTGGTCAGGACCAATGGCATCGTTCTGGCCAGCGCGTACCCGATGGTGGAACCGGCCAGCCAAACGAACCGTCCGTTTTTCCGCCGCGCCCTTGCAACCCGCGCTTTTGCGATTGGCGATTTCGCCGACGGACCAGCGGTTGGCAAGTTTACTGTTGATTTCGGCTGTCCAGTTTTCGGTTCCACCGGGCAGGTCCAGGCGGTGGTCTT
>Ga0187851_10004850_pt1 | contig 10893 bp, 14 predicted proteins | sample June2016WEW_6_10_FD_132997 | JGI IMG/M metagenome (GOLD analysis project Ga0187851, IMG submission 132997) | Peatland microbial communities from SPRUCE experiment site at the Marcell Experimental Forest, Minnesota, USA - June2016WEW_6_10 | ecosystem: Environmental > Terrestrial > Soil >... | reverse complement strand
TCGTAACCTCCGTGGTCGGCAGCGATGCCGACGCGGTTCGGCGGCCCTGGCAGGACGGTTACGGTTTGAGCATTCACAAGCATTTTCAGGTAAGGTTTAAGTCGCAAGACGAGGATACAACCGCGCGCCAAGGAAAACCAGAATGGTCGTGGTGAACAGGATGACCACATAGTCGAGACCCAGACCGAAGACGCTCGTGCTGCCCGACAACATGCAAGTGCGCAGGGCGTCCACGACATAGGTCAGAGGATTGAGATGCGAAATAATCTTCAGCCAGCCGGGCATGATGTCGGTGGGATAAATCGCATTGCTGGCAAAGAACAACGGCATGGTGAGCACCTGGCCGACGCCCATGAAACGTTCACGCGTCTTCACGATGCACGCAATGATGAGCGAAAACGTCGAGAACAGTGTCGCGGCCAGAACCACGACAATCAGCACGTTGAAAAGCGCGAGCGGACTCCAGTTCAGCTTCACTCCGAGCAACAACGAAAGACCATAAACAATGACCGTCTGCGAGAGACTTCGGATGCCGGCGGAGAAGCCCTTGCCGAGCACCAGCGCCGCGCGCGGAGTCGGGCTGGCGAGGAATTTCTGCACAATGCCGAGGTCGCGCTCCCAGATGACGTTGATGCCATAAAATATGGCCACGAACAGAACACTTTGTGCCAGGATGCCGGGCGCGATGAAATCCAGATAGGGGATGTTGCCCGTGTGCATCATCCCGCTGCGTGAGAAGACCTGACCGAAGATGAGCAGCCACAGCGCGGGCTGGAGTGCACGGGTGATGAGTTCCGTGAAATCGTGGCGCAGCTTGCGCAGCTCAAATTCGGTGATGACAAAGGTCTTCTCAATGAAACCGGTCATTGGATGGATGAAAGTGGCGGTCATAAATCAACCCAGGCGCTGGGCCGTGGCGCGAACAGCGGCTACGTCGTGGAAGCTGCCGCCGGAATCAAGCGCGTTGCCGGCATAGTGGTCAAAGACATCGTTCAGCGTGTGGCCGCTGCCAAACGAAGCTTCAAGTTCTTTGCAGGTGCCGAGTGCCGCTACTTTGCCTTTGTGCATGATCGCCATGCGGTCACAATGACTCTCCGCTTCTTCCAGATAATGGGTGGTGAAAAACAGCGTCGTGCCATAATTGGCCCGCAGATCAACCAGATGTTTCCAAACCGCGTCGCGCGCAATCGGGTCCAGCCCGACCGTCGGCTCATCGAGGAAAAGCACCTTGGGACGATGCAGCGTGGCTTGGGCAATTTCCAGCCGCCGGACCATGCCGCCGGAGTATTCGCCCACCATGCGTCCGCCGTCCGCCGTCAGGTTCATGAATTCCAAGGCCTTCGCAATACGCGCCTGCCGCTCGCGGCGTGGCAGATCGTAAAGTTTGGCGAAGATGAGCAGGTTCTCATAGCCGGTGAGTGAGCCATCCACCGAAACCGCCTGCGGCACATAACCGATGGCGCGGCGCACGCCGACCGGCTGGGTGTTGATGGAAAAACCGGCCACACTCGCCTCGCCCGACGTGGGCGGCAGCAGCGTGGTGAGCATCTTGATCGTGGTGGTCTTGCCCGCCCCGTTGGAGCCGAGCAGGCCGAAGACCTCGCCGGCGTTGACCGAAAGCGTCAAAGCATCCACCGCCGTAAACGCGCCGAAGCGGCGGGTCAGGTTTTGGATTTCGAGGACAACTTCGGCCATAACCCCAAAGTGTCAATTTTGCCCGGCTGGAACAATGGGGTGAACACCCCACAAAACTTCCGCATGAGCAGAAATCTTTCACCGTATCGGAAATCTGTAGATAATTACTTTCCATTGAGTGAGGTTATTGGCGAAGGCAGATGGAGCGTCCGACCCGCCACCATAAATTCACCTTCACCTTGATGATGAATTGTCCGGGGATTTTTCCGCGCCGGGTCAAGCCATGCTTGGACGACTTCGAGGACGAAGAAGTTGTATTTCGTCACCAGCTTCATATCCACGACCTTGCATTCCAAGCTGGCGAAACATTCTGCGATGAGCGAAGCCTTAACAAATTTGGCAGCCACGGGCGTGAGTCCAAATTTTTCAAACTTGGCCACATTGCAACCGGAAGAGTTCCCGCAAGCCACCACGGTTTTGGCCAGTTCCACCGTCGGGATATTGATGACACATTCGCGGCTCGCCTTGAGACTGGCAAAGGAGTAGTTTCCGTTGCTGACCACGCAGCCCACGAGCGGCGGGGTGAACTCCATCATCAGATGCCACGACATGGGCATGACATTCGGCCGTCCGGCGCGCGTGGTGGTGAGCAGCACGACCGGCCCAGGTTCGAGCAGCCGATAAACTTCAGACAAGGGAAAAATTGTTTTCATGGTGGATCGAGATTTAGATTCCGGGCGGTGGCACCGATATTTGCCGACGAGTTTTGGAAAATCGCCGCGCCCAAAAACTCGATAGGGAATGCCTGAAAATTACGCCCAGGACAATGAGAATTAAACCCGCAAGAATGAGGCAAAGTGTCGTTGGCCCCAGCCAGGATTCGAGCCGTTTCCATTGCTTCCCAAAAAAATATCCGAGCAGGATGTAAGTTGTGGAATAGGTCGCCGACCCCGTGAGATTGTAAAACAGAAAAGTTCGCCACGGCATCTTCGACATGCCAGCCAGCAGATTGACCACGACGGGCGGAAACAAAAAAATGAACCGCGCGATAAAAACCGTCTTGGCACCATGACGTTTGAATATTTGTTCCGGCCATTTCAACCGTTCGGTCGTGAGATGGAGCCAGCGGATTTTTTCCAAGCTGCCCCGTCCCAACCGCCGTCCCAGCCAGAAGGCACAGATGCCGCCAAGAAAACAGGCCACCATTCCAGCCACCACGGGTTGCCACAGCGAATCCGCAGTTTTTCCCGAAACAAATCCGGCCCCCAAAAGAATCGTTTCACCCGGCAGGGGCACGCCGAGGTTGTTCAAAAACGCGACGATGAAAACGAGCACATATCCGTAATGAGGAATGTGGGGTAGTAAAGAATGCAGCCAGTGGAGCATATTCGACTCTCTTGCTTTACACCGTGCGCCTCCACACCGTGGGCGGCCTTACGAAATATAGCGAATGAGCCGTGAACACTTTGTGTCCGGTCGAGCTACTAGGTTCCAACGTTCGGATTCGGGCGCTTATTCGAGAATCGCTTCCTGCGGTTTCTAGTCTGGTTCGCCTGTCAATTCCCGTTTGGCCTGTGCAAGATCAGACATTGTCGCGCCATTCGGTGAACGGCCGTCAATAACCGCAAGTTCCGAGGCGCGCGTATGCACCATATCCCGTGTCACCGTGACAAGGCCAGCGGAATTTTCGGTCAAAGCATTTTCCTTAAGCGAATTTGTTTTCATGGATTAAATCATAGCAAAGCGCAAACGTGGAAAAGAGTTTGTGAGTTATGTGTTGTTTTCTTCTTACGCGAGCCACGATCCTCATGCGTGTCGCGGGATTGAGAGAAAGTGTTTCGTTTTTGAGGAACTTGAACTTGGGGCGGCAGCCTTTGGATTCGGACGCAGTTGGTGGAGTTTTTTTGGAAAACAGGAGGCAGCGGGGCTTCCGCTAGTTTGATGATGGGTGCTTTCATAAGTTTGGCCGGAGGCAAAAATATTACGCGGCCTTGCTTTTGAAACTCGCACGGTCGTCTGCTTCGAGCCAGTCAAAGGTGGTGGTCTTCTCCGGGTTCAGTCCAAGTTTGGTGCAGTTCTCGATGAAGAAAACGCGCTTTTCGGGGGTTTTCATCGGGCTGCCAGCTTCCACCGCATCCGACCAAGCTTTGATTTCAGCCGATGTCTTTTTTGTGCCATTGGCCTGCAACCAAGTCCCGATGTCTTCATAATTTTTAGCAGCTTGGACGGCGGTCTTGAATTGCCCGCCGTTGATGCCTTTGAAACTGAAAAGCATATTGTCCAGTGGACAATCGTAATGATATTCGCCGAGTTTTCCCGCAATGCTGGCGCGGCATTTATCAACGGTGCGGCTGGCGATGGCAAATCCGGCGATGCGTTCGCGCGGGCTGTGCGGCGCTTGCTTGGTGAGGTCTCGGGCAGTGATCGGTGTGTTCATAGTTTTATTTTTTATTTATTTGCATTTTTCAAAGGTAAATTTTCTGCGTCGGCGAGATGGGCTGCTTCAGGCGAACTTGCCACCGTCAAAATCGAGTTTCTTCCGCCAAACGGGTTGGACACGGTTTCTTTGGCGAGCGGATCGGGTATCCATTTGCCATCCACAACAAGACAATACTCGTAGGTGCCGGGTGCCAAAGCCGTTTCCTTCCACCAGTTGCCGACGCCAGAGGAATGCAAAGTCTTGGCTTCGGGCTGCCAATGGTTGAATGTTCCTGCGATGCAAACGGTCTTGGCCGTCGGATGCGTGAATTCAAAGCGAACGGACACGAGTTGCGGGGCGGTGCTGCGAGCATTGTCGTGTTTATGATTGTGTTTCATCGTTGGTAAATTATTTGGGTGGTTGACTTTTAATTTTGAAAAATATTCCGTTTCAGTATTGTCATATTGCACGAGAAAATCTGGCGGGGGCTATGGGGTGTTACCCTACCAAGAATTTCATGAAGTCAACCTTGACCGCATATTGGGGCAATGATGAAAAAGCAGAAACCAATAGATCATCGCAGCAATGAATGGTCATGAATCCCACGCCGGAAATATGAGGGACTTGTCTTGAGCAGTCTGTTGCGTCCACTTTGGATAACGACGAATGTGCTAATTTTGGTCACGGCCAGATGAAAATTCACCCGCCGATTTATAGTTGACAATTGTATCTAGTGAGATACTATGTAAGAAATATGGGATTCATTGAGTTTCCATTCATCGAAGTGTCGAAAGATTTGCGCAAGATTGTCGGCGAGCCAACGCCCGGCACGCGCGCCTATCGCCGGGAGGGGACGCACGCGGAATGCGGCCAATGGATTGAAGACCTCGGCTTGCATTACAAAGGAGATGTCGGAATTTCACCCGCTGGCGTCACCATGTTCGTGCCAGTTCAACGGGCGGCGGTTCACAAACGCATCAAGGAAGGCAAGCTGACCGCGTTCTTTTTTTACATCACCCGGATTGAAGACACGTTTTTTGGCAACAAACGCAAAGTCAAACTGCGTCCCTACATCCTGTTGTCCATGAGCGAATGCAAGGCATGGGTGGCGGAGATGAAACGCAGGATGGGTTATGTGGATGAGCCGGACGAAAGCCTGATGAAACAGAGAAAAAAGCTCAAACCGGCGGCGGCGGCAGATGAACCAAAAACCGCGAAGGAAGCCGTGGAAGCCCTAGACTTTGCAGACACCGACCCGAAAGACAAGGGCAACCGGAAAGTCAGGTATGAAGAAGCCTTGAGCACGAAAAACCGGCAACAGGATATGTTTTTGCTGCTGGCGGAAGCGATGGCCGCGATGGCATCCGGCAAGAAGGCCGAGTTGTATCGCAAGCGGCTGGAACAGGGCATGGAGTGGGACAAGAAAGCCAAGGCCTGGAAATGGAAGGACGAAGATGAACCCGGAAAATGAATTTAACGACCGGCTGATCCGTCTGCCCGAGCTGGAACGGATTTTCGGCGTGTGCAAGCGGACGGTAAGACGGAAGGCGGAGGCTGGCGAGTTGCCGCCATTGGTTCGTAGCGGCGGCGTGGTGGGGATGCTCGAAAGCAAAGTAAAAGAATATTTTCGACGGTTGAGCGGACAAGGTGCAAATTAACGAAAGGAGAAATAAATATGATTGCTTACATTTATCGGCCAAAACGTTCGCGCAACGGTAAACTGGTTTTCAATCGGATTTGGCGAGCGCGGCTTAAACTGAATGGTGATGTCAAGGCGCGTGACATTTCGCTGAACTGCGCGGACAAACAAACCGCCGAACAAAAACTACGAGATAGCATCCGTGATTATGAAAGGACGGCAGTTGGTTTGCTGGCACCAGCAGCGCAGCGCGAGACGTTTGAAAATCCAATGGAACGGCTCGTGGACGGCTATGTTGCCGATTTGAAGGCGTTGGGACGTTCCACTGATCACGTCCGTCATGTGGACACGCGGCTGCGGCGGCTCATGCGGGAATGCAAATGGCAAAATCTTCGTGAAGCCACGGCGGATTCATTCCTGCGCTGGCGCACTGAACAAAAAAAATCTCCCAAAACCATCAATGAATATCAGGCAGCGTTGTCGGCAATGTTTTCCTGGCTCCGCAAACAAAACCGCATTGCGGCGAATCCGTTTGAATTCGTCAGCAAGGTGGATGCGCGCGGCAAGGAAAGTTTCCATCGCCGGGCATTGAATGACGATGAAGCCAGGCAATTGTTGGCAGGACAGCGCAAGTCACTCTATCTTCTCGCGCTGCACACCGGATTGCGTCGCGGTGAAATCAATGCGTTGCGTTGGGGTGATTTGCATTTGGACGTGGCCAATCCGTTTTATGCCGTTCCAGTGGCAAAGAGCAAGAGCCGCAAGGAACAACCGCGCCCGCTGCATCCCGAACTGGTGAGAGAGTTGCAGGGCATGAAATCATCCAGAAAAGTGACGCCGGAAACTTTGGTGTTTTCCGAACGGGTTCCGGCGATGAAAGTGATCCGCGCGGACTTCAAGACCGCAGGCATCCCGCTGGCGGACGAACGCGGACATCGGGTGGACTTCCATGCGTTGCGAATGACCTACATCACGCGCCTGCAACGGGCGGGTGTTTCGCCGCGTGAAGCAATGGAACTGGCTCGTCACAGCGATATGCGCCTGACGATGAAAACTTACACGGACGCGGCGCAACTGCCATTGGCGGCAACCGTCCGGGGACTGCCCTCGTTTGATGACTCACAAATAGACTCACAAACTTTAGTCGCGGGCGGTCAATTCGTGTCACCTTCGGTCATTGGCTTAAAGCCGATAAAAGCAGTAAAGGCCATTGAAAAAATTGATGAAAGTCACAACTTGACTCCAGTTGTCGCACTCTGTCACTCTGAATATTCAAGCGGTAAAATGGGGTTCGAATCCCCCTCTCTCCGCCATTCTGAATCTTCGGGACTCACGGTGACAAGTTGTGAGTCCCGATGACTTTCGCCAGTGTTTTCAGGGTGATTTTGGGGGTTTGTCTCCCTGTTTTTCGTGACAGCCGGTGACACCGATTGACCGTTCGCGCCTAAAGTTCGGGAGTCTATTCGGGAGTCAGCCTGCCCGCCGAAACCCGGCAGCGATTCGATGACTTCCCGCAACGGCAACTGCCCGGCATCCGTGTAGTTTTTCATGGTCAGCTTCAAATCGCTGTGCCGCGCCAGTTCCATCGCCAATCGGGGATGTACTTTGTTGATGGAAAGCCGGGTGACAAAAGTTGTCCGCAACGCATGGTAATCCATGCGCCGACCGCGTTCGTCCAGAAACGGGATGCTCGCTTTTGCCAAGTCCTGCCGGACTTCCTTCATTTTCGGAACGCCGTTGGGAAGCACCAACCCATCCGTCTTGCTATTCGCCGGTTTTTTATTTTCGAGAGCTTTCACCAGTTCGGGATGCAATGGCAAGGCTTGTTCCTTGCGGTTCTTATTCACGGCAGCATGAACGCGCAGCAGGCCGCCGGATTCGCCCAACACCAGGCTGGACCAGCGTAACGTCTTGACTTCGTTTCGACGCAAACCCGCATACAGGGGCAGCATGTAGGCCAGCCGGTTCTCGCCCGCAACTTGGAGCAACCGCGCAGCCTCCTCGTCCGACAGCGCCCGCCGCTGAATCCGTTCCTTGCCGCGCGTGTCCGCTCGTTCCACCAGTTCAAAGGGGTTGATCGTGACGCGGCCTTGCTTGCGCAGCCACGTCCAAAAGGCCGAAAGCACGGCCAGATATTCATTCAGCGTCTTGGGCGCTTTGGCGGCTTGCGCCTTGCGCCATGTTTGAAACGCAGCCGGTGTCACGTCCGCCAGTCGAGTCCAACCGCATTCCCGCACCAGTCGCCGCAGCCTTGTATTCACATGGCGCAGGTGATCTTCCGACCGTCCCAAGACGGTCAACTCGTTGACATATTCTGAAACCAAGTCCAGCAGTGGACTTTGGGCGGCGTCCCGTTCTGCTTTGGCCGGAATCAGCCCCGCCGATTCGTGCTCCAATTCCTGAATCAGCTTGTTGAGTTTTTGTTGGGCAACCTGCTTGTCGGAGACCTGCAAGGCGATGTCGCGCACCTTGCTGTCACCGGCGAGTTTGATGCGGGCACGGTATAACCGGCCTACAGTTCGCTTGCCATTGTGCAGACGTTTCGGTTTGTAGATTCTGGCTTCCATGATTCATGCTCCTTTCAACTTGGTTTGGCGTAGCCTTTCAAAATGCGTGTCCACCTGGCTTTGCAGCATTCCCACCGCGCGGCCGACATGCTGCAACGGCGGCAAGTCGCCTTTTTCCGCCCCGCGCCGGATTGTGCGGCTGCAAACACTGAAAATTCTCTCCAATTCGGGCAACCGTATCAGCCGGTCACGATATTGATTTTCGTTCAGCATAAGGCATCAGTCCTTCCAACTCCAAGTTTTCAACTCCGGGTTCCATTTCATTCCATTCTGCAACCGCTTCCGATAACGCTTGGCACGTTCACCGCCTTTCAACAGCGCGGCCATCGCCGCCGCCAGTTTGTATTGCAAATCTTGTTGCGCGTAATGCTCCAACGTGGCGTTTTTCTTATTTGTGTATCGGACTCTCCGGTTGCCTTTGTCCTTGGGGTCTTTCTCGGCAAATTCCTCGATTTCCCGCAGTTCCTTCTCGTTTAGCGGTTCATCCGGTTCTGATGCCGGCAGCAGGCGATAACCTTGCTCAATCGGCGTCTCATTTGGATCGTCCACAAAACCAACTCGCCGTTTCAATTCCTCGGCCCAGGCCTTGCATTCGCTCACGGAAACCACAATGAAAGGCCGTTCCTTGGCTTTGCGCTTTGCCCCAAACAACGTGGTTTCATCCTCGGTGATGTAAAAAAAGAACGCCGTCAATTTCCCTTCCCGGATGCGTTTGTGGACGCCAGCGCGTGACACCGGCACAAACATGATGACAGCGTTGGTCGAAAGCCCCACGTCCCCCTTGTAATGCTCGCCGAGGGCTTCAAACCATTCGCCGCATTCCTTGTAGGTGCCCTCCCGCCGATGGGCGCGCGTGCCGGGCGTCGGCTCGCCGACAATCTTGCGAAGCTCTCGCGGCACCTCGATGAACGGAAATTGAATAAACGGCATACCGTGGAATTTAATCCTTCAAATGCAATTGTCAACCACAATCTTCAATTGTGTTTTGTGATCGGCCTGGAACCCGTCTTGCACATAGCTTGCGGCTGAATCGGATTGCCGAAAACTCCGGCTGACAATCCGGCGCGGCTGCCTAACCAACCGCGTCCACGCAACAGATTATGTCGGCTAATGAGCTTCCACTTAAAGGCGATTCGGACGGCTCGATAAGAACTTGATCGCGCGCGTGTATTTCAATTTCACATTTGTCTCTTTGACCCGCCGTTCCATCCGCTTCAGAGCACGCATCACGTCGCCAACGGCCGGACTAAATTGATGGGAGTCGAGAATACATGATTGGAGCGTTTCCATCCCGGGTGCGACTTTCATACAGACCGGCCACGGTCGGTAGAATTCGGACGGCAGAAGGCTTAGTTCAAGTGCGCGGCGCTCTGCCGATGGAGTCAAAATAAAGCCGATCCAATCTTGTCCCTCAGCATATTTGTGAGCCTCCACAATCGCATTTCCAAGAAACACACGGGATGCTTCATCCGTATAGAAATCGTCGCACGCCAAAGCCCCTCGAATGGGAATCTCCTCCTTGAGCATCAAGGCTTCGAACCACCGGGAGATGTGTTCGATCGTTTGAAAAGCATCCGGCGAGTCGTCGCAGGCATAAAAGACAAAAGTGTCGGAAGCCCAAGCGCGCCGAATTTTCGGCCAGCCTTTCGCTATTTCATCGAGTTTCCGCAAGACGAATTGATAAACCTTAAAAACGGTTTTCAAATCAGCGTTTTCGCAAAACTTCGACCACGCCAAGAGGTCGAAGTAGCTCAACCATTTCCGCCCGGCCTTGGATTGATCAAAATCCGGTAGCGTCTCGTTTATTTCAAACTTCAATTGTGTTTTCATGCTAATAACTACTCGCGGTCTCACCTATCTTGGTTGAGTCCGCGACGAAACGATTGTAAACAATTCTGCCTTGTCGAAAAAGACCTGCTAAAAACCCGTTCGCTTCGGACACCACCTTTCAGGAAACGAAATGAAGATAGTTCTCAGCGCTGCCAAGAAACTCAAAACGCTCGATTTCGCTGGCAAGGATAAGGAGTGTGCGGCTCTCCGTTCCAACGCCCAGCTCAAGCATTCGCTTCGGAGAAACCGTCACGCCGGTGAAACTGAAACGTTGTGGCTTCACTTTCTTCTCGCCGTAATTCATTTTTTCGCGGCTGCCTGGGAATCCGGTGAACATATAGCGAGCTCTTGGTTTGAGGCGGTCGTTTGCGTCAATGAGGGAGAATGGCAAAAAGAACCGCCCCTTGGCAATCTCGTAAGCAAGCAAGTCAGGCAATCGAACGAAGGCAAAGTCGTGCCGGTCATTATCACGATTGCCAGACGGTGGAATAAGGGTTGTGTGGAACGGCTGCGGTAATTCCAACAGTGGGCCACCCGTCGCAACGTAGAGTGCAACTTCGTTCTCCTTGTATTCGTCATGCACATGCGCGGCAGTGACCAGGAAGCGCGCCCTGCCAAAGTCGAGCAATGTCCCGGTCCCGATCAACATTGGCCGATTCCGATCAGAAGCAGCATAGATTGGGCAAATGGCATTGATTGATTCAAATTTTGGTTTCATTGGCCCACTCATCAATGGAATTCGCCCCGCGGTTTATTTCAGAAAATCATCCAGCGCCTTTTCCAGCTTCTGGAAGGTTTCCTCC
>Ga0187851_10004848_pt1 | contig 10895 bp, 5 predicted proteins | sample June2016WEW_6_10_FD_132997 | JGI IMG/M metagenome (GOLD analysis project Ga0187851, IMG submission 132997) | Peatland microbial communities from SPRUCE experiment site at the Marcell Experimental Forest, Minnesota, USA - June2016WEW_6_10 | ecosystem: Environmental > Terrestrial > Soil > Wetlands... | reverse complement strand
GCAAAGGTCAGAGGTAAAAACAGGGGTTTCTGACGCCTGAAAAGCCGGATCGGGTTGGCGGTTTGCAAAAGAAGTCGTTTGCAAGAGCTTAGGTAAATTAATCGCCAAAATACCAAAAACACCAATAGAATAATTTTAAATGGATTTTTCAATGTTCCCATCGGATAGCTTGGATCGTAATATTTCTGATGCTCGGCTTATCCTTATCGACGTCAACAAAAATACCTAATTCAAAATCCTTGACAGATTTAAAAGGAGTCACGGGTGGCACTGTCGTATTTAACGATTTGTTTTTCTTTTCTCTTCACGTTCCTTCTCCAAAACTAAGATACTCCTGTGGGCAGAACAATTACAACAAATTACTGTTTTTTTGGTATCGGCAAATTGAGGATGTGGTACGTGTCGAGAATTCTGATTAAATTCTCTTTTTGAATCTGGAGATTTAAAGAGCAAAATCAAGTGTTAATTACATTAGTTGGGGCTATCTTGTTGGAAATTAGAAAAACGCCTATTAAACAAGGATTTACTTCAGCGAGTTAAAGAATCCGACTTGGAAGATAATCAAGAGTCCAAAATAACGAAATGCATTTCCTACCACTTACCAGCGATACTATTCGCTGGAGATGTAAAGGGTTTTTTAACGATAATTTAATAGAACTATAACAGGTTGTTAAAATACCCTTAATATTGGGGTGGTACTATAGTACTGTATAAGCGAAGGGAAGTCTTTCCGAGATTGGCATCACTTCAAGACTTCCCCCGAGCTCAGGTCGAAACCAAGCCCATTGATATTATATCTCTATAACGTAATTATGTCAATGGATTTGGTGTGTTTACCCCATTTAAGGAGGTGAGAGGGAAGAACAACAATCAAATCATCATTCAAGCCTACCAATTAAAAAAAGAAAAGAAAATTGAAAAAGGAGAATAAATGAAGATATCATCTTCAACGAAGAAACTGCTCATCTTAACAGCCGCATGTGTATTGGCTGCTCTTTTATCTGTGTCTTCCGTTTTAGCTGATGGGCCTGGAGGCTACACTTGGACCGCCGGTGATGAATTAAGGCTTGATGGTTCAACTACCGTATATCCAATCGTAGCTGCCGCTCTGGGCGTTACCGGTACTGGCGGAACCAGCACTAGCGGACCTTTCCAGAGTGATGGTCACGCAGGTTTACAAGCCCAGGTAGAGCAAGGTGGTTCGGGGGTTGGCAGATATGATGCCAATGCTTCAACTGTTGACCTTGGAGATGCCTCGAGTTTTACCGCTGCCAATCAAGCAACCTATGCCGCTTTGACTGCTACAAAGATAGCACGCGACGGCATTTGCATCGTTGTGAACTCGGATGTCACCGGCCTTACCAACATCACCCCGGACCAAGTTTTGGCTATCTATGATGCCTATTATGCTACTAGCCCCTCTGGGTGGAATGGTGGTGTTACAGGCGCTTCAAATCCTACAACCGTTGTGCCGAACACAACTGCCAACGGTGCTCCCGGTATTAAAGATCTAGCTGGCAACATTGTTCAGCCTATCACCAATTGGGATCAAATCATTCCAAATTTTAATGAACCTATAGTTCCTATCGGCCGAATTATCGGGTCCGGCACTCGCGACGCGCTGAGCAATTTCACGAACATGGATGAAACCAATGCAGAACCGGCAACCATTTATTATGATAATACAACTAGAGAGGACAGTAATGGAGAATTAGCGGCCGCAGTTACTGACACCCCTTATTCTATTGGTTATGTCGGCATTGGCTATGCTGATCAAATCACGGGCGCCACCGTTTTGACCGTAAATGGGATTAAAGCAACTCCGCAGAACGTCTCGACGATTGTCACACCCTCAACTCCTCAATATCCGTTCTCCAGATATCTCTATTTGTTGCAGAACCTCTCTTCAACCGACTCGCAGGTTGTTGCTAACAGAGCTAACGCTACTGCTTTCATCCAATACATGCTGAGCCCGGCCGGTCAGAATATTGTCACCGAACAGGATTTCGTACGATTACAGCCACTTGAGGATATCAATGGGGATGGAACCATCAGTGTCCAGGATTTAAGTTTACTGGGCCTGATGTGGAATCACAGCACAACCGCTGGAAACCTGACTAATCCCGCAGCCGACATTAATGGCGATGGCATAGTCAGTGTTCAGGATTTAAGCTTACTCGGCCTTTGGTGGAATATCACCTACGGCGTCTACGCAACTGGCGTAAGCCCCTCTTCTAACCCGACTCCCAATTATCTATCAATTTCATCAATTGGTGCCAATACAACTGCCGGGAGTAGTTTAGCTATCAACGGCGCAGGGTTTACCGGTGCAACTGCTGTCAGTTTTGGTGCTACTTTCGCTACAAGTATTGCCGCCACAAGTTTCACCATTAGCTCAGATGCGTTGATTACGGCGGTTGTACCTAGTGGTATAAGTGGAGCGGTATCCATCTTTGTGACAGCTCCCGGTGGCACAGCCACATCCTCATCTTCGTTCAGTTATTAAATGTTAATACACTTAAATTATGGAAGCACGGAAATAATGTACAAAATATTAAAGGGAGGAAGCAATTGAAACTGCTCAATAAGATTATCAACAAAAAAGCGGTACTGGGCGTTTTACTGACCGTTGCCATGGCAGCTGGGTTTTTAGTGCCGGCAATGGGAGTTTCGGCGGCAACCGGGAGCCCTGGCTCTCTCAGTGTCTATGTGACACCGGCCGTTCAAGACGTAGCCAATGGGACCACTTTCAATGTACAGATCGATATCGATAATAATGTACCTGTCAATGGGTGGCAGATTAACGTTGGTTATGATGCTACCAAATTGACTTTGAATACTAACAGTGTCAGTGAAGGGAATTTCCTCACTGCAAATGGTGGTTCTGCCTTTGGTCTACAGGAAGGTACCCCGACCGCAGGATCATTTCCGGCCTTGGCTGATTCATTGAAAAATGGCGCCACGGCTCCTGTCGGAACGAGTGGCAATTTACTTACTTTAAGTTTTACAGCCATAGCAAATAATGTTGCCACCCCGATTACTCTTTCAGGTTTAGTCCTCACTAATGCAAGTGGTAATGCAATAACTGGCGGAGTCGTTGGTAACGGTACCATTGTTGTTGGAACGCCGCCACCGCCAGTGGTCAATTCCTTTACTCCCACCACCGGTGCTGATGGGCAATCTGTGGTCATTACCGGTAGCGGTTTCACTGGAGCTACAGCGGTCTCATTCGGCGGAACTGCCGCGACGAGCTTCATTGTAAATAGTGACACGCAGATTATTGCTATTGTAGGTGCTGGAACAACTGGCGTTGTAAATGTTGCAAACGCTATTTCCCCCAGTGGTGGAAGTTCAACTGCAACTTTCACTTATACAACCGCACCCGACATCACAACCTTTACTCCGTCGTCAGCTGACAAGGGAACCACCGTAACGATTAACGGTGCTGGTTTTGCAGGTGTGACCGGTGTTTACTTCGGTGGCACGGCTGCAACGAGTTTTAATGTGGTATCCGTATCTCAGATTACTGCTATTGTAAATAGTGGAGCAACAGGCGCGGTAACTGTTGTGGAACCCAATGGAACCGCAACATCTTCAACCAATTTCACCTACCTAACAGCCAGTATTACCTCTTTTACGCCTACGGCAGGCTACCCCGGTAACAGCGTGACTATTACTGGCATTGGCTTCACAGGATGCACCGGTATTAATTTCAACGGAACAAATGCACCGACATTCAATGTTGTTTCAGACACACAAATGACTGTTACTGTTCCAAACGGAACAACTGGTGTAATCAACGTAGGCATCTCCGGCGGAGGAGTTATATCGTCCACAACCAGTTTCACCTTCATTACAGACGGCGTTAACGAATTTATGCCGACATCTGGCTATACCGGTGACCTGGTGACCATTAACGGTGCCGGTTTTACTGGTGCCACAGCGGTCCATTTTGGAACAACCCCTGCTACGTCGTTCGTAGTGGTTTCCAACACCCAGATTGACGCGTATGTCGGCAATGGAGCAACCGGCGCTATTAGTGTTGCCACTACCGGCGGAACCGTAACATCTGCTACCAATTTCACTTACGAGCAAGTTGCTGTTTACATGTCTCCCAATACCCAGCAATTAACCTCAATTGGCCAAACTTTTACCATCAGTCTGAACCTTAATACCAATGGCAGTAAACAGATTCGTGGTTGGCAGGCCAATATCAGTTTCGATCCGACCCAACTGCAATGCACTGGCGTTACCGAGGGAAGTTTCTTCAATAGCTTTAAATCAGCCAACGCTGGTTCTTCGACTTCATTTGGTAGCGCAACGATAGACAATACCGATGGTACCATCACTGGCCTGTATGATGCTCTCTTGGGAGCCAATCAGGCTGGCGCTACCGGAACGGGTACAGTTGCTGCCCTCACCTTCACCGCTATTGGTGGTGCGGGTGCTATGGTTAGCATCACTCCGAGCAATGTTATTGTCACTGATGTTAACGGGAATGCGATCGCCAACGTGATGGTCACCGGGGCTTCTGTCACACTTTCACCAAATGTTCCCAGCAGCGCTGTTCCGGTCAACGCTAATCTCTATCCTCAATTGACCCTGGTAGCACCCGCTCCGATCAATGGCTGGGATCTGGTGGTCAGTGCCAACAATAATGTACAGCGGACGCTCAATGTCTTCGCGAACACCGATTGGCAGGTAACCGTGCAGAGTGATTCCACCAATGGTTATTTGACCGAGTGGAATCCCACGACCGGATTGTATATTAATGGCGTTAGCCTCAGCAATCCGCTCTTCATCAATTCGATCAGCTTGGCGACGGGTGGCGTTTTAGCTACGGGCACACCGGCCCAACAGAATGTCAGCAATGGTGGTGATATTCAGAACCTCATGTTCAATCAAGCTGTAACATATACAGATCCCATCGTTGGTGCTCCTAATACCTTACACACCGTGGTGACTTACACGGCATCAAATACCTCATACTAAACATTCAATGTGTGGCGGAGCGACCGCAATTGCGGTCGCTCCGCGTAGTTCTTTAAGGGCATATGATTTTTCGGGGGGTGCGATATGAGAAAATCATGGGTTCGGCTTACCAGTCTGAGTATAATCGTAATGCTGGTGTTGACAGTGATAACGGCCTTTACTTTTACGTCAGTTGTTTTTGCTGACACCCCTTCTTTTAGCGTGATAAACAACATCCTTAATTTGTCGTTAAGCCCTGGTCAATCGCACACGTCTACGGTCACCGTAGTTAATGAATCGTCAACTATTCCCATTAGTTTACAGGTGGAGGTGGTTGGCTTGGGTCAGGGTACGGATGGGTCAAATATTGCACTAACCGCTAATGAAGATAAAAGTCCCTATTCTGCCAGAACATTTACAAGTATTGATACTACCTCTATGCAGCTCCAGCCGGGGGCGTCCCAAAATGTTAACGTGACTGTCGCTGTTCCGGGCAGCACGGAATCGGGGGAATATTACGCTGGAATTTATATATATGGTCAACTGTCCAATCAGGGCAACGTTGGGCAAGTGTTGGCCAGTATTGTGCCGATAATTCTGACTGTTCAGGGTTTTACGCCCGCGATTAGCGGTAAGATTACTGAAATGGCGGCACCACAAAACACGGCGGGTGAAACGCTGGAAATTGACACCACTTTGGAAAATACGGGGAACTGCCTTATTTCTGTTCCAACCAGTGATACAGTTACTTTATATAGTTCAACCCATAGTCAAATTTCGCAAGACACGGTCCAACTTGCTTCACCATCAATTTTGCCCACTTTCTCGAGAACGTTCAAAGCCTATTTTAATGATCAACCAGCTGGTAGTTATTCGGCAACATCAGTCATAATTACAGGTGCCGGAACGCAATTAAGTACACAAACACTCAATTTTGCTATTACTGTCCCGAGCACTACGACAACTGGTGCGCAATTTCCAGAAATCACTTCCTTTTCCCCAACTTCCGGAGGTCCGGGAACTGCGGTTAATATCACTGGTTCTGGTTTTACCGGAGCAATAAACGTTAGTTTTAATAATGTTGGAGCACAGAGCTTTACGGTAAATTCGGATACACAAATTACCGCCATAGTGGGGAACGGTGCAAGCGGTAAGATTAGCGTAACAACGGGGGGTGGAACGACAATATCCTTAGTGAATTTTACTTTTGTCGCACCCCAAGCAACTATAACGTCTTTTTCTCCGACATCAGGTGGCGTGGGCACTGCGATAAGTATTGTCGGGACGAATTTCACTGGTGCTACCGCTGTGGAGTTTGGTACAAATAACGCTGGAAGCTATACTATAAATTCGGCTGCAAAGATCACCGCAGTCGTGCCAAATCTGGGTACGGGTAATGCAGAGGTAAGCATTAATGTAATAACACTGGGGGGTACAGTTGCCTCGAGTAGTGTTTTTTCCTACACTGCACCGCCGAGCATAACGTCTTTTTCACCGACATCAGGAAATGTCGGTACTTCAGTAAGCATTACCGGGATGAATTTTACAGGCGCTACCGCCGTCGAGTTTGGAGCGAATAATGCTCAAAGCTATGCTGTTAATTCTAACGGTGCAATTACGGCTGTCGTGCCAAATCTAGGTAGTGCAGGTGCATCTGCAGCTATCACTGTGATAGCGCCGGGGGGTACAACTAGCTCCAGCAGTGATTTCTCCTATACTGTTCCGAATTCACAGTCGACAATGATAAGTTCCACAACAGCATCACCAAAGTTACCGTCGATAACATCTTTTACCCCAACATCAGGGGGGAGCGGCAGCTCAATAACTATTAGCGGCACCAATTTTACAGGTGTTACCCAGGTAATTTTTGGAACAGTGAGTGCTGCAAGCTACGCCGTGAATTCAGACAATTCAATAACTGCGGTTGTGCCTAACTTGGGCAACAGCAATGCGGAAGCAGCCGTTACAGTAGTGACGGCCGGAGGTATGGCCATCTCTAATGGTAATTTCGCTTACACTGCTTCCGAACAGGAACCGATTTTAACCTCGAACACATCGGCGGGGATACCGAATATAGTCTCCTTTACGCCAACATCGGGAGCCCCAGGCATTGCGATAACTATTTTGGGCAGTGGATTCACGGGTGCTACTGCGGTGCAATTTGGAGCAAATGATGCTGGGCAAAGTTTCAGTGTAATTTCAGATGATGAGATTACAGCTATTGTGCCAAACTTGGGTTCCAGCAATACTGTGGCAGTTATAACAGTGACCGCACCGGGTGGTACGGCTATCTCCAGTGGCAATTTCTCATACTTGGGGTCAGGCGGGATTAATGTTTCAACGGACGTCACTCCTTTTAACGGGCAAGCAGCAGTCCAGAATACTGGCATCAGCTGGTCCATTGTAGGCATTGTTATTGCTCCCATAATAATAATTGGCTTAATCATTTTCGCCATAATGGGAAACAGAAGAAGAAACCAGAAAAGTGGTGATTTAAAATGAAAAATAAACTAACAGCCGTCACTGCGTTGTTTTTTGCAATCTGTTGTGTACTCGTGTTTACCGCGGTTCCAGTTCTTGCAACCGCTCCTGTTACAATCAGCGTATCTGCTCCAAGCCAGGCGGTGAATCCTGGCAGCACTTTTAACGTAAGTTTGTTAATAAACAATACTGTCCCTGTCTATGGCTGGCAAGTGGATGTAACTTACGATAATACAAAGTTAACCTACAATAGTATTACCGAGGGGACTTTTCTTAAAAGTAATGGGAGCACAATAGCTGGGGGAACGCCAAATACGCGTGTCACTGGTACAATTGGTGCTATCGCTTATAGTCTTACCGGTCAAAGCAGTGCGCCCGCCGGGAGCAATGGCTTACTGGCGACTTTGAGTTTCACTGCCAATGCCAGTGCCAGCGGTACTGCCAACATCGGGGTGGCCAACATAATCGTTTTGGACCCAAGTGCAAACACGATACAGGGCGTAATATCAACCAATGGAAGTGTCACTATCGGAAGCGGGTCAAACAGCCAATCACCGACCATAACGTCATTCACGCCAACGTCGGGAGGGAGTGGGACGTCCGTGACTATCAGCGGGACGAACTTCACGGGAGCGACCGCGGTGGAATTTGGAACGACTAGTGCGCAGAGTTATACAGTGAATTCAGCCACTGGGATTACTGCGGTGGTGCCGAATTTGGGTACCAGTAATACTACGATAGCTATTCAGGTGGCCACGGCTGGGGGGACAGCTACTGCCAGCAGCAATTTCTCCTATACCGTATCCTCTTCACAATCGACCACGACAACGTCTACGACATCTTCCTTACAGTTGCCGACCATAACGACATTCACGCCGACATCCGGAGGGAGTGGGACGTCCGTGACTATCAGCGGGACGGACTTCACGGGAGCGACCACGGTGCAATTTGGAACAACGAATGCTCAGAGTTACACTGTAAATTCAGCCAGTGGGATTACCGCGGTGGTGCCGAATTTGGGTACTAGTAATACCACGGTAGCTATTAAGGTGACCACGTCTGGGGGGACAGCCACTGCAAGCAGCAATTTCTCCTATACCGTAACCTCTGCACAATCGACCACAATAACATCTACGGCATCTTCTTCACAGTTGCCGACCATAACGTCATTCACGCCAACATCCGGAGAGAGTGGGACGTCCGTGACTATCAGCGGGACGAATTTCACTGGAGCTACGGCGGTGGAATTTGGAACAGCGAGTGCCCAGATTTACACCGTGAATTCAGCCGCTGGGATTACCGTGGTGGTGCCGAATTTGGGTGCCGGTAATACCGCCGTGGCTATTACAGTGACAACGACTGTAGGGATGGCTATTTCCACCTCAGATTTCTCCTACTATGCTTCCCTTCCAGATACGACGACCAATTCCGTCCCATCTTCCTTGCCAGCGCCAATAATATCTTCGTTTACACCCACTTCAGGAAATACTGGGACTGCAATAACGATTCAGGGTTCTAACTTATCTGGAGCCACAGGGGTCCAATTCGGCGGTACCAATGCAACTAATTTCATAATTGACTCTGGTTCGGAAATAACGGCAATTGTGGGCAGCGGTTCGAGCGGAAGCGTGAAAGTGACAACGCCTACCGGTGTTGCCTCCATTACAGGTTTTACTTTCGGTACCGTATCCGATAACACGTCTGGAACACTGACACAAGATAACGGTGGGGTAACAGTTCTCGATATTTCCGATGTAACCGATGACGGAGGGGTTTTACAAAAAGACTTCCAATACGGAGGTATCCCGTTTAGCGGCGCTAACCAGATTGTAAGCTTAACGATTGCCCAAGGAACACGGGTTATTTCTAATGAGGGAACACCGGTTACTCAGATGACAGTGCAGGCAGCCAATGACGTGCCACCGGCCCCAACCGGCAAAACTATAATAAGTGCCTTCGAATTGGGACCCAGTGGTACAACTTTTAGTGAACCGATAACGTTCCTGTTGGAATATGATCAAAATTTAGTGCCTAAAGGCACCGGCGCGAGTGGTTTGTCTTTAGATTGTTACAACCCTCAGACCGGTCAATGGGTTAAATGTGATTACTCACTCGATATTGCAAGTCATCAAATAAAGGCAAATATCAGCCACTTTAGCCTGTATGCGGTGATTGGCAGCGGCAGCAGTGGGCTGATGGGTGTTGGGTGGGACTTAGCCGGCATAATCATAATATCAGAATTGCTTGTTGGAGGAGTAATCGTATACTGGTTGTTGCAAAGGAAGCCAAACAAGGCGGTGATTGCGACTGCTTCAGTTGCATCCTCATTAGACAGTTCGTATGATACTTTGACAGGGCAAAACGTAACGAAAGGTGAATTTGTTCCTGTTAGCTGGGACGATATGATTAATCAAAATTTAAAGGAGCAAAATAATAAGGGAAAATTTAAAACCAGTGTGACCGTTATGGGGGGGAAGATAATCATTCCTCAGCAAGGTGATTTGGGGGGGATTGAATTGGTAAACGAACCTAATTCTAAAATTGTGATATCCTTGGAATACGATCCAGCGTTATCTCCAATAGGTAAAGTAACAATCAATGTTCTCGGCAAAGAATCGGAGTATGAAAAATTAAAGGAGAAAAGAGCATAAAAGATGAATACTAAATTGAAATTAGTTGGTGCGTTTGTTTTGGGATTGTCAGTCATGAGTTTGCTATTGTGTGGATGCGGAAGCTCTAACACCAAGCAAACGGTGACGAGCACTGCATCTTCAGCCAGCACAAATAACGGAGTACAGAGCACTGCTGCCACCGGTGGTGAAAGCCTCAGTGTTTCCCTTAGTAACCAGCAGGTTAACCCGGGAGACACGTTCACAGTGAATCTAATGATCAATACCAAGGTAGCCTCTCGAGGTGCTCAAGCAGCTTTAACTTTCGATCCGTCAGCAATGGAGTGTACTGGTGTTACCGAAGGCAACTTCTATAGCAACTGGGCTACTGCTAATGGAGTTTCCACAACGATGATGCCTTCTTCACCGGATATTGATAACACTAATGGAACCGTGGAAGTTACCGCAGTGGCAATTATGGGCCAATCTGCGGCCGAACAAGCTGGTCAGGCCCTTGGAGGGGCGCAAGGCCAGGGGATTTTTTTGAGTTATCAAATGACCGCGAAATCAGGGGTGAACAAAAATGCATCCGTTGGATTATCCGACGTAGAAATTCTTGATCCCAATGCTAATTCTATTAAAGGGGTGGCAAGTAATAATGCGCAGGTGACTATTGGCACTCCATAAAAAGGGCACGAAAAAGGAGCCCGGAAAAATAAACTTCCCACGACCTTACGGTCGGGGTATTGACTGATTCAACTTCGTTGCCCTGCCTCTTTGAGGAGAGAAGGGGAGATGCAGGGAGAACTCCATCCCTCAACCTCACGGTTGGGG
>Ga0187851_10004847_pt1 | contig 10897 bp, 9 predicted proteins | sample June2016WEW_6_10_FD_132997 | JGI IMG/M metagenome (GOLD analysis project Ga0187851, IMG submission 132997) | Peatland microbial communities from SPRUCE experiment site at the Marcell Experimental Forest, Minnesota, USA - June2016WEW_6_10 | ecosystem: Environmental > Terrestrial > Soil > Wetlands... | reverse complement strand
CAGGCGATGGACATGAAGTGGGGAAATTGCCAGACCCAGAGAATGGCGAAGAGCGCAACGCCGGGCCACTCGATGCGTCCACGCGCCGCGGTCCATCCCAGCATGGGCCCCATGGCGCCGGGAAATGCGCCGATGAAAGTGGCCAGAGGGGTGACGCGCTTGAGCGGCGTGTACACGGCAATGTAGGCAAACGCGGTCAGCAGCGCCAGCAGCGTGGTGAGTGGATTGGCGAAGAGATGCAGGTCCAGTGCGCCCAGGGACAGCGCGCCCATGCCAGCCATCACACCCTGCGCAAGCGTGAAGCGTCCAGCAGCGAGGGGGCGATCTGCGGTGCGTTTCATGCGCGCGTCGGTCTTGCGTTCCAGGGCTTCATTGAGCGCTCCGGCCCCGGCGGAGACCAGCCCGATGCCCAGCAATGCACCGAGCAAGCCGCGTTGCACGCTGGATACGCCGGAGTCCATCGCGCCCAGATAGTAGCCGCCCCACGCGGTGACCAGCACAAGCGTCACAACCCGCACTTTGAAGAGTACAAAGCAGTCGTGCAGCAGCGTTGCCGTGGCCCCGGGACTGGGCGCATGAATGTGAACCGGATGCGGGACCGGCTGGTTCCGCGCGGGGGACGATGGCGGCAGGCTGGCGATGGAGACGAGCGGCTCTTCGGCTCGTTGCAATAAGGAAGGATTCATGCGAGACGCTCCTTGCGTTGATCGAGCAGCCGAACCGTAATCCACATGGCCGGGCCCAGAAAGGCGATCGAACCGAAGACCCACATTACCATCGCGCCCAGCACTTGATCGTCGAGCAGCGAAACGCCAAATGGATTCGGGTTCCTGGCGTAGTAGAGATACACCGGGCGTCCGCAGAAGGCCAGCGAAGCCGAGAGCATGGTGTTGACTAGGTCCGCGCCCACCAGATAGGGCAACAGCATCCATCCGAAGTGCCGCTTGCGCGATGGCCAGGGACGGACCAGGCAATTCCAGAAGAGCAGCGACGTGAGCAGAAAGCACAGGTGCTCGATGTCGTGCCAAGTCTCATTCTCCAGGGCAAAGTCGTAAGCCATCGGCACGTGCCAGGCGAGGAAGGTCAGGTTCATCATCAGCCATGCTGGAAGGGGCTTCAACAAAAAACCGAATGCGCGCCGCAACCATGCCGCCCGGAGCAGCGGACGCAGCAGAAACAAAGCCCACCGCGGCAGCCCGCGCAGCATGGGGACTACCGGAGCGGCCAACAGGACCAACGGAGGGACAGCCGACATCAGCAGCAGATGCTCGACCATGTGCGCGCTGAGCAGAGCGTCGGCCAACTCGTCCATGGGCGAAGCAATCGCGCCCCACAAGACTGCCATGCCCAGTTCAAAGGAGCAGAGGCGCCACACGGGAAACTGCCTGGGCCGCGTGCGCCGGATGCGCATCCATCCCACGAAATAGACAACGGCCGAGAGCGCGATGCTACACGTCAAAGGCAGCGGCAGGGTCCAATCGCGCATGAGGTCCTGCAAGGCATTGGCTTCGTTCATGGCGCACCCGATGAACCCTGGGTTGAGTCAACCGGGTGCGAGGCGTTCTGTGGCTGCAAGCCCTGCGAAGCATCGGCCGCCGGACGCAATCCCGGTCCGCGCAGGGTTCGCAGGTACTGCGTGATGGCGGTGGTCTCTTCCGGGCTGAGCGCCTTGCCGTAGGCCGGCATATTGCCGCCGCCTTGCAGAATCTGGCGAACGATCTGGTCCCCGGTCATCTCGGTTGCAATCGCATCCAGAGCGGGGCCGCGCTTTCCTCCCACGCCTCCAATGGAATGGCAGTCGCGGCACTGCTTCTGTTGCAGCAGCAAGGCGCCGCTCCGCTCCAGCGGGGTCCTATGCTCTACGAAAGATGCCGGCACGGGATCGCTGGACCACGAATCCATCGCCGGACTCCACGGCGTATGAAGGCCAAGATGAGTGAATGTGCCCAGCGTGACAGCGATCATCGTGACCATGAGGACCGCAACCGACCGGCGCGACCAATGCTTCTCACCCTCGCCTGCAATCAGCGGCAACAAGAGCAGTCCGCCGACGATCGCCAGGGGAGCAATCAGCAGGGCAGGGGTCTCCATCTCCGGCGGCAGGAAGGCCAGCACGGCATAGAGCCAGAGGAAGAAGAAGTCGGGACGCGGCACGGTTTGAATGATGGCCGGATCCGGCTGGCCGCCCGGGCCAAAGGGACCGAAGAAGAAAGCGCAGGCCATCACGGCAAGCAGGATGACTGCTGCAAAGACAGCGTCTTTCCACGCGGCATCCGGCACGAAGGGAACGCCGGTGGATTTGGTCAAAGCCGCGTAATTGCGGTCATAATCCGACTTGCGCACCAGACGCCCCGGCATCGGCCATTCATTGATTCCCAGGCGCAGAACCATCAGCAGGTGCAGGCCCACGAAGGCCAGCAGCAGAGCGGGAACCAGGAAAACGTGCAGCGCAAAGAAGCGCGAAAGCGTGGCGCCGCCGATGATCGGTCCGCCCAGCAGGAGATGCACCATGGGAGCGCCGGCGAACGGAATGCGGCTGATGATGGAAGCGCCGACGCCCAGGCCCCAGTAGGCGTCCTGATCGAAGCGCAACACCTGTCCGGTGAGGGCCATGCACAGGGTGAGCAAGAGCAGAAAGACGCCCGCGATCCAGGTCAGCTCGCGCGGGTATTTGTATGCGCCAAAGAGAAAAACCTGCATCATGTGAATGAGCACGATGGCGATCATGAAGTCCGATCCCCATCCGTGCATGGCGCGCAAAAACCAGCCCAGCCGCATGTTGTGATTGATGAATTGCAGGCTGGCGTAGGCATTGCTCGCGCTGGGCGAATAGACCAGGGCCAGCAGAATGCCGGTCATCACCTGCAGGATCAACAGCACCATGGCCGCGCTGCCAAAGACGTACCACCAGCTGGCGGCAGAAGACGGCGTAGGATGCCGGGCCATCTCTTCCATCGGCTTCAGCAGGCCGGTGCGTTTCTCGAACCACTGGAAGATGCGCAGCCCGCGCTGCTTCAGGTCTTTCATCTAGGACCTCTCCTGCGGCGCGGCGGCCGGCGCCTGAATGGCAAGCAAGCCCGGCGTGGACGGCTGCGCCGCAGTCTTGACCCGCGGAGCTTTGCCCGCGCAGGCCTGGGTGGATAGCGTGGGCAATTGCCCGGCGCGAACCATCAAGTTGCCGCCTTCGATGCGGTGCAGGTACTCGAAGAGTCCACGCTCCGGCGGGCCCGATGCGCGCGAACCATCGGCATAATACGCGCCGCCGTGGCAGGGGCAGAGGAAGAGCTTGGATTGCTCGAACCAACGCACCGGGCAACCCAGATGCGCGCAATTGATGGCGAATACCTGAAAGTTTCCATCGTCGGCGTGACGGACCCATGCGACCGTCTTCGCGGTATCGCCATCGCTGGGGCTGGTGATGGGATTCACGTACTCAGCCAGCCGCGTCTCGCCAATCGGAAAGGAATCGACCGTGCCGAGCGCAATCCACTTGTCCTCCGCGCCTTCTTTCTTCATCGCCGGACCCAGCAGAAAGCCGACAATCGGCACAGCCAGAACCGCGCCCACCACAGCGTTCAGACCGATCGCCATCCTGAAGAGAAAGCTGCGCCGCGAGGTTGCGCTGGTGTGCGCGTCCTCGATCTCCCTGGTCGTGCCGAGCCACTCCGAGGGTGCGGGAAACGGAGTTTCTTCAGTCGGTTTACTCATGGCTCTTCTCCTTGCTTGAGGCGGTGTTCGGTGAAGCGGGCGTCTTGCGCAACGAGGCCAGCCACGCAACGATGTCGGTGACCTGCCGATCGGTCAGGGGCCTGGGTGCAATGCCGCGCCAGTCCGGCATGCCTTCTTCGGGACGGCCGGAAAGAATTGCGGTGCGCAGCCCCTGATCGCTGATCAGCGCCAGATAATTCGCATCGGTGATGGGGCCTGCAATGTGCGTCTTGTCGATTGCCTCCGCGGCGTGGCAGCGCGTGCAGTAGGCCGTGTAAGCCGCCTTGCCTGCCGAGGCATCGCCCGCCATCGTGGCCGCATACGGAGGCGGGTTTTGCCCGGCCAGCAGTTGGGGTTGTCCCCAGTGCCGCACTATGCCGTCGGCCAGCACTTCAATCTGCGCATCGGTCAGCGTCCCACCATAACTTTTGGCGAAGGCCGGCATCAGCTTGCCGGGCCCGCCTTTGGCCGTTGCATTGAGGACCGCCTCCTTACCGGCGATGGCGATGTAGACGGGGTTGGAGAGCGATACAGCCAGTCCGCGCCTGCCCTCCTCTCCGTGACAGGCGGCGCAGTTCTGTTTGTAGAGTCTGGCAAACTCCATCACCTGATCGGGCCTTGGTTCGGCAGGGCCGGGCTTGCCTGGAGCGCGGCATCCGGCGAGGGCGAGCATCATGCAGCCCGCTAGAACGAGAGCGATGCGACGAGTTGTTGCCATGGTTCCGCTCATCGCTGGCCCTCGTCTTTGCCGATCTTAGCATCGGTATGCAAGCCCGCACGCGTGGCGAAAGGAAGCGCCTGAAACTCGGCTGAGCGCACCTGGACGCGAAGATGGATCACTGCTGCCGCAACCAGTCCATAGGCGACCTGGGAGAGCACGAACCACCACCAACTCATGCGTTCGCTGAGGATGGGGCTGACGATCTTTATCATTGAGCAGGCTAGGGCAGACCACAGCAGCGGAGCAATCAATCCGGCGGTCAGCAGCGACTTGCGCGGGAAGATCGGTAGCATCGCGCCATAGAGCAGACCTACCAGCACGGAGACCAGGGCGTGAATGGCCAGCGCGGCCAAAAGTCCCTGCGGATGGAACTGGCTGAGGAAGCTGTCGGACGCATCTGTCCATCCGATGAAGCTGCCCGCGGCCAGCAGATTGATGCCGTACCAGAGGCTGTGAAACCTGATCCAACTGTAGACGATTGCGATGATGGCCATGGCCGTGCCGCCCGCCAGTCCGGCTTCGATGCCGGAGACGAAGCTGTAGGCGGGGCGCACGAGGACGGTCGTGCGCGGCGAACGGAATGGTTGCGCGGACGCCTGGGCCGCGGCCTGGGCGGAGACCGTCACCGTGATCTGCTCGTGCTTCTCGTGCGGCAGTACGTTGCGGAACCAGCCGACCGCGGCCATCGAAGAGAGGACCAGGCCCAGCAGGGAGATGGTCCCGTTTGTGACGAGGCCGGCCGCGATCATCGTGATGCCCAGGCCCAGCACCATGGGCCATACCGTGGGCGCGGGCAGATGCAGCGTTGCGGTGTGTTCCGTGTGCATTCCTTTTCCCGGTCCTCGCACTGCGTTCCCCTTACCTTCCCAGTCCATAGACGACGATGAAGACCACCACCCACACCGCGTCCACGAAATGCCAATAATACGAGAGGACGTGCAGTCGATGCGCGTGGCTGCCGTTCAGCTTGCCCGTCACTGCGAAGAGCAGCGCCAGGCCCAACATGCCCAGGCCCACGATAACGTGCGAAGCATGCAGACCAACCAGCGAATAGAAGGTGGTGCCAAAGAGATTGGTGCGAATGGTCAGGCCGTATTGGTAGATCAACTCATGCCACTCCACTGCGGTATCGGCGAGAAAGACGCCGCCCAGCAACACCGTCAGCGCCAGCCAGAGGGCACACAGCCGCGCCGCGTTCCTCTCTAAAGCAGTCACCGCGAAGTGCACGGTGAGACTGCTGGACAACAAACACACGGTTCCCAGGACCGGCAGCTTGAGCACTTCCGCGGGGGTGGGTCCGCTGAGGCTTTTGCCGAGGTAAAAGATGTAGGCAAGGACAAAGATGATGAAGATTGCCGCCTCGGCCACGATGAGGCAGACCATTCCCACCTTGCCTTTGTCGGGCAACTGCCATTCGCCGGTGGATTGCGTCAGTACCGCGGTATGTGCGCTCATAAGCCTGTCTACTCGTAGTCGGAGTCGGGTGCTAGGGGATGTTTGAGGTCCCACAGGGGACGGCGGCTATGCACCACCGGCTCCTCGGCGAAGTTGTAGTGCGGCGGAGGCGATGCGGTGGACCACTCCAGCGTCCACGCATCCCACGGATCGGGGCCGGCTTCTTCGCCGTGACGATAGGAGCGAACCACATTCCATACGAAGATGAGGATGGCCGCTGCCTGGAAGATCATGCCGATGCTCTCGATCATGTTCCACACGGCCCATCCGCGGTCGGCCTCGTAGGTGTAGATTCTGCGCGGCATTCCCATCAAGCCGGGGATGTGCATGAAGTCGAAGGTGAGATGGAAGCCGATGGTGAAGAGCCAGAAGTGCCACTTGCCCAGCGTCTCGCTCAGCATTTTGCCAGACATCTTGGGGAACCAGTAGTAGAAGGCGGCGAAGATCATGTAGAGAATGGCGCCCACCAAAACGAAGTGGAAGTGCGCCACCACGAAGTAGGAGTTGCCCAACTGCCAGTCGAAGGGCGCGGCGGAGAGCATGATGCCGGTCAGGCCCGCGATCAGAAATTGAAAGAGGAAGGCGATGGAGAAGATCATGGGCGTGGCGAAGCGAATCCTGCCGCCCCACAACGTGGCCAGCCAGTTGAAGATCTTGATGCCGGTGGGCACGGAGATAATCATGGTGGCCAGCGTGAAGAAGGTGTTGCCCGCCGGTCCCAGGCCCACGGTGAACATGTGATGCGCCCAGACGCCCAGGCTGATGAAGCCGATCAGCACAGTCGCGCCGACCATCGCCGAGTAGCCGAAGATGGGCTTGCGCGAGAAGACGGGGATGATCTCGTTGGCGAAGGCAAAGGCAGGGAGCACCAGGATGTAGACCTCGGGATGGCCGAAGATCCAGAAGAAGTGCATCCACAAGACGGCCGACCCGCCAGCCTGCACATCGAAGAAGTGCGCGCCCAGAAAACGGTCGAAGCCCAGCATCATCTGCGCCGCGGTGAGCGGGCCGATGGCGATGAAGACCATCGCCGAGGTGACCAGATAGAGCCAGGGCAGAAGCGGCATTCTGGACATGGTCATGCCCTTGCAGCGCATGCAGACAATGGTGGTGACGATATTCAGCGCGGTGCCGACGCTGCCGATGCCGCTCAGGAAGACGCCGAGAATCCAGTAGTCGGTGCTGTGCCCGGGCGAGAAGAGCCTGGCTGTGAGCGGCGCATAAGCAAACCAGCCCACATCCGGCGCCGTGCCCGCGCCATACAAGCCATCGCCGCCAATGAAGCTGAAGTAAAGCAGCAGTCCACCGAAGGCGGAGATCCAGAAGCTGAAGGCGTTGAGGCGGGGAAAGGCCATGTCGCGCGCGCCGATCATCAGCGGGACAAGGTAGTTGCCAAAGCCGAAGAGAATCGGCATGCCCACGAAGAAGACCATGGTCGTGCCGTGCATGGTAAACATGCGATTGAAGACCTGGGGGGAGACGAAGTGATTGTTGGGCACGGCCAACTGGATGCGCATCACGGCGGCTTCCAGCCCGGCGATGAGCAGGAAGACCAGCGCGTAGCCGATATACAGCATCCCGATACGTTTGTGGTCTACGGTGGTGAACCATTCATTCACCGCGTCGAGCCACAGCTTGGGATGAGAGGGCGGGGAATCAAAGGTCACGGCACCGGTCGTCTGGGGGGGCATCATCCGGTCCTCTTTCCTGCATTCAACGCGTGCATCATCGCAACGAGGCCATGTAGGCCGTGATCGCGTCCAGTTCGTGGATGCTCAGATTCATCTTCGGCATCAGCGATCCGGGCTTCATCGAGTCGGGATATTCGAGCCATTGTCGCAGGTTTTGCGGCGTGTTCCTGATCGCGCCGGAAGCGATGGTGTCGCGGCTGGCCAGGTGCGTCAGGTCGGGGCCGAATTTTCCTTTGGCCGAAGTGCCGGTGACGGTGTGGCAGTTGACGCAGGCGGTGTGTTCAAAGGCCAGCCTGCCCTCGGCCGCCGCCGGATCGTCTTCCGCCGCCATTTTCTGATGGGCGATCCACTTGGCGAAATCCGCCGGCGAGTCCACGTAAACGCGGATCAGCATCTTGGCGTGTTGCGTGCCGCAATACTGCGCACACTGGCCCAGATAGAGGCCAGGTTTGTGCGGATCGATCCACATGACATTGACCTTGTTGGGAATCAGATCCATCTTGCCGGCCAGATTCGGCACCCAGAAGCTGTGATCGACGTCGGCCGATGACATGGTCATGTAGGTGGGCGTGGGGGCCTTCGGGTCGCTGGCGGGAAGATGCAGTTCGTTGGCCGTAACCACACCCGAGGCCGGATAGCGATATTCCCACCAATACTGATGGCCAATCACCACCACGTCCAGTGCGTTGGCAGGCTTGCGCGCCTGTTCGGTTACGGAGATGACGCGAGCGGTGGACAGAAAAAGCACCACCAGAATCAGAATCGGAATCACCGTCCACAGCACTTCGATCTGATTGCTGCCGTAGACCTGCGTTGGATCGGCATTGGAGTCGCCGGCGCGATGGCGGAAGCGGATGATGGCGTAGAGCATCAACCCCGCCACGGCCAGAAAGATGGCCAGCGTAATGGCCAGAACCAGCATGGACAGGCTAAAGATGGTGTGTGCCGGCGTAGCCTGCGGAGAGAAGATGCTGGTGGGGGTGCTGAACAGGTCCGCAACCCATTGGATGGCCCGACGCCACCAGGACTCGTGCGTTTGCATTGCAGTCATTGCGTGTCCGGCAGGCATATCGTCCATGTCGTGCAAAGCCAGAAACAAGGCAAAACTCATCCTACTCTCCAATCACTTGCCGTGGGCTGCCGCACCTGCCGTTTGTCCTTTGCGCATCTGGACAATAATAAGGGGCTTGTATTGTTTGTGATGCGCGGCAGTTGGAGGTGGATTCTCTGATTTACACTGAGGGGGGGTCTGGATGCTTCCATGACGATCTCGGCTGCTTCAAAGAATGCGCATAAGACGCCTTCTGCTGCCTTGCGGCGCTTTGCCTGGGCACTTTTGGCGTACTTTGTTGCCGTAATCTTGTGGGGAACACTGGTGCGCGCCACCGGGGCTGGAGCCGGCTGCGGGAACCACTGGCCGCTGTGCAACGGGACCGTCTTGCAGCACTCCGCCAGCGTGAATACGCTCATCGAGTTCACCCACCGCATCACCAGCGGGCTCTCGCTGGTTGCGGTCCTGGGGCTGCTGCTGTGGACCTTTCGCTCCACCAGGCGGGGAGATATGGCCAGGGGAGCCGCCGTGGCCGCGGTGGCGCTGACGGTGATGGAGGCGATTCTGGGAGCTTTGCTGGTTGCCCTGGGGCTGACCGCGCAGAGCCAGTCGCCGCTGCGTCCCCTCTTTCTGGCGCTGCATTTGACCAATACGCTGCTGCTGCTGGCGGCGCTGACCGTGACCGCGCACTTGCTGTGCCGCCGCACGGGGTATCGCTGGGAGAGCATTCGCATGGTAAATCCGCTGGCCGCAGTGGCTGGTATTTTCGTGGTCCTGGCGGTGGGTGTAACCGGTTCGCTGGCGGCGCTGGGCGACACGCTTTTTCCTGCGACTTCGCTGGCCGGGGCCCTGCATCATGATTTTTCGACGACCAACGGCTGGCTGGTGCGCTGGCGCTGGATCCATCCGATGGCCGCCGTTGCCGCCGGCGTTTTTCTGATCTGGGTCCTGATGCGGGCGGCGGCGCAGAACAGCCAGCGCGGCCTCTCCGCTTTGGTGCTGGCGCTGCTCACGACCGTCTATCTACTCGGCGTGCTGGATGTAACCCTGCTGGCCCCGGTGTGGGCCCAGGTAGCGCATCTGCTGGCCGCAGACTCGCTCTGGGCTGCGCTGGTGGTCCTGACTGCACGGCTGACGCTGGTCCCTGTAGAAGCAGAATAGAGATCGAGCGTTCTCAGCACTCCTGCCTATGCGTTCGTTCCGATGGGGCGCTCCGCCGGCTAGAGCGGTTTCACCGCAACCAAGGACGGCGCACGGGACCGGAGTTCTCAGTTAATGGTTTGTTCTCCTCTTTGACTTAGCGATAGTGATAGAACGTAACGCGCATCACGGACGGCGGCTGGGGCGTGTTCCCCGCTCCAGTGCCACGGCTGCCTCTGCCTTGGGCACCGAGCGGTATTTGGGAGCCGGGCAGGTTGTTGCTGGCTTCGGCGGAGACGTCGTAGCCGCGGCCCATGATATCGTCGCCGTTGACGCGGCGCTGCATGACCCAGGCGCCGTTCTTGAATGTGCCGCGCTCCATGATGGCGGGCGCAGCGACCCTGGCGTTGGGGATGTTGTTCGGCATAGCAACGAATGGGAACGATGCGTTGGTCGCGAAGTAATACTCATCCGGTGCGGTGTTGACAATTAGCACGAAAGGCTTGTCGAGGAAGGATAGCCCAACAATGGCACCGCGTCCTCCAGCCTGAGGCGCAGCCGGTGCCCCTCCATCAACACTGCCGCCGCGTCCTCGACCTTGAGGCGTAGCCTGGGCAGCTTCACCCGCTGCGCCGCCACGAGTCCCAGTCACGGGGGTGAAATCGAAGATATATCTGCCCATCGTGACCTTGCCGGGATTCTGCCCCGGTTCAAGCTCGATCAGTTTGATTGCGTCCGGCTTGCCTTGCGCCTGGGCAATCGCGCCCGAGACTGAGTTCATGAACCCATACGACCGCACGAACGGGTCTTCAGAGGTCACGCTCCGGCTACCGTCAACGCCGAAGGGGGAGAAGCAAAGGAGTTTGAGTTGCGTGAACCCCATCCACGCGTTGTTGGCGTTCAGTCCGGTTTCTGGATTCCATGCGGGGTTGCCGTTGCGCGAGTAGGTCTGGATGATTCCTTCGTAATCCGGCAGGTATATGTCTGGCGCCAGAATGTCGATCGCCGGCCCACCGGCTCGCCAGATATCATGCACCAGCGGCTCGGGCCCGCCGCTGGGATAGTCGCCCGCGCCGATGTCTGCGGGCTGCACGAGCCAGGTGTTGACATACATCGGGATCGGATATTCCT
>Ga0187851_10004846_pt1 | contig 10897 bp, 7 predicted proteins | sample June2016WEW_6_10_FD_132997 | JGI IMG/M metagenome (GOLD analysis project Ga0187851, IMG submission 132997) | Peatland microbial communities from SPRUCE experiment site at the Marcell Experimental Forest, Minnesota, USA - June2016WEW_6_10 | ecosystem: Environmental > Terrestrial > Soil > Wetlands... | reverse complement strand
CGGCGGGAACGGCTTTGCCGCCTCTACAACGACACGTTCAATCACACGCGCGTCCGCACGTTCAACGGCGACCATTTGACGTTGCCCGGCGCGAGCGGGGCAATTCAACTTCACGCGCACCAAAAGGCCGGTGTCTGGCGCATTTTGCAGACACCCAACACGCTGCTGGCCCACGTCGTTGGCGCGGGCAAAACCTACACGATGGTCGCCGCCGCGATGGAGTCGAGACGGCTCGGCATTTCCGGCAAGCCGATGTTTGTCGTCCCCAATCACATGCTTGGCCAGTTCTCCACCGAGTTGCTGACGTTATATCCGGGTGCAAACATTCTGGCTGCCGGCAAGGAGGATTTTGAGTCGCAGAACCGTAAGAAACTTTTCAGCCGGATTGCCACCGGCAATTGGGATGCCGTCATTGTCACGCACTCCGGTTTTGAACGCATCCCGCTTTCCCGCGAAACCCAGGAACGGTTTTTCAAGGAGCAGCTTCACGAATTGGAAATGATCAAACGCCAGCACGCGGACAGTTCCAATCGCCGGCTGGTGAAAGAATTGGAAAAAGCAAAAAAGCGGCTCGAAGCCAAACTTCAAACGCTGGCGGCTGAACACAAAAAGGACAACACGCTGACCTTTGAAGAACTCGGCGTGGACCGGCTGTTCGTGGACGAGGCGCACTATTTCAAGAATTTGTTTTATGTCACCAAGATGACACGGGTTGCGGGTCTGCCGCAGACGGCGAGCGAGCGGGCGTTTGATATGTTTCTCAAGGTTCGTCACGTCCAGTCGTTGAACGGCGGGGGAGGCGTGGTGTTCGCCACCGGCACACCCATCGCCAACAGCATGGCCGAGATGTACACCATGCAGCGGTATCTCCAGCATGACGAACTGAAGAAACACAACCTCCATCATTTCGATTCATGGGCGGCGACGTTTGGCGAGCCAGTGACCGCGATGGAACTTTCCCCGGACGGTGCTGGCTACCGTCTCAACACGCGGTTTGCCAGGTTCATCAACGTGCCGGAATTGATGCAGATGTTCCGCCAGTCCGCCGATGTGCAAACCGCCGCAATGTTGAATCTGCCGCGCCCGAAGCTGGACGGCGAAAAGCCAGCCATCCGCAATGCGCCGGCCACCGAGGAGCTAAAGGAGTTCGTGCAATCGCTCGCCGCCCGCGCCGAGAGATTGAAAAACGGCCGGGTTGACCCCAGCGAAGACAACATGCTCAAAATCACGTCCGAGGGACGGAAGGCGGCGCTTAATATTCGACTGATGAAACCCGCCGCGCCTGACGAACCGCAGGGCAAAGTGAATCTGGCCGTCGAAAAGATTTTTAACATCTGGCAGGAATCCAAGCCGGAGCGTTCCGCCCAGCTTGTGTTCTGCGACCTCTCCACGCCGAAAGACCGGGGCTTCTCCGTCTATAATGACATGGCGCAGAAGTTGGAGCGGCTTGGCATCCCCGGCCCTGAAATCGCCTTCATTCAAGATCACGATTCCGATGCTTCCAAGTTGACGCTGTTCCGTGATGTGCGGGCGGGCAAAGTCCGCGTGCTCTTCGGCAGCACGCAAAAGATGGGTTCGGGAATGAATGTGCAGGAGCGGTTGATTGCCCTGCATCACCTCGACGCGCCGTGGCGGCCGGCGGACGTGGAACAACGCGAAGGGCGCATCCTCCGGCAGGGCAACAAGAATTCCGTCGTGCAGATTTTCCGCTACGTCACCGAGGGCAGCTTCGACGCCTATATGTGGCAGACGTTGGAAACGAAGGCGAAATTCATCGCGCAGGTGATGAGCGGCGACATGACGATCCGGCGGCTTGAAGACCTGGACTCCGCCGCATTGACCTACGCCGAGGTGAAGGCCATCGCATCGGGCAATCCGCTGGTGATTGAAAAAGCCCAGGTGGACGCGGAGTTGATCCGGCTCACCCGGTTGCGTTCCGCCCATGCCGAGGAACAATACCGCATCCGTTCCAATCTCCGCCGCTCGCACGAGGATTCGGAAATTTTTACCACGCGCCTTGCCAATCTGCGGCAGGACCTGGGGGTTCGGCAGGATACGTCCGGCGATAAATTCCGCATCGAACTCGACGGACAGGAATCCAACAACCGGGGCATCGCGGGCGAATTGATGATGCGCCGGGCGGAAAAACTGAAAGCGCGGTTTGGCGATGACATCCGCATCGGGCGCTTCGCCGGTTTTGATCTGTTCCTGCGTCCGGGTTTCAACAACACCGCCGAAATGGTCTTGCGCGGCAAAAACAGTTACAGCGCGCGGGTCACCGACACGGCCCTTGGCACCGTCCGCTCGCTGGAGGTAACGGCTCAGGGATTTGAGGAACGCGCGGAAAGATTGGAGATGGACATCACCGATGCCAACAAGCGCGCCAAAGAGCTTGGTGAAAAAGTCGGCGCGAAGTTCGAGCGTGAGGAACGCTTTCAGGAGTTGACCCGCCGCCAGAGTGAAATTGAGGACAAGCTCGATCTCACCAAGAACCAAGCACCGAGCCAGGTTGAAGCTGTGTCAACCGGCGACGACGAGCAAAAGAATTCCGAGAAACAAACCCAAACCCATTCGCACCGGCCCGACCGTCGGACAGCCATCCACATATGAACTCAACCATCCATCGTCAAATCGGACTGCGCCTGCGCAAGTTTCGCCGCCAGCAACGCCGTTCCCAAAGAGAACTTTCCGTCTGGCTTTGCGCCTTTCATGCCCCGATCACGCGCGACATGATTGCAAATTGGGAAACCGGCCGGGCGGCAGTGCTCGCTGTTTATATTCCAGTTCTGGCTTACGCGCTCCAGGTCGAGGTGGCGGATATTCTGCCCCGCCTGACCTTAAGGAATTTGAAAGCCGGCCAGATCATGCCCATGTTCGGCAGTCCCCGGCGTCGCCGGCAACAAACCTGACCATGAACCATCACAGCCGCATGAATGTGACTGCCCAACAAACGGAATTTCTCAGTTGGAAGCTCGTTCCCGCCCGGCTTGATGCAACTCAGGCGGCGTGGTTTCTCAGCTTTGAACCGCACGAGATTCCAAGGCTGGTTACAGCGGGTTTCCTCAAACCGCTCGGCCATCCCGCCCGCAATAGCACGAAGTTCTTTGCCACGGAAACACTGGAACAATACCGCCGCGACGAGAAATGGCTTGCCCGCGCCAGCGATGCCATAGCCGGCTACTGGCGGGAGCGCAATGCCCGCAAAGCAGCTAACGGAGAAGATTATCTTCATAAACCCCAAAGTCTGCGGCTCCGTAAATTTCACGGACGGTTTTTCAAATCACGACAAACTGGTATTTCAACTTTTCAACTCCGCTATTGAAAATTCCTGTTGCTTCTGAAATCATATTGCGGCGGGCCTGTAGCTCAATTGGTTAGAGCAGAGCACTCATAATGCTTTGGTTCTCGGTTCAAGTCCGGGCAGGCCCACCAATCAGTTCATCAATACATCTGACCATAGCCGCACGCACCCCGTCAAGGCGATCACGCTTGCCTTCATCCATCGCTCAATTTGCGAAAATGACAGATTGCGTGGCAGGCACACCAACAAAGTCGCAAGGGATTGCAAGCTGTTGACTCATGAAACTTGAGTTTATGAATACGACAACCATTCCCGAATGTCAGACCCTTGACGTAAAGAGCAGCGCAACTGAATTGGGTGTTTGCGCAGAAACGGTGCGGCGACTGGTTCGCCGCAAGGTGTTGCGGAAATTGCCAGGGCTGCGGCGCATTCTAATTCCAAAGACAGAAATCCAACGGTTTTTGCAGGCAGGGGAGGGGGCTGTTCCTCTGAAAACACTCTCAAAAAGTGGCCCAGAAGTGGCCCAGAAAAAAACATCGCTTACGTAAGTGTATTTGAATTAAGAGGATGCGAGCCAATCACCAAGCGATTATGAGTCGCCTGCTCTAACCACTGAGCTACGGGCCCCATGGAAGACACATTAAATATGGAGGGATACGGCCTGCCGCTCAATCTTTAACTTTCTGGCCCGCTGATCAGTCTCACTCCGTAAAAATCACGGGGCGGATCTTTGGGCCGCGTTGGAAAAAAAAGCCTCGCGCATCCCGGGCAAAGGTTGCTGTTTTTTTGTGTCCCAATAATTGAAACCGGATTTCCAATCCCAACTCGCCCAGCCAAAGCCCGCCGCTTCCATGGCCTGCCTCATCGCCGCGTAGTAATGGGCGCGCGATTCCTGGTCCGCTGTGGTGTAGGCCCCGAATTCGCCAAAGTGAATCGGCCGCCCAAATTTGTCGGACCAGGCTTTGGCCCGCTGAATCTTCGAGAGAAAGGCCCGGGGCCCGGAGGGATTATTTTCGGTGGGCTGTGTATTATACTGGTTGATTCGGTGCAGAGCTTCCCGGCTCAAGTCCAGTTTGGGGTCGAGCACGAACGGAGTTTTCGGCGGTCCGGGAAACTGGATGCCGGTCACTTTGGTGTAATCCGACGCGACCCAATCCGCGCCTTGATGAGTGAAGAACAATGGATCGTAACAGTGCAGGGTAACAATGATGTTGTCATTGTCGTCTGGCAACCGGAGGTTGGGAAGTTCATCGGGGGAGTTAAATCTGCCGGGGCCGACGAAGATTGTGGCACGCGGAGCGACTTGCCGGATTTCGCGAATGGCTTCGGCATAAATTGGATTCAGGACAACTGTTGTTGCGGCCTGTCTGGGTTCGTTCAGCAGTTCGAAAGCGATGCAGCCCTGTTGTTGACGGTGGCCCAGTCTCCGCAATCGCAGGGCGCCGGCGCCTCTGGGTTGGTTGAGGGGTCCGGAGATGGCGACGGCTGCCGAGTTGGCGTAGTGCGTGGCTACCTGCCTCCAGATGGCAAGGAATTCAGGAGTGCATGCGGCCGGGTTGGTGTTGAGCGCGAAGAAATCATGCATGTTGATGAGGACGTTCAACCCCAGCGCGGTTGCATTGGTCACGATGTTGTCCGCCCTGGCAAAAATGTCATCCGACAATTTAAAATCCGGCGCCGGCCCCGCGTAATACTGCCAGCCGACAGGCACCCGGATATGATCAAAGCCCTGGGCGCGAATTTCTTTGAGATCAACGACGGAGTGAGGAATGGCCCAATGTTGGCTGGGCGGCACTTCCAGGTAATTGGCGATATTGACCCCGTGCATGAATTTCTGGAGTGCCACGTGAGCAGGGGTGTGGCGGCTGCTGATGGGCTTCATGGCTGGCAGATCGCTTTGCGCGGATAGGGTAAGGGAACAGCAGACCAAAAGAACCAAGTAGCTGTGAATTTTCATGGCGGGATGATAAGGGGCGTCGTCATGATGTCAAACCTGTTGTCACCACGGCCTTTTCAGTAGTAGTGCGGCGGGCGAAGGTCCCATTCCTCGACCAATTCCCCTGGCAATTCCTTGAGGAACCGGGAGGGGAGTTGGGCCGTTTCGTCCCCATCCCACGAAGCCGAGCGCCGCGACGGATAGGTCAAGTATAATTCATCGCGCGCCCGGGTCAGGGCGACGTAGAACAGCCGCCGCTCTTCTTCCTCACCCTCGATCGTTTTGGCCGACCGGGCGGAGGGAAACAATCCCTCGCACAACATGATGATGAAGACAACGTCGAATTCGAGGCCTTTGGCCTGATGTATGGTGGACAGACGAACTTGATCGTCATCCTGCGCCGCCAGGGCGGAAGCTTCGGCTTCAATCTCGCTTTGCAAGGCGAGTTGGGTGAGAAACTCTTCCATTGTCTGAAATTCCACGGCGAAGGCGGCCAACTGCCCGATGTCCTCCCGGCGATCGCGATAATTGGTGTATTGCTCTTCCAGGTATTCAACGTAGCCCGCTTCCATGACGATTCGAATCATGCGCGAGGCGCTGGCGCGGACGTCCGGGGCTTCGAGTTGCGCGATGGTGGCGGTCAATTGCGCCCAGGCGACGGCGGTTTTTTTGGACGCGAGAGAGGCGGTTTTTTGCAGGGCGGCAGCGAGGACGGGACGAGTTGCGGCCGGGGGCGGGTTGGGCGCGGCCTTCCAGGCCGCCTGGAAGGCGTTCCAGAGTCTATCGGCGCTCTTTGCGCCCACGCCGGCGAGCAGGCGCGCGATTCGTTTGAAGGCCAGTTCGTCGCGCGGGTTCAGGATGAACTTGAGGTAGGCGGCAACGTCCTTGATGTGCGCTTGTTCGAAGAAGCGGATGCCGCTGGTGATGCTGAAGGGAATACGTTGACGGGTCAACGCGAGTTGAAGTTCCAGGGCATGAAAATGCGAGCGATAAAGCACGGCGATGCTTTTCAAGGACCGTCCTTCATCGCGCAGTTGCAGGATGCGTTGCGTCACGAAAGCCGACTGCTCGCGGCCATCGGCGCATTTGACCACCCCCGGTTTGCTGCCGGAAGCCCGCGCGGCAGTCAGTTCCTTGTCGAACTGATTGACGTTGGCCGCAATCGCGGCATTGGCCACGCGCAGGATTTCCGGCGTGCTGCGGTAGTTGGTTTCAATCCGATAAACGGCTGCATTGGGATGGCGTTCGGGAAATTTCAGGATATTCAGGAAATGCGCGCCGCGCCAGGAGTAGATGCTTTGGGAATCGTCACCCACGACCATGACGTTCTGGTGGCGCAAGGCCAGGAGATCAATCAATTCGCCCTGAATTTTGTTGGTGTCCTGGTACTCGTCCACCAGAATGAATTGGAACCGGCGCTGATATTCTTCGCGGATTTCGTCATGTTCGCGCAAAAGTTTGAGCCAGAGGGCGAGGAGGTCGTCGAAGTCCATGGCATTGGCCGCTTTTTTGCGGGCGGAATATTTCTCCTGCACGGCAGCCATTTGCGCGTCAATGGTGGAAAAGTAATCGAATTGCTCCCCTATGACTGCAGCCAGGGGCTTCTCCTTATTCACCGCCAGCGAAAAAACATCAGCCAGGACATCGGCCTTGGGAAAATGAGAGGCTTTGACATCGATGCTCATCTCGACCAAGCAGGCGTGGATCATCTCTTTGGAGTCTTCCCGGTCCAGGATGGAAAAGTCGGGTTGGTACCCAAGGAGAGCCGCGTGACGGCGGAGCACACGGGCGGCGATGGAATGAAAAGTGCCTCCCCACAGGCTGGAAAGTTCGCCCCCCAGTAAATCCGTCACGCGGCGCATCATTTCCTTGGCCGCTTTGTTGGTGAAGGTCAGCAAAAGGATGCATTCGGGCGGAACTCCCTGTTCGAGCAGGAAAGCGACTCGATAGATCAGCGCGCGCGTTTTGCCGGAACCGGCCCCGGCGATGACCAGGGCGGGGCCCGGGGGCGCGGTCACGGCGGCGTGCTGCTGTGGATTGAGTTCCTTCGCATAGTCAATCTGCAAATGGATTGGCGGGCGAAAGGGATGTAAGACGTACTCGCGCGACATGCAAAAATCGGCCGTCCGTTCAAGGAATGATGAAAATCACGAACTGCCCCGGGCGGCCAGCTCGCGCCGGAGCCGTGCTATGTTGGCCTCAATCTGCCGCATATAAGGATTGGGCCCGTCTGGATTCGGATCGTTGAGAAAACGGTAGAGGCCCAGAAACTCCCGGTCGATTTTGGTTTGGACGTATTTCTCCCAAAACAGCGGGGTCTTCTGCATCAGATCGTCCGCGCTGCTGAAGAATCCGCCAGCCTTCATTTTGCCGGCGTGGTAACTGGCAGCCTCGGCAAACTCCAAATAAAGTATCGGCAGCTTGTCCACATAATCCCCGGCTGCCATTTGCCCGAGCAAATCGGCCGTGCCCAGGCTGAAGCCGACGATTCGTTCCAGTTCGTCCTGAAATCGAATGGCATCCAGTTTGACGTTGACGCCCGTGCAGCGAATCATGTTTTGCACGGCCAGAACTTCTTCCACTAGAAAATCCTTGGCCAGCATCAACTCGCCGGCAAATTCGATGCTGCGATCCACGTGGGTCAAAGTATATTTTGCCCCGGTACCTTTGTTGTCCCCGTGTTTTTTGAGGTAGCCTGTGTCATGAAGAAGAATGGCCAGCAGGCCCAGTTCAAACATCCGTTGCGTCAGTCTGGGTTCCGCTCCGTGCGCATGCCGCGCGCGCAGGAGGCGGGCCATGCAGAGAACGCCCTGCAGCGTATGCTCCAGATCGTGGTAATGCGCATCAATGGCCTGATAATCTCGGTATTTGCCGCCAAACCAAGTCCCAGCCCATTGAAAAATCATCGGTATGAATTCCCGATCTCCTTGCGGAAACATTTCCAAATAAGCCTCCTGCACCTCCGCCGCCACCTGCAAAGGCTCCCGGGTATCAATCGGTTTGTGCATTCGAATCACATTTAACCTGTCCCTGCCGAAATGCACGTTCTTTTTTCGTGGTTGTCTATGCTCTGACAGACTCCCCGACTCTCCGCAGGCACATCAGCCGCCACGACATGAACGGGGCCATGGGATTCGGATCAAGATCCGGATTAGGATTCTAAGCCCCACACAGTATTCTGATGTATCCACTTACTGACCCATCCAAGTAGCAACACGGAATTGTCTGCCAAATGCCAGATTCTTGTGTGCATAAAGGCATATTTGATATTGTTTGTAAAGGGGCACAAGCCGGCATTTGGGAGAATAATTACGCTGTCATCAGGTGCCTGACTGCGGTTGGGTCGTGCTTTGGGAAACTCATTTTTCCAACGGCACGGCTCGGCAGGAGCCTCGCCTGCCACGAGGTTTCGGCGGGGTGAAGTCAAAAAACCCCATTGATAAAACACGCACTTCAATTCGGCATCTTCTGCCGCTGACTGCCTTGGCCCTGAAGGGCTACGGGCCCATCGGCTGGCAGGCGTGTTCATTGGCGTGATTCATGACGAGTTTGTAGCCTTCGCTGTATGCCGTTTGAATGGTGATACGGTCATCCCAGGGTTGCAGCTTTTCACGGACTTTGGCGATATAGACACGGAGGCTGCGCAGTTCCCTTTTGCCTTCGCTGCCCCAAATGGTGTCGAGCAGGCGGGCGCAACTCACCATTCTGCCTTCGTGTTGCAGCAGGGTGTAGAACAACGCCTCCTCGATGGCCGTAAAGGTGACTCTGCGCTCGTTGAAGGTGACAACATGCTCCGTGAGATCGACTGTCCATCCCCCTTTGGCCAAAAGGGGTTCATGCGGGGTGACAGGAAAGTCGCGAAGCAGGACGCGGAGGCGGGCCAGCAACTCCAAAGGCCCAAAGGGTTTGATCATGTAGTCGTCGGCCCCGGTGTCCAGCGCCGCGACCACGTCGGATTCGGCGCTGCGGTTTGATAGGACGAGGACCGGGGCGCGGCAGCATTGGCGAAGCTGCTTCAACACGGTCAGGCCGTCCATGTCTGGCAAATCCAGTTCCAGGATGATGCAATCATGGTGTCCGGACGCCGCCTGGGCGAGGCCGGTTGCGCCGTCGCCGGCCGAGGTGACATGGAAATCATGGCCTTCCAACAGACGGCGCAACAAAACTTGACTGGCGTGCTCCTCATCAATGATGAGGGCAAGCGGGTGCGGCTTCATGGAACTGACCGGCGCAAGTTCAGCCGCGGGAAGGGGTCGCGGCCGCCTGCGCCTTCTTGGTGGATTCCGCCGCCAGCTTGTCCAGGGCCACATTCAGCAGCAGCACGTTGACACGGTCCTGACCCAGAAAGCCCCATTGGGGAGGCTCGACGAATTGTTCGACCAGGTCCTTGACCTTGTCCACGCCCAGGCCGCGGGAGGCGGCCACGCGGGCCGCCTGCAACCGCGCCGCCTCCGGGCTGATGTGCGGGTCCAATCCACTGGCGGAGGCATAGACTATGTCCGCCGGCACAACAGTATTGGTGGGCAGGTTGTTACCGCTGATAAAGGTGGCGGTGTTGTTGATGACGTTGGTTTGCAGCGCGCCGCTGGTCGGCCCCAGGTTGCTGCCGCTGGAAGCGTTGATGCCCGTGCCGCCCGTGCCATAGGTGCAGGCGGAAGGACGCGGCCAGAAATAATTGCTGCCGGTGAATTGCTGGGCCATGAGAGCCGAGCCGATGATTTTGCCGTCGCGTGTGACCAGGCTGCCTTCGGCCTGGTTGTGAAACGCCAGTTGGGCGAAGACCGTGATGACCAGCGGGTAGATGATCCCGGCGACGACACTCCACAGGATTGTTTGCAGGACGGATTGAATGAGCACTTTCATAGTTTTAGGATTTAGAGTTACAAGTCAGCATTTATGGCTAGGGCGCGAGGTGGATTGCCACGAGCAGCAGGTCAATCAGTTTGATGCACAGGAATGGCACGATGATGCCGCCGACGCCGTAGATGAGCATGTTGTTGCGCAGGATGACGGCGGCGCCCAAAGGCCGGTATTTGACACCCTTCAACGCCAGGGGAATCAAGGCCACGATGATGAGCGCGTTGAAGATCACCGCGCTGAGAATCGCGCTTTGCGGCGAATGCAGGTACATGATGTTCAGTTTGTCCAGCGGACCGCGTCCGCCTGGCGTGAGGGCGTAGAGCAAGCCGAACATCGCCGGCAGGATGGCGAAATATTTCGAGACATCGTTGGCGATGCTGAAGGTGGTCAGCGCGCCGCGCGTCATGAGCAGTTGCTTGCCGATTTCCACCACCTCGATCAGCTTGGTCGGGTTGCTGTCCAGATCGACCATGTTGCCCGCTTCGCGCGCGGCTTGGGTTCCGGTGTTCATGGCCACGCCGACATCCGCCTGGGCGAGGGCGGGGGCGTCATTGGTCCCGTCGCCAATCATCGCGATCAGCTTGCCGCCTTCCTGCTCCTTGCGGATGCGGGCCAGTTTGTCTTCGGGCTTGGCCTGGGCGATGAAGTCGTCCACGCCCGCCTCAGCGGCGATGGCGGCGGCGGTCAACGGATTGTCGCCGGTGATCATGACGGTCTTGATGCCCATTTTGCGCAATTGGGAGAAGCGTTCCTTAATGCCGCCTTTGACGATGTCCTTGAGGTGGATGACGCCGAGCGCT
>Ga0187851_10004839_pt1 | contig 10904 bp, 8 predicted proteins | sample June2016WEW_6_10_FD_132997 | JGI IMG/M metagenome (GOLD analysis project Ga0187851, IMG submission 132997) | Peatland microbial communities from SPRUCE experiment site at the Marcell Experimental Forest, Minnesota, USA - June2016WEW_6_10 | ecosystem: Environmental > Terrestrial > Soil > Wetlands... | reverse complement strand
GTCACGACGTCAGCCGGGCGGCCCGCCGGGGCCAGGTATACGTACGCTGGCGGCAGCGTATCCAGCGCGGCGGTCAGCTCAGCTGTCGTCCGCGGCTTGTCCCCCGGTGCGGCCAGGCCGGGAAAGTCCCGGTCGAATGGCTCGACCCAGTCGTACACCCAGGCGGCCGATTCTTCGTCGCCATCATCGACGGCTTTCTCTTCCCAGAGCTGGGCCACGATGGCGCCGCCGTCGAGCCGGTCGACCTCGGCGATGTCGCACGGATCCATGAACTCCTCGGCGCCCCGGGTCGACAGGACCGGCTGGAGGCCCGTCTGTGTTGTCAGATCGGACAGCTGTAGCCAGATCTGGCCTGCCTCGCGCATCAGGCACATCCCTTTCGACGTGCTCAGTTAGCTGGAAAGCAGGAACTTTCCTGGCTGCGCGGTGGGCGGATAAGGAGGCGGCCGTTGTGGTACCGGCGGCGGCTCCGGGGTTTCCTCTGGGTACATCCAGTCATCGTCATCAGCCATCCATGGCCGCCACTCGCATTCAATCTGGCGCAGCAGGCTTTCCGGAGACGGGATCGTCGATGCGGCCGCTAGCATCGTCTGGTCGATATCCGGGTGCAATCGGGCGAACTCATCAGCCGAAATCCTCTCGCCCTGATAGGAAACTGACCCGACGCCGGATTCTGACGATGCCGACGGCCGGTGTTTCAACGGCTGCGGTCCCGCGCAAGGGCCCGGCACCAGAAAATTGCCCCTGGCCACGAAGCCCTTGAGCGTCGCCATCGCCCGGAAAGACCCCGGCGACAAGAACGCGGTCTCCCCGCCGACCAGGACGGCCAGGCTGTCCTCGCTGAGCGGCGGGCTGAACAGGCCCGGCATGACCCGTATCAGGTCGAATGCCGGGGCCTCAGTCCTGCCCGTGAGTTGGATGTACGCGACCTTGCCCGCCGAGGTCAGCAACTGCGCCACATCACCCGGCCGGTAGCGCACTTCCGCGCGTCGCGGCGGGAGGCTGACATCTCGTTCCCGGGCGCGCAGCCGCCGCCGGAGACCGGCGATCTCCGCGTGCCACAGCGACCCGCCGGCTTCGTCCCACAGCGCGCGCAGTTCCGAATCGTCCTCGATCTCGCCGACCACCCGGAGGGCAAGCCCCGCCGCCGCCGCGTCCGCGCGGGCACCGCTGGCCCTGAGCCATTCCAGCAGGCCAGCCGGCACTTCCGCGGCCGCCCAGCCGCGGCTCGCGGCGACCGCCTCGGCGGCGGCGATCCCGGTCTCGGCCGCCCTGGCCGCAAGCGGCCCCACGCCGTCGAGCTTGCGCAGGACACCCAGCGGATAGCCGGGATCTTCCGACGCCCGGAGCTCACCCACCCAGTCCAGGGCAGAGTCGTTCTCGAACGGACCTGGACCCCATGCGCCCATCTGGTCTCCTTAACGGGGGTTATTCTGCCTGACCTGGACCGGTTCGCCGTCCGGCAGTCGCCTTGTGATCATGACGTCAGGTGCCGTACTTGAGGATGGCCGCGTCGACGTCGAAGCCGATGACATCGCCGGCCGCCCATTGCGAGTTCGTGCCGGGGATCCACGCCAGTAGCTGCGGCGAGGACGAGTTCGGCACTGGCGTCCTGGTCCAGTGGCCCGCGCTGTAGTGACAGAACCACTGCTTCTTGTCCTTCGTCGCCAGTACCAGCCACAGACCGCCGTGACCGTCCGTCGTAACCGGCGAGAAAGCGACCCCGGTGTAGGGAAAAGGGGTCCACGCCCAGGCCCGGCCGTTCCAGTGCATGAGGAACGCGCCTTGCCCTTTCGAGGAGAAGCTGCCTATATCGGCGACATCGGCCCAGACGTCATCCGGCTTGACGGCCGCGATGCCCTGGACAGCCACCTCGGAAAAGCCGGGGTCATCGGCCACCGGGACCGGGAATGGCGTGGCCTGCCATTGGCGCCCGTTCCAGTGCTCCATGCCGGGCCGGCCCCCAGCGCTGGTGCCGCCGACCCAGATGTCGGCCGGGGAAAGCGCCGCGGCGGCCGTCCCGGACAGCGGGAACACCCCAGATGTCCAGGTCTTGCCGGTGAAGTGCGCGACGTAGCCGGGCCGCCCCGGCTTTGTCCCGTCGCCGAACGCCCACAGTTGCGTCGCGGACGGCGCGACGGCCGTTTGGATCGGGCTGGGAAGCCGGACCGGCGCCGACCACCGGCGGCCGGTCCAGTGCAGCATGTCGGTCCAGTCGACGGACTCCTGGCCGCGGTAGGCGGCGATCCAGACGCTGGCTGCCGAGGTCCCGGTTACCAGCCCGGCGCCCTGGTCAAGCGGGGAGTTGACGTACGTCTTAGGCGGCATGACCGCCCGCCACGAGACACCATCCCAGTGCCGCACCACGATGGTGCCGTTGCCGGTGTCGCTCTCCCCGCACGTGGACGGATCGGCGCATTCGTCGCCGACCAGCCAGGCGTCGCGCGCCCCGCCTGCCCAGAGGCCGCCGACCGCGAGGTTGGGCAATTGCTGCGTGATCCGCCAGCCGGGGGCACTGGCGATCAGCTCGCTGCTATGCGTCGCCGCGGTACTACCGGGCTGCTGCGCGCAGGCAGCCAGGACGGCCAGCAATCCGGCGGCACCGCCCCGCATCAGTCGTTTCATTATCGGTAATCAGGCCTATCCGCGCGAAGCCGCGCCTCAGTCGCCCCGGGCGTAGCGCTCCGCCGCTACGCCCGGGGTCTTGTCAGTGGTCTGCCGGGGCCCCGCGGCCGGTGGCGCCGAGCGCGGGATTCGCCACGGAAAGGTAGCACGCGCCCGCACAGACCGCAGCCAACCTACGGCAATCTGCCCGCCGTTAGCGAAAGGTCCTCTGGAGGCGGGGTTCGCTATAACGCGGTGAAACCCGGCTTCGAATGCGTTCAAGCGCACCGAAAGCCGGGTTTCACAGCGTCCGCCGCCGGGCTAGCGCACGGATCTCCCCGCCTTTGCCTGGCAGATAAGCTAAATGACGGACCGGAGGATAAAGCTTGGATATGCGTAACCGTGACGTACGGAAGACCAGAAGGAAGGCGGCCGGGGCGAGCTACGGGTGAATGAATTTCACCCCCCGTGCGGCCCGCTGTCGGGAATGCTGCTGCAGGTGAGGGGGGCGCCGGCCTTGATCAGCGAGAACGAGATCTCGTTTTCGGCCGGGTCCTGGCGGTAGCCGATGCTGAGCTCCACGCCGCGCGGGATCGCCGAGCCGTGGATCACGATCGGGCCCGGCCCCGGCTGCCCGGGCCGGGGCGGGCCGGCCAGGTGCTGGTGCGGGAGCACCACGACCTGGCCGCCACCGCCCGCAGGCAGGGCTCCCAGCTGGACCGGAAGAACTCGGCGAACTCCGTTTCTTCGTGACTCGCAACTCTTTAACTCGCGAGACCCGGCGTTCTGCTTACCCGGCTGGCTTCGAAAGCCAAGCCGGGGGCCGGACTCTTGGGTCCTGACACAGTGACCAGCCTGTGCTCGCGGGCGGATGATGGCGGCGACGTACACCCGCGGGAGGCCGGATGAAAACCAGGGCGGCGGTGCTCAGGGACATGGGCAAGGACTGGGAGGTCATCGAGCTCGAGCTGGACCCGCCGCGGGAGGGCGAGGTGCTGGTCCGGTTCGCCGCCGCGGGCCTGTGCCACTCGGACGATCACCTGCGCACCGGGGACATCCCGGTCCGGTACCCGATCGTGGGCGGGCACGAGGGGGCCGGGGTGGTCGAGGAAGTCGGCGCCGGGGTGAGCCGGCTCAAGCCGGGCGACCACGTGGTCTGCTCGTTCCTGCCGACGTGCGGGCACTGCCGGTTCTGCGCCCAGGGCATGACGAACCTGTGCGACCTCGGCGCGCTGTTCGTGGACAACTGCCTGCCGGACGGGACGTTCCGGTTCCACGCCGACGGCCAGGACTTCGGCCAGATGTGCCTGCTAGGCACGTTCTCCCAGCGCTCGGTGGTGTCCGAGCACTCCTGCATCAAGATCGACGACGACCTGCCGCTGGAGACGGTGGCGCTGGTCAGCTGCGGGGTGCCGACCGGCTGGGGCACCGCGGTGAACGCGGGCGGGGTCCGGCCCGGCGACACCACCGTGGTGTACGGGATCGGCGGCGTCGGCATCAACGCGGTCCAGGGCGCGGCGTTCGCCGGGGCGCGCTACGTCGTCGCGGTCGACCCGCTGGAGTTCAAGCGGGAGCACGCCATGGAGTTCGGCGCCACCCATACCGCGGCCGACGCGGCGGCGGCGCAGGAACTCGTCACCGAGCTCACCCGGGGCGTCGGTGCCGACCAGGCGCTGATCACCGTGGGGGTGGTCACCGAGGAGGTCGTGGCGGCGGCGTTCGCCGCGGTCCGCAAGCGCGGCACGGTGGTGCTCACCGGGCTGGCCGGGCCGGACAAGCGGACGATCCAGCTGCCGGGGTTCGAGCTCACGCTGTTCGAGAAGCGGATCCAGGGGGCGCTGTTCGGCAGCGGCAACCCGTTCGACACGATCCCGCGGCTGCTGGAGCTGTACCGCGCGGGCCAGCTCAAGCTGGACGAGCTGATCACCACCCGGTACCGGCTGGACGACGTCAACCAGGGCTACCGGGACATGCTCGACGGCCGCAACATCCGCGGCCTCATGATCCACGACGCCTAGAAGAGGGTGTCGGGCAGGGCGAAGTGGACGCGGGCCAGTTCGGCCGCGGTGGTCAGGTGCTGCGCTGAGATGTGGCCCTGGTACATGGCCACGTCGCGGTAGTAGCGCTGCAGGCGGGTGCCGCGCTTGGCGGCCGAGGAGGACGCGGCGGCGAAGATCTCCTGGACGGCCTGGGCGGCCAGCTGGCCGGCCTGCTGGATCATCGCGTACAGGCGGACGTCGTCCTCGCGGGTGAAGGGCTCGCCGGTCGTGGCCCAGCGCTCGGCCAGTTCCATGTAGCGGTCACCGACGTGCAGGACGATAGCCTCGGCCGAGTCGGTCAGGGCGAGCGCGTGGCCGTAGGTGCGCTGGTAGTCCGGGTGGGTGTACCGCGGGACCGGCGGCGGGAAGTACGTCAGCTTGTCCTTGATGATCTGCTCGTACTCCGCCAGCGCGGCCCGGGCGGCGCCGATCACCGGGATGACCAGGCCGGCGTGGTAGAGGGCGTAGATCCGGCCGCAGTACAGCGGGCCGTGCATGGCGGCGCCCGGGGCCATGGTCCCGCCGCGGGTCCAGTCGGCCGGGGCGGTGCGCGGCACGGGCACGAACACGGAGTCGACCCGGACGCTGTTCGACCCGCTGGAGTTCAGGCCCAGGGTGGCTCCGCCGCCCCAGTCGTCCAGGACCGTGACCTGGTCCATCGGCATCACCGCGGTAATCCGGTCGGTCGTCCCGGCGAGCATCGCGTTGCACATGAAATGGGTGGCGTGGGCGCTGCCGGAGCAGTAGTCCCAGGTACCGCTGACTACGTAGCCGCCGTCGGCCGGGGTGGCGGTGCCGGACGGCAGGGCCCGGTGCGAGGCCCGGAAATCCCCCGACGAGCCGAAGATGTCACGCTGGCCTTCCTCGGAGAACCAGGCGCCGACCGTGAGCACGTGGTGCGCGCCGAGGGTCAGCGCCCAGCCGGTGCCCGGATCCCCCTCGGCCACGGCCAGCATCACCCGCCAGAAGACGGGCAGGCCGAACGCGTAGCCGCCGAACCGGCGCGGCTGCAGGATCCGGTAGAACCCGGCCGCGGTGAACTGCTGGTTGAGCTCGGCCGGGTGGTGCCCGAGGCGTTCGGCTTCGTCCTGCTGGTCGCGGATGGCCGGGATCAGCGCCCGGGCCCGTTCCACCAAGGTCCGCGGGGCCAGGTCCGGCTCGGGGGCTGCGATCACACCTACGAGATTTATGGGCCGAACGAGGAGGCGGCAAGCGCGGGTACTGGCCGATCCACGAGCCCGTGGCGAGAGCACAACGGCGGGGTACCCGGGAATGTCGCCGGCGACAAGGCGCGCTTTGTGATCCTTGCCGCCCCGCGGGCCGCGGGGGACGCTGGCAGCATGGCTGACACGGCGAACAGCGAATTCTGGCGGGACCTCAAGCCGATCGAGCAGAAGTTCCGGCCCGGGGCGCTGCCGGAGGCGTACATCGCGAACGCCCCGACCGAGGACGAACGCTTCTACGCTCCCCTGTCCGAGACCGTCGGCACCCGGCCGCTGTGGATCTCCCCCAGCCAGAACCGGTGGTGCGACGTGCTCATGTGCCGCGTTCAACGTCACCGGGCCGCTGATCTGGCTCGACGAGAACGGTGAGCCGAACGGGACCTTCGACGTGTTCGACTACATCGCACTCGTCCGGGACCACTACGCGAAAAACGGGGTCGGCGCGGACTTCATCGACCAGCTGATGCGGTGAGCGGGGCGGGGACGCAACCCCGTTCGGGATGATTATTGGTTGGCCGCGGTCAGCACCGGAGTGAGACCCGCGGGGTCCTCCTCGGCGGCCGTCACGATCACGCCGCGGACCAGGTCGCGGGCCTCGCGGACGAGGGCGGCGGCCAGGGCGATGCCGGCCGCGCGGGCGGCCGCGCGGCCGGCCCGCTCCATGATCCGCAGCACCTCGGGCGGGATGCTCACCCCGGGGACCTCGTTGGCCAGGTAGTCCGCCTCCTCGAAGCTGTGCAGCGGGGTGACCGAGAGCAGCAGCGGGACCTGCTCGGCGGGCAGCGCCTCGGCGGCCAGCGCGTCGGCCATCCGGCGCAGCGCCCCGAGCTCGTAGACCGGCCTGCTGACCAGGAAGTGCGCGCCGGCCCGGACCTTGGCCCGGGCCCGGGCGATCTCGGCCTCCGGGTCGCGGGCGCCGGGGTCGACCCGCGCGCCGATGCAGAACGAGGTCGTGGTCGCGGTGGCCAGGCCGTTGGAGTCGCGGCCCGCGTTCAGCCCGGCCAGCAGCGCGATCAGGCCGAGCGAGTCGACCTCCCAGATGCCGTCCACGGCCGGGTAGTCGCCGAGCACCGGCGGGCTGCCGGTCGTGCAGATCACGTTGCGCAGGCCCAGGGCGTGGGCGCCGAGGAGTTCGGCCTGCAGCGTCATGATGGTCTTGTCCCAGGTGGTGATCGCGGCGATGGTCTCCACGCCGGCCTGCGCCTGCAGGTGCAGGGCCAGGTCGAGCGAGTCGGAGCGGGTACGCGCGCTCTGGGCCGGCTGGACCGTGAACACCCCGGCGCCCTGCGCCTGCAGCACCGCCACGGCCTCCAGCGCCTCGTCGGGGCGGCCGCCCGAGGCGATCGCGGCCCCGACGACGGTCCGGCCGCTGGCTAGCTGGCTGGCGAGCTGTTCTGCGGGCGGGCCGGCCAAGGTCGGCCCGGCCGCTTCGGTTCCGGATATTACGGATCCGGACTTTCCGGTCTGGGATTTTCCGGCCTGGGATATTCCGGCCTGGGATATTCCGGTCCCGGCGGGGTGGGGGCGGGCGGATCCGGGTGGTGGCTCCCGCTGGACCGCGCCGGCGGCGGCGCGGATGTGCGCCGGGGTGGTCCCGCAGCAGCCGCCGACCAGGGACACCCCGGCGTCGGCGAAGCGGCGGAAGTAGCGGGCGAAGTAGCCGCCGTCGATGCTGAACTCGAAGCTGCGCGGCCCGGTGCGCCGCGGCTGGCCGGCGTTGGGCTGCGCGCTGACCGGCACCGAGGCGTAACGGACCAGGTCCTGGGCCACGGTGAGCATCCGCTGGGGGCCGATCGTGCAGTTGGTACCGACCATGGCCACCGGCAGGGCGGACAGCGCGATGGCGACCTCACGCGGGGTCTCGCCGCCCAGGGTGTGCGCGTCGTCGGCGAAGGTGGCCTGGGCGATGACCGGTACGTCGGTGAGGCTGGCGGCCACCTGGACTGCCTCGATGAGCTCGTCGAGGTAGCCGAAGGTCTCCAGGATGAGCAGGTCTACTCCCGGCCCCGCGATCAGGGCCTGGAGCTGCTCGCGGATGACCTCGGCTCGTTCGGCCGAACCGACCTGGCGGCGCTGGCGGGCGGTGACGGCGGGCGACACCGAACCGGCGACCAGCACGTCGCGGTCGCACCGGTCCCGGGCCGCGCGGGCGATCCGCACCCCGGCCCGGTTGATCTCGTCCACCTTGTCGGGGAAGCCGTGGTCGCCGAGCCACAGCCGGTTGGCGCCGAACGTGTTGGCCTGGATGATGTCCGCGCCGGCGCTCAGGTAGCTCTCGTGGATCGTGCTGACCAGGCCGGGCTCGGACAGGTTGAGCTCGGGCAGCGAGCGGTCGAGGGCCGCGCCGGCCGCGTGCAGCATGGTGCCCATCGCGCCGTCGCAGACCAGCACCCGCTGGCCGGTTTGCCGCAGCGGGATGGTCATGCTTCCTCCCCCAGTGAGTCGAGGATCTCCAGCGCCACCTGGGCGATGAGCCGGTCGCTGTAGTCGTCCAGGCGCAGGCCGGTGATCTCCTCGATCCGCTTGACCCGGTAGGCCACCGTGTTGGGGTGCACGTGCAGGATGCGCGAGGCCCGCTGCGGGCTGTTGTTCTCCCGGAAGTAGCAGGCCAGCGTGGTCAGGTACTCGGACTTGTGCTCGTGCTCGTGCATGCTGAGCTTGCCGAGCACGTCGGCGGCGAACGAGCGCAGCTCGGCCAGCTCGGGCACCTGGAGGAGCAGCCGCAAGATGCCGAGGTCACCGAACGCGGCGACCGATCCGGCCCGGCTGAGTCGCCGCAGGGTCTGGGTGGTGCGCTGGGCCTGCGCGTAGGACCGGGCGATCTCCCGCGGGTCACGGCAGGTCCCGCCGATCCCGATCACCACCTTGGCCGTCGGGAATAGCTCGGCCAGCCGGGCCAGGCAGGCGGCGGCGAGCTGGCGGGCGTCGCTGCCGCTGTGCTGGCTTTTTTCTGGCACGGTGGCGACCACCACCACCTCGGACTCGCGGGCCGAGACGATCGCGTCGGGGGCCCGGGTACCGATGAAGTGCTCGATGCTCTCCCAGATCCGCTGCCGCTGGGCCGCCTCGTCGGCGTTCGCTGCTTGGGTTCCTTGGGCTGCGGCCGGCAGGTCGAAGGCGATGGCCAGCACGTTGTGGTCCCGGGCCGGGTCGTAGCCGAGGTGCGCGGCCCAGCGGCCGGCGTCGGCGCTGTCCCGCCCGCGGCCGAGCAGCAAGCCCTCCACCAGGTCGTCGCGGACCCGGCGGGCGGCCGCGGCCACCACCCGCTCCCGGCCGAGGATGACGCCGCAGATGGTGGCGGCGTGCTCGGTCACCAGCAGGCTCATGTCCTCGCCGAACAGGTTCTCGGCCGGATCGATGGTGATCAGGTAGGACGGCACCTCGTCGCCGACCAGGATGGGGGCGACGATGATGGCCGGCATGCCGCCGACCTTCGGCAGGCGCAGCGCGCGCTGGCTCAGCCGGGACGCCCGCAGCACCTGGCCGAGCCGGGGATGGACCATGTGCTCGCGCACGTCGGCGGCGGCCTTGTCCGCGCCGACCCCGGGCGCGGCCGCGGTCAGCACGTCCATCAGCTGGGTGAGGACGGCGACGGTGGCCGAGGTCCGGTCGGAGATCAGCCGCACCACCCCGGCCAGGTCGGCGTCCTGCAGCGCCAGCCCGGACAGGTACCGGTACACCGTGACCAGCTCGCGCAGGGCGGCGTTCTCCTGGTCGAGGTTCCGGTGGTCCAGGTTCGGGCCAATGGGTACCGCCATGGTCGAATCGTACGCCTTTGCGGCGGCATGACCCCTGTGGCTGATCACAAACCCCGCCATATTCGGCTGAGCTACCTGCCAGTAGTTACCACAACCTGAGTGCGGCCACAGACATGGCCCGAAGTGATACTTGACAAGATACGCGTCAGCCGTGGAGATTAACAGGCACCTTCTCTGTCGGCCGGGAGTTTCCTGAAGGGACTCGCGTTGCTCGAGTACCGGGACGTCTACGCGGGCGGACGCCTCGTCGGGTCCGGATCAGGCGACGTGATCACGATCGTCAACCCGGCCACCGAGGAGGTCGCCGGGGCCGTCCCTTCGATGACCGGCGCGGACGTCGAGGTGGCGGTGAGCGCGGCCCGGGAGGCATTCGACGCGGGACCGTGGCCGCAGGCCGACCCGGCCGAGCGGGCCGCCGCGATGGACCGGCTGGCGGCGGCGCTCGAGGCCAGGGGCGAGGACACCGCCCGGCTGGTGACGGCCGAGATGGGCATGCCGATCCAGCTGTCCAGGCAGCACAACGTGTCGATACCGTGCGGGATCATCCGCTACTACGCGGCGCTGGCCCGGGACATGACGGCCGAGGAAGTGCGCGAGGCGGTCAGCTTCGCCGGGCACACCATGGTCCGGCGCGAGCCGGTCGGGGTGGCGGCGGTCATCGCGTCCTGGAGCTACCCGCTCATCTTGACGTTCGGGCAGATGGCCCCGGCCCTGGCGGCGGGCTGCACGATCGTGCTCAAGCCCGCGGCCGAGACCTCGCTGTCCGCCTACATCCTGGCCGAGGCGTTCGAGGCGGCGGACTTCCCGCCCGGCGTCTTCAACCTGGTCACCGGCACCGGCCAGGTGGCCGAGATGCTAGCCGCGCACCCGGGGGTGGACATCGTGGCGGTGGCCGGGCCGACCCCGGCCGGGCGGCGGATCGCCGGCCTCTGCGGCGAGGCCCTCAAGCCGGTGAGCCTCGAACTCGGCGGGAAATCCGCCGCGATCGTCCTCGACGACGTGGACCTGTCCGCGGCCGCGGCCGAACTGGGCTGCCTGTGCTTCGCCAACTCCGGGCAGGCGTGCTTCACCATGTCGCGGGTGCTGGCCCCGCGGAGCAGGTACGACGAAGCGGTCGCGGCGCTGGTGTCGCAGGCGGCCGGGTTCATGGTGGGCGACCCGATGGCGGAGGAGACCACCATGGGGCCGCTGGCCAACCCCCGGCAGCGGGTGCTGGTGGAATCGTGCGTGACGGCCGGGGTCACGGCGGGGGCGCGGATCGTGGCCGGCGGGCGCCGCCC
>Ga0187851_10004836_pt1 | contig 10906 bp, 12 predicted proteins | sample June2016WEW_6_10_FD_132997 | JGI IMG/M metagenome (GOLD analysis project Ga0187851, IMG submission 132997) | Peatland microbial communities from SPRUCE experiment site at the Marcell Experimental Forest, Minnesota, USA - June2016WEW_6_10 | ecosystem: Environmental > Terrestrial > Soil >... | reverse complement strand
CGGGTCCAGCGTCGCCGGATCGAACGACAGTTCCGGCTGGTCCTCCTCGTCCGGAAGAAACGCCCACTCCCGCGTCGCGATCTCCCAGGCGAACTGGTAGTCCATCTTCTGAACCACCATCAATTCGTAGAGTAGGTTCCCCGTCAGTTCCTGCGCCGCGTAAACCGCCTGCTGGAGCCGACCCGCTTGGTCCAGCGCCGCGACCATCGTCGGTCGGTGACGTTTCCAGTGTTCCAGAATCTTGTGTCCGAGTGGGGTTGGGACTATCGTTTCGGCCATCGATGGACTCCTCTGTTGAATTATCGACTAATTCGTTCTCGATCAGCTCCGGGAATAGACTGAGTTGGACACTGCCGAGCCTATTGGCGAGTTGCACGAAGACACGCTTTCCGTGAGCGTCCCTCGCAAGGCCCGTTGGCGCCAGGCGTGGTGCTCACACCGTATTCAATTGGTAGGGCGCCGGCGGCGACACAAGAGACAAGAAAAGTGGAACGCTGCCCGATTCCAGAAGCGCGCCTATCAGCGGTCGATTGTGGCCAGCACGCTGCCGCAGCGTTGGTACTGTCTCGTATTCCGCCCGTCGTACTGCGATCCGCCATCAACGCGCTCGCCCAGTATTTGGATCGTGCCGCCTCCTGTGGACTGCCCCTCTCGCGTTGTCAATCGCGGCACGGTATCTCCCGAGCCATCCAGACCAGGGCTGCTCGGGTTGAGGAGACGGGAGTTGTCGGCTCTCGCTGCCAACAAGGGTTCGGAAATGGACCTTGTTTCGTAGCAAACGCTCGGCGTCGCCGAGATCGGCGATTTCTATGAGAGGCTGGCCATCAGTGCCGAATAAGCGGCGGAAGCGCACGAATGAGTTCGATCGCATTTTTCCCGCTGCCCAAGCGGCGGCCACCTCCCGCGTGTGGTAGATGAAATGAATCTTCGCGTCGGTCCCTTCCAGAAGCAGGTACTGGCGGCCGGTGTCCTCTTCGCCGTGCGTCAACACTCTGCCATCGAGCGCCGGAGTGCGCCGCGGGTTGGTCACGACGAGCGGAAGCCGCTCGTCGGAAACGAGCGCGCCGTGAACGTGCAGTAGCCGTTGGCGGTCCTGCGCTTTTTGCATGGCACGCAGAACTGCGCCGAAGTCGCGTCTGACGCGCCATTCGTTCGGCCCGGCAGATTCCGCCAGTCCCATCTTCTGAAGGTGAATCAGCCGTTGCACAATATGTCGTTGCCGGGTGCGCACGAACTCGGGCGCCTCCGGACCAGGCGCGCTTGGAGCAAACGCGAAACTGGACCCGACGGAGAGCGCCGACTCCGGCGTCTGGCTGGCGCGGCCGATGATTCGATCCAGCGAAGTGGGCCGCTGCTGAGTCACTTCCCGCCGTTCAGCCTCGACGGCGTCGAGTTGAGTACGCGACCCAAGCTGAACTGTGCACAGGTTCTCAGCCGCTTCGCGAATGCCCGACTTGATGTACGCCGGTTTGAATCGTAACGACTCGCCGCCGCTCATCCCCCGCACCGCCACGTGGACGTGGGGATGCTCAGTGTTGAAGTGCGCCACGGCGCACCAGTCCAGCTTCTTGGAAAGATCGATTTCCATTTGCGTGGTCAACTCGCGTGTCAGCTGCACCAGATCGACGCGCTCGCCGAACTCGGGAGACAGGATCATCTTGAAAATGCGTGGGTCCCCGGCTGCCTGCCATCTATCAAGCGTGGCGGCAACGTCGACCGCGTTGGCCGTCTCGCTAAAACCAGCGGCGGTCTCCTGTTTCTGTGTCGCACCCTCACGACCGATGTACTTGCCGTGCGCTCGCCATTGGCCGGAGATGCGATTCGGGGAATATGTCACGCGAACCGCGCATCTCTGGTGGAAAGGCCTTCCGGGCGTTCCGCCGACCATGCCGTGAACAGCGCCCAATCGACGCGAGGCTCGCGCATAGTGCATCACTGTCTTGAATGCGGCTGACCATGTGCGCGCCGGCTTCCCCTGTTTCTTGACCTTCGGCGCCTGCGGCCGAAGGCGGAACTCGCGTTCATCGTTGGACACGGTCGGTTAACTCCAGAAATGTCTTGCCAGACTCGCCGCTCAAGCTGCTGCCAGCGCTCTTGAGAAATCGGTCGTAGCGCGCCTTGGCTCGCGCAACCGCCTGCTGGTAAGCGTCGCCGGTGGGCTCCGGTACGCAGGTCAGCATGGTCTTGGCGAGCGTGTCCACCAAGGCAAATAGGGCTTGAACGCCGGTCTCAACCCGACGAACCTCGGTGACGACTCGTTCCAAGCCAGCCGCCGCCCGGTCCTCGGCCTGCTGGCTTGCGCCGCCCCGATGACGAATTTCGTTTTCAATCGCCGTGCGGATGAAGGCGCTGGCGGAACGAAAGCCGCGGTCGAGAGCGGTCTTTGCGATTCTCTCGTCCAGCTCTTTGCCGCAGCGAATGGTGCGTGGGTTCATCTTCGTGGCTCCCTAAATGGAAGGCCACGGTGACGGCATTTTGAGACAGCGAAACGCCCGTATTCGGCACGTACTACGGCTGGTCGTCCGACGAATACGGCTCAAAGGCCCCTGGTGACAACACTTACCAGCGAAGCTGGCATAGGCGCGTAAGCGCCGCCCTTTATGTTCCACTACCCGATGTTTTGGTCAGCATGATTGGGGGCTGGCTGTTACAGTCTGTTACTTCCTGTTACCTGGCACGGCTTTGGAGGCATTTTTGTGCCTCGCCTGTTACCGGCTGTACCCAAACGGTTACTTTCAGTACACAAATTGTTCTCGGGCCTGTCTCAAAGTGCTTTTCCTGCGCCCTCCCCTTTGAGAACGGAATGAGTCCTGATGGAGGCGAGAAACTGGCCAACAACTCCCTGCGACACTTGGCCGAACTGCCGGGGTTGCCGCCCGCGACGACTGCGGGAAAAGTGCTGTGGGCCTGGCCGCAGATTTCGGCTGCCTTGGAACGCGGTTGGCGGCTGTGCGATGTGTGGTCGGCCTTGCGCAAGGACGGTATCGAGATGCCGTACGTGCATTTCCGGGTGTACGTGTACCGCATCCGCCAAAGGCTCGCGCGGAAAGCGACTGCGGGAGCGATGTCCAGCCCGGCCGTGCAGCCGGCTCCCGTCACAACCGCCAAGTCAGCGCCGCCAACAACCATTACGGACCCATACGCCTCGGCGCGGGAACAGCGAAAGCTGAAACAAGAATCCGGCTTCGAGTACGACCCCTTCTCCAACAACAAGAACCTACTGGAATGAAAGGAACATTCATGAGCAATTCTGAAACGACAACCACTAACAGCGTCCATTTCGTCCTTCAAGGCAAAGGCGGCGTCGGCAAGAGCTTCATCGCCGCAATCCTGGCACAGTATTTCCGCGAGGGCGGCTGGGCGATTCACTGCTTTGACACCGACCCTGTGAATGCAACCTTCGCCCAGTACCACGGGCTCGGCGCGGACCATCTCAACGTGCTGAAACGCGGAACGATCAACGAGAAGCAGTTCGACACCCTTGTGGAACGGCTTTGCAGCGAGCCCGGAGCGTGCGTCGTGGACACCGGCGCCACGACGTTCGTCCCCTTGTGGAACTATATGCTTGAAAACGAGATCATCGGATTCCTGGCTGCGCACAACCGCCGGGCCTATATTCACTCTGTTGTCACCGGGGGCCAGGCGATGGGCGATACGCTCAACGGCTTCGCCAAGGTAGCGGAAACCAGCGGAGGAAGGAACATCGTTGTGTGGCTCAATGAGTACTTCGGTGAGACCAACGGCAAGGACGGACGGCCGTTCGACGAACTGCAGGTGGCTCGGGACCACGCTGCGAGGGTCCTCGGCACCATTACGATCCGCGAGCGCAACCACCACACCTTTGGCGACGACGTGAAAGAGATGTTGCAACGTCGCCTCACATTCGATGCTGCGATTCAGAGCGAGGACTTCTCGCTCGTCTCGAAGCAGCGGCTGGAGATCATTCGCCGTGACTTGTTCGACCAACTGGACAGCCTGGTGCTGGTGTAGCCAATGGCAGAGAAACAACCTGCACCAGACATCGACCGCCTGATTGCCGCCGTCGCGGCCAGGCACCATGTCCTGCTGAAGCCTGACGACGCGGCGTTCGCCCTGGTGACGCTGAACCAGTTGGTGCTCGAAGATTCGATCAAAGAACTCGCCGGCCACGTTCGCGCTGCGACAACGGAATTCCTGTCGAGCTTCGAGCGAGTCCAAGAGCATGCCGGCGCTGCGTTGGCAAAGACCCACCGCCAGATCAACGTCGAACTGCACGCCGAAGTGGAAAGGTGCATCATGAAGCTGACAACAGCAGCGTCAACGGGGGAGGTGTCCATCGACTACAGGCTTGCACTGCTCGCTTTTATTGCGGGACTTGCGGTGGGCGTGGTCCTGCATTGGGTCAGGTGATGACGGGGTCCTCGCTGTCCCATATTGTCGCTTCGATGCCGAAAGGACTTCTCGGGTCGTAGTCGGGATAGATTGACCGCACCTGTGGCCAGGCAAGGTTGCGCTGAACCCCGATCAGTCTTCTTCTTTCTAAATTCTAAACCCCACGAAATCGTTTGAATGGCGTCGCGTAGGTTGCCATTGGTGCGCCGCGCCTCTCAGCGGAGGTGTCACTCCGGCACGATAAGTCGGTCAGATCGGACAGATCGTGATGGGGCTTATGCGATTGTCCATCGCCAGTTGGAACGGTAAATAATCCTGTTGTCGAAAGTGTTCCAGCGGACGGCCTCCCACATCGCGCGACCGTCGGATGCGATTTTGACATCGCGCTCGGCCTTGTTGTATACCTCCTGTGTGATGTAGGTTGCGTAGGCGTCGGGGAGACAGGCGAGTTTGGCGGCATAGTTTGCGGCCCTGCCAACCCACACGAGGTCATTGGCGCCACGCACGCCGGTTTTCGCTACGAATAGGGCGCTAGTGTCGATGCCCACCACGTGTTTCAAGGTGTATGGTGTGCGGCAGTAGACCGCTTGCTGGGCGGGGTTGATGATTCTCGCGACGGCATCGTGGATCTTTAGTGCTGCACGGACTGCCGAGGAATTCTTGTGATCGCCGAGGTACACGGCCATCACGCGATCACCATCGTAGGCCGTGATCGTGCCCTGCTCCGAACGAATGATTTTCGAGGCGCAGTGGAGAAACGTCTTGTACATTTCGGCGGCGAACCACGCGACTCGTCCATCAACCAAGTGGGTAGAATCGGCAAGGTCCGCGTACAGCACGGTGGCCTGCAGCTTTACCGCATCATTTCCCAGCGTCACGCTGTCGTCATCGGGCACCACGGTTCCGTCACGTTCTCGCCACCCCGCGGCAAACACTCCGGCAATGTCGTTTTTCAGATCGGCACTCAGTCCCATGGTGGCACTCCTTGACTTACCGGTTTGGTCCGAGTTCGCATATGATTTCGCGCAAGCGATTGCAAGCGGGCGCGAGTGCGCGGGTGAGGTCCTTGCCGTCGCCGTACCGGTACGTGATGGTGGTGATGCCGGCAAGATCTGAAGGGAGCCGCACTTCTTCGCCGCGTGGCTCGACGAGAAGTGCGCGGTGTCGGCCCAATCGTCCCATGAAAAACCCGAGTTCAAAGATGACATTGTCGCGCGGGGATGCTCGGCGGTCGCCTCTGCTCTCGGTTATGTCGTCGGGTTCTCCAATGGCTATGGAAACATCGGTTTGGTCGAGAATTCGTTCCAGACTTTCGATTCCGTAATGCGATGCGCGAAACACGCCATCCGTCCAGACGACGACGGTGAATGGGTCGTTCTCAAAGGCATTCTGAATGGTGCGTGCGATTTCGATGGCCTCTGCTGAGGAGATGATGAACACACGGGTCTTCGGGCTTACTGCGGTTATGAGCATGTTTCGCTGATCGAGCCTTCTGGCCAGCTCTTTGGCGATGCACCGCCAGATGTGTGGATACTGATCGCCGAGTGTGGCAAGTTGCGGTTCTGATAGTTTCATGACGACCGATGACTCCCGTGCAACGACGGTGGCTGATCGTCGTTGTGTGGGTTGGATTGCGGCCATTTCGCCAACGTGGTCATTGGGAATTCGCTTGTTGATTGCCCTGCCGTTGACAACGATATCGAATGAGCCGGCGAGGATGAGGTAGGTGTCATTGTCCTCATTTCCTTGCTCGATGATGGATTCTCCAGTTTTGACGTCGAGCAGTTGCCCGATTGCCGCTATCTTTTCGGCGAGTTCGGCATTGCCAGCGACGACCTTTTGATCTTTGAGGGTCTCTAAGAGTATTCGGTGGCCTGTTTCTCCCGCGAAGCGTTCTTTCATGTCATGACTCCGTTCGTGTTCCGTTTGGGTGTCCGGTTGCTCATCGTGATCGCTGACGAGTGTGACGTTTCATTTGGCGAGGCTGAGCAAGATGGGCCTGCCGATGGTGAATGCCAAGAAGCAGCAGAGGCCGCACAAGAAGAGTGTGAAGCTGCGCAGGACGTTGGCGGTCTTCGCTTGGACGACCTTGGCGTTGTCGTAGGTTTGGTCAGCGAGGTGGTCGACGATACCGTCCGGCGTGAGGGTTTTCATGGTGGCTTTGAAGTCCTCGTGCGATCCCTCCGCAATCGTCATAAAGAACAAAGGGGATGATTTTCCCGTGTGTCGGTTAATGCGGGGCTTGATACACCGAATGACAATGATGGCGGTCGCGGTGAAGCACCCTAGGCAGGCGAGCGCGACGGCATCGAGCAGGACATAGAAGGTCGGAGCCCAGTTGGGCAGCGTGGCCCACTTGGCATGCGCGTCCGCGTAGGGGCCAAGCTGTGTGACGAGGTAGCCGGTGAGTGCGAGCACTAAGGTGAGGATGAAGGTCGCCTTCCCATCCATGACGTTCGCGAAGCCGATGACGCGCGACAAATTCTCCTTGTTCGCGTCGATGACGAGTTTCTGAGCATCATCCATTGTGATTCAGTCCCTTTGCTTTTTGAGGTCCAAAATGTGCATGAGTCGCTTGAAGAGTGGTTGGAGGTCGTCCCGGTGGCAGAACTTGAGGCGCTTCCCACTACCGCACGGGCAGGGCGCGTAGATGTCTGGGTTGCAGGGGCGTCCGTTGATAGTGGCGTGCTGATGGAGCCATGTGCTGATGATGGTGACGTCATTGATAACGTGTCGCTCGACCAGGAGGTCGATGACCGCGTCGATTCCGTGCTTCTCTGCTACTCCCGGCCATTTCCCGGTCCGGTCGAAGATCAGGCGTTTGTGGCACCAGATCAGGGTCGCGCTGAGGACTTCGTGCGTGAGGTGCTCGCTGATCGTGGTGAACTCGCCGCGCTCCGGGAGCGTGAGGCAAATCTCGTGCGTCGAAAAAAGGTGACCATCCAGGGTAAAAGTGAACACGTGGTCGTGGTCGAAAACCTGCGGCGGGGTTTTCGGATAGTGCCTGGGATACTCGAGGCGAATGCGGAACCGATAGTCTTTTCCGCACCCGCGCTTGAAGTGGAGGGTGCCGATGGCGGTGAAGCGCCGTTCGGCCATGACCCGCTCAAGCGTGAAGTAGGGAGCGTTCGCGAGTCGTTCGCGTTCGCTGGCAGCCCGTGCCGTTGAGAGCTGGTGCCAGTGCGGCGCATTTCTCATGCGCAGTAGGGGCGCGTGATCTTGAGCGGCACGGTTTGTGCCGGTGCGCGCGTCCCCACGACGATGGCGCCCTTGGTGGTATAGCTTGCTATTGCTGCCGCGCTGTTGTACGCCTTGGCGTCCTTCGCGTCTTCCGCGGCTTCGAGGATGTTTACGGTGAGCCCAGTGGCCTCGTAGGCATCGATGCCCTCGTTGTGTGTGAACTGTTCCGTTATGAGCTCGTCGGTCTGGGCGTCATACACGGTCGGAGTGACACCGAGGTGATTCCCGCTTAGCTGGAGTTGGAGTTGTTCCGCGAAGAGGGTAGCGTGCCCGATGACCACGGGGTCCCGGTCACCAGCGACGCCGAGCATGCCCACGAGGGCGTCACCAAAATCGCACCCGATCGCGACATGGAGTGGTCCGAGGAGCGCGTGGTGCTTGTTAAGGACGTCTTCGACGCTGGAGTTGAACGCGATGCACACGTCTATGGCATTCTGCATGACTTCGTCATCGTCATCGCCGGGTGTGTGGAAGAGGACTTGGAGCCGGTCGCCCTGATGTTGGACGGCGATGGCGTGGTGGTCGCACTCCGCGACACGCTGGAGCTCGTACCGGAACAGGTGCAGGACCTTGACGGCTTCCGCGAGTTTGTCCTGGTCCCCATCGAGAGACTCCACGAGGCTCGTATACCCGTCGATGTCCACGAAGATGCTGGCTGCCGCGACGATCTTTGCCCGGGTCTTGCCGAGGATGGTGATGTCGATGACTTCACGCGCTTCCTCGATGCTAATGTCCGTCAGTGGCAGGACGTCTTTCTCATCCTGGAGCCGCTTGATGGACGATTTCAGGGTCCAGTCAACGTCAATTTCTCGGATGATCGCTTCGAGGTCCTCTTCTGTTGTGGCGCAGTCTAAGCGGTAGTTCGTGCCGGAGGCTTCGAAGAGGGCTCGGTCGTCCTCATTGAGGTAGTCGTAGAGGGCGCTCCCGATCGTGATCGCGTCATCGCCACCGACGAGAATTTTGGCGGCGGTGTTCGCGGCGTTCCCGATGCTTATGAGTTCTCGGTCTCCACGCACGCCGATGTTCGCAACCAGGCACTCGCCGTACTCGATCCCGATAGCGGGGACGAGTTCGGGGTACGTCGGGAAGATCTCGCTGATCGCGTCCGTGAGGACGGTATACATGGCGATGCCGGCGCGGATTGCGAGCTCTGCCATTCCTTCGGGGTCGTTGTACGGGCGGAACAGCAGGCCGTGGAACTTAGCGCCCTGGACTTGGATCTTGTCCCCGCCGAAGACGGGCTCGATGATGTGACGGAGTTCCCGACGAAGAAGGTGCAGGAGCCGGTACAGGCGCTTGTGGTTGTCCCGGCGGAGCCGCTCGTCTTCCAAGAGCTCGTCGATGTTCGCGATGTCAGCGTACAAGTGGACGCCGGTCACGAGGCGGGCATCCGTGGTTGACAGGCTGTGCAAGTCCATCTCTCGCGTGAGCGGGGTGACGGTGATGCCGGTGGTGGTGATGCGCTGTGCTTCCGCGCGCAAGCGGTTCGTGCTGCGTTGCTCATTCCAGGACACTACAAGTGCCTCCTGTGCAAAATCGCCTAGTGTAACGGGATTTCCACAGTTCTATGTTGCCCCAAGATATGGGGTCACGTCAAGAACTTTATCTATATGTGCTACCAGTTGGTTACGATGATAGATTCGATTTTTCCATGAGGCGAAGCTTTGGCGAAAATAAAAAAGTTCGGCAACCAGCCTCCGGAAGTGGCAGCGCCGTCGAGACCGGCATGCTCACCTCGTAAGATGGCACCGGGCGGAGCCGCAACATTTGCGTTATCAGGCTCTTCGGTCCAGAAGACATGAGGTGTCAGTTGAGCTGGACCTCGTCGCTGAGGTGTGGAGAATTCAGATTGACTGGTGGTCAAGCGACCCCTCCTCTTAATCTCGCGCCAGGAAACTCGCGTGTGTGCGGACCGCGCGCGAGACAAGGAAGGCCGTGTGGCTTGGTTCCCAGGTGGGGCGATATAACCACTGCTCAACGCGCGAGCGTCGCTGATTCCGTTCAACTGATCCGCCCCGAAGCCGATCATGGATCAACCAACTGTCAGCCGGCGATAACGCACTCCCGCTTCAGGTACACTGGTCGAGGAGGAGGGCCGCCGATGCGAACGATGCTCCTGATCGCGGCGATGTTGGGACCGAAGAATTTCTGCCGGTTCTGCCTGTTCCTCGTGGTGGCTGGTGGGTTCCTGTTCTACTGCGTGACGCGCTAGCGGCCCGGTCCGCGGCCACACTGCTTTTCAATCAGCAACGCGGCTTTGCTCACGGTTCTCTCGATGTACTCCTGCTGGCGGCGCTCGTTTCCTTTGTGGGATAGATCCCGGCTACCGAGCGCATGCCTGATCTCTGCGTCTGAGACGTCGTGGCCAAGAGCATAGATCGCATACGCCAAGTCGACTCTCGTGCCATCGCCGCAGTATACCGGATTGTTCCGGAAGTCGTTGATGGTCTTCAGGGCTGATTTCGGCACCGGCGGATAAGACGCCGCCGCTGCGCGCTCGGCGCGTACCCGATTCGCTTCGTCCAGTTCCCGCTTCACGCCGGCGAGGAATCGCTCCGCTGCCGGATAGGTGCTGCCGGTCGCTTCAATGACGCGCACAAATGGATACAGCCCGTCCGGTCCGCGCCGGCTCGGCTTTCGGTTAGTAAACCCCGCTAGGCGTCCGAAGTGGCGCCAGTCGGCGGCGCCCATATCGCCGCCAAACTCGCGAGCCAGCGCTCGCGCCGCGGCAGTACCCAGATCCTTTGGCAATCGCTCCGGGTGCTTCAGCCACGCCTGGTAATTCCCCGGCGACGTCTCGATGATCGCGGCCGGCTGGAAGCCGGTTCGCTTCATCTGTTCGACTGCCTCGTGCTTCAGGTCGTCAACCAGACTGAGGTTGTGCTCGCCCTTCGGACGAGCATAGATGTTCCTACCCTGCGAGTTCTGCAATCGCAACCAGGGAATCGAGCGCATCAACCCGGCGACGTCCCACGTGCGGGGCAGCATGGGCGGCCCCGAACCAGGCTCGGCCGTATCCGGCTTGAATAGCCCAAGTTCGAAAACCTCGGCAGCCATGGCCGTGATCTGCGCGCGAACGGCGGCTGTCGTGATTTCGAGCGGGGATAAATGGTCTGGTTGTCGTCGGAGAGGCATTCCAAAAGGAAGGGCGCGGGAATGGCCTCTTGGGACAACCTTAACGTACTATGCGTACTACTATCTTCGTGTAGAATAGTGATTCTGCTTGGATTACCGACTCTGTCACGTCGGCCATCAAGCCTATGCGCCAATTTGCAGGTTGTTTGGTCGTCGTACT
>Ga0187851_10004832_pt1 | contig 10912 bp, 6 predicted proteins | sample June2016WEW_6_10_FD_132997 | JGI IMG/M metagenome (GOLD analysis project Ga0187851, IMG submission 132997) | Peatland microbial communities from SPRUCE experiment site at the Marcell Experimental Forest, Minnesota, USA - June2016WEW_6_10 | ecosystem: Environmental > Terrestrial > Soil > Wetlands... | reverse complement strand
GTCCCTGGTTCTCGACGGCGCCTGGAAGGGCATCTCATCCGTTCTCGTCTTCCTTCCGCAGATTCTGCTGCTCTTCCTCTTTATCGGAATACTCGAAGACTCCGGCTACCTCGCCCGCGCCGCCCTCATTGCCGACCGCGTCATGCGCACTACCGGCCTCAACGGCAAGGCCTTCATCCCACTGCTCTCCGCCTATGCCTGCGCAGTCCCGGCCATCATGGCCACGCGCACCATTGAGAACAAGCGCGATCGCATGGCCACCATCCTCGTCACGCCCTTCATGACGTGTTCGGCGCGCCTGCCCGTTTACATGCTCCTCATCGCGGCCTTCATTCCCAACATCGCCTACCTGCACGGATTTCTCGGCCTGCGCACCATCGTCATGCTCAGCCTCTACGTTGCCGGATTCGTAGGCGCGATGACCACCGCCTGGCTCCTGAAGAGTTCCATCCTCAAATCCAGCGAGACGCCCTTCATCCTCGAATTGCCGCAGTACCGCATGCCCACCCTGCGCTCGCTCGGCATCCGCTTATTCGATCGCGCCAACGTCTTCCTTCGTCAGGCTGGAACCGTCATCCTCTGCGTCACGCTGGCCCTCTGGGTACTCGCCCATCTCCCCATCCTGCACACGAGCTCAGGCGCTTTTTCCGCTCCCGATTTGGCCAATAGCGTCATCGGCCGCCTCGGTCACTTCATCGAGCCGGCCATCGCACCCCTGGGCTTCAATTGGAAGATTGGTATCGGCCTGCTCTCGAGCGTGCTCGCCCGCGAAGTGATGGTCTCCACCATGGGCACCCTCTATGGCGCCGACCCCGCAACGCAAAGCCTCAGCCTTCAGACCGCCCTCCATCACGACATGACCCTGGGCGGCGCACTGGCTCTGATGATCTTCTTCGCCTTCGCCATGCAGTGCACATCCACCATGGCCGTGGTCCGCCGCGAAACCAACAGCTGGAAGTGGCCCGCCGTCCAGTTCCTCTACATGCTCGCGTTAGCCTGGACCGCCGCCTTCGTCGTCAACCACGTAGCCATGGCCATCTTCGGTTAGCACCCGCTAACCACGTCTACTTTGTATCTCTTGTTTTCAATCCAGCCCCAAATGAATGGGTGCCCCAGGTCCCTCGCATTTGGGGACCTGGGAAAGCACGAACCTTCATCGACCCGTATCTCCTGCCACCGAACGATGGGTGCCCCACCCTAAACAAGGGTTTTTGTTGTTTAGGGTGGAAAGCACGAACCTCTATCAACCGTATCTCGCGCCAATGATGCAGCGTGCCCATCCATCGCGCTGTTTCACAAACGTCATTGCGAGCGAAAAGCGAGCGGATGCCCCACCGCAGGTGGCTACCCTCGCGCCTCCACACCCGTATCCGCATGCAGCTGTTGCAGCGCGAAAACCGTGATCTGGTTTTGCTGGATCGCCGCAATCCCCTCCGCCGCCGCCTGTGCCGCCGCGATCGTCGTAATCGTGGGAATCCGCGCCAGCACCGCCGCCCTGCGAATCGCCTTCTCGTCGAAGAACGTATCCTGCCCCCGAGGTGTGTTGATGATCAGCTGAATCCGGTCGCCCTTGATCAGGTCAACCACATTGGGCCGGCCTTCTTTCACCTTGAAGACGCGCTCTACGCGCAAGCCCACACCCTCAAGCGCATTCGCCGTGCCTTCCGTCGCCACAATCTGGAAGCCAAGATTCACGTAGCGTCGCGCCAACTCCACAGCCGCTTCTTTATCGTGATCGTTCACGCTCAGGAACAGCGTCCCGCCCGTCGGCAGCCTGTGCCCAGCCGAAAGCTGCGCCTTCGCAAACGCCTCGCCAAACGTGGCCGCCACGCCCATCACTTCGCCCGTTGACCGCATCTCCGGCCCCAGAACCGTGTCGACACCGGCAAACTTGTTCCACGGAAAAACCGGTGACTTCACGTAGTAGTGGCTGCCCGTTCCCAGATCCTTCGCGGCCTTCAGTTGTTCAGGCAGCAATTCGCGCAGCTTGCGTCCCGTCATCAAGCGCGCCGCAACCTTCGCCAGCGGAATCCCCGTAGCTTTCGAAACATAAGGAACCGTGCGCGATGCGCGCGGGTTCACTTCGATCACATAAACGTGGTCCTTGTCTTCCGCATCGCGCTGAATGGCGAACTGCAGATTGACGAGCCCCACCACCTTCAACGCCAGCGCCAGCTTGCGCGTATACGTGCGCAAAACCTCCAGCGTCTCCGGCCGAATGTTCACCGCCGGCAGTACGCACGATGAATCCCCCGAGTGAATGCCTGCCTCTTCGATGTGCTGCATGATGCCTGCAATGATCACGTCTTCCGAATCGCACAACGCATCCACATCCACTTCTGTCGCATTCATCAGGAAGTGATCCACCAGAACGGGCCTCTCCTGCGAGTACTCGACAGCCTGTGTCATGTACTGCGCAACCGCCTCGGCATCATGGGCAATCACCATCGCGCGCCCACCCAGCACATAACTCGGCCGAACCAGCACGGGATAACCGATGCGCTCACCCACCGCGAGCGCTTCTTCCACACTCGTTGCCGTACCGCCGGGCGGCTGCGGAATCTCCAACTCTTCCAGCAGCTTTCCGAATCGCTTCCGATCCTCCGCAAGATCGATCGACTCCGGCGACGTGCCAATGATCGGCACGCCCGCCGCACGCAGCCGTTGCGCCAGGTTCAGCGGCGTCTGTCCGCCAAACTGCACAATCATGCCGATCTGCGCGCCCGACTGCGCCTCGTGGTTGTAAACCGCCAGCACATCTTCCAGCGTCAACGGCTCAAAGTAGAGCCGGTCGCTGGTGTCGTAATCCGTTGAAACCGTCTCGGGATTGCAGTTCACCATGATCGTCTCGTAGCCGTCGTCCTTCAGCGCAAAAGCCGCATGGCAGCAGCAGTAATCGAACTCGATTCCCTGCCCGATGCGGTTCGGCCCCGACCCCAGAATGATGATCTTCCGCTTGTCCGTCGGCGGAGCCTCATCCTCTTCGTCGTACGTCGAGTAGAGATACGGCGTCATCGACTCAAACTCCGCCGCGCACGTGTCTACCAGCTTGAACACCGGCTTGATGCCGTGCCCTTCCCGCAGCTCCCGCACGCGCTGAATCCCCGCGTGGCCTTCGAGCTTCCACTCCGTCGCAATGCGCTCATCGCTCAGGCCCAGCCGCTTCAGCCTGCGCAAATGCTCCTCGGTAATCTCGCTCGGTGATGTCTTCGCGATCGCCATCTGTTCGAGCGTGATCTCGCGAATCTGGTGCAGAAACCACGGATCCATCCCCGTGAGCCGCGCCACTTCCCGCACGCCCAGCCCGCGCTCAAACGCGAAGCGAATGTATCCCAGCCTGTCCGGCTGCGGAGTCACCAGCTTCTGCGTCAGTCGCCTCGGCTCCAGCACCTCCGCGCCTGTCTTCTTGCCGGTCTCGAGCGCGCGCCACGCCTTCATCAGCGCTTCCTTGAAGGTGCGACCCATCGCCATCACCTCGCCCACCGACTTCATCTGCGGCCCCAGCGTTTCGTCCGATCCGGGAAACTTTTCGAATTGCCACTTCGGGATTTTCACGACCACGTAATCAATCGTCGGCTCAAAACACGCCGGCGTCTTGCGCGTAATGTCGTTGGGAATCTCGTCGAGCGTATAACCCACCGCGAGCTTGGCGGCAATCTTTGCAATCGGAAATCCCGTCGCCTTCGATGCCAGCGCCGACGACCGCGAAACCCGCGGATTCATCTCGATCACCGTCATCCGTCCATCCAGTGGATTCACGGCAAACTGCACATTCGATCCACCCGTCTCCACGCCGATCTCTCGCATCACGGCAATCGCCGCATCGCGCATCTTCTGGTACTCGCGATCCGTCAGCGTCTGCGCCGGCGCCACGGTGATCGAGTCACCGGTATGCACGCCCATGGGATCGAAATTCTCAATCGAGCAGATGATGATCACGTTGTCTGCGAGGTCGCGCATTACCTCGAGTTCGTACTCTTTCCACCCGAGCACGCTCTCCTCGATCAGGCATTCGTGCACCGGCGAAAGGTCCAATCCGCGCGCGAGAATCTCCATCAGCTCTTCGCGGTTGTACGCAATGCCACCGCCCGAGCCACCGAGCGTAAACGAGGGACGAATGAGCACTGGAAATCCAAGCTTCCCCGCAAAATCCAGCCCATCGCGAAGATTATTCACCAGCGCCGACTTCGAAACTTCCAGCCCGATGCGGATCATCGCATCTTTGAACAGCAGCCGGTCCTCGGCCTTCTTGATGGCTTCCAGCTTCGCGCCAATCAGCTCCACGTTGTACTTGTCGAGAATCCCCGCATCGGCCAGATCGACGGCCAGGTTCAGAGCCGTCTGCCCGCCAACCGTCGGCAGCAAAGCAAACTTCCCCGAGCCGGCTCCGAGCATCTCCGATTCGATGCGGATAATCTCTTCCACATACTCGCGCGTCAGCGGCTCAATATACGTGCGGTCAGCCAGTTCCGGGTCGGTCATGATGGTGGCCGGGTTCGAATTCACCAGCACCACCTCATAGCCTTCCTGCCTCAAAGCCTTGCACGCCTGCGTGCCCGAGTAGTCAAACTCCGCCGACTGCCCAATCACAATCGGCCCCGAGCCGATCACCAGAATCTTCTGTATGTCATTTCTGCGTGGCATATCGCTATCTCATTCCTAATTTCGCCGAAGGCTCAGCACTATCGGCTTGAACATCACCTTGGATATTGATTGCAGTGCGAATGGTACGAACCTCGGCGTGAAGGGTACGGGCTTCAGCCCGTACATCAGAGGCACCCACGACCGCGGGCTTTAGCCCCCGAGGGAATGCGGCTTTCGGAAAACCAACGAACTCATAGAGGACAGACTCCTCAGCAAGCCGCGCCTCAATCGGATTCGTCCGGATGTACTCCACATGCCGCTTCCAATCCTCCTCATCGCGAATGCGATGATCCGTAAACCCCGGCTGCCAGATATCGAACTTCCAATCGAGTTCTCTCTTCGCGCGAAAAGAAAACCCACCCTTGATCAACTGCACGGCCTTCTCGACGGACTCAGCCGGTGTAACCAACAGATGCAGATGGTCCGGCATGATGACATAGGCGTGTAGCGTGAAGTCCTTCTCGGCGTAATGAAGGAGTGTTCCTTGCATCAGCCGTGCCCAGCGCTCATGGCGGAAGAAGGGTTTGCGACCCGCCGTTTGCGTAGAAACGAAATACACCGCGCGCGCTTTCTCAAATGTTTCTCGCATCGGTCGCATCCGATTCCCTCAGCGGCTAAAGCCGCGGCTTCTTGCTTGCTTCTATGTACGGGCTGAAGCCCGTACCCTTCAATCAGCCGAGAACTCCCTCATTCCAAAAAACAGCGGAGCCAAAAGCCCCGCCGCCTCAACACAAATCTTCACGCAACAAGCCGGTCATCCCTTCCACTCCTCCATCATCTTCCTGAAGTCGCGGAACAAATAGTGCGAATCGTGCGGCCCCGGCGCAGCCTCCGGATGATACTGCACGCTGAACAGCGGTAGCGTCTTGTGCCGAAGTCCTTCCAGCGTGTTGTCATTCAGATCCACGTGCGTCAGCTCCACCTCATTCGCATTGATCGAGTCGGGATCGACGGCAAAGTTGTGGTTATGCGCCGTAATCTCCACCTTGCCCGTCGTGTTGTTGCGTACAGGATGATTGCCGCCGTGATGCCCAAACTTCAGCTTGTAGGTCTTTCCGCCCAGCGCCAGCCCGCACAACTGATGCCCCAGGCAAATCCCGAACACCGGCACGCGGCCCATCATTTCGCGAATCGCCTGCACCGCGTAGTCCACAGGCTCCGGATCGCCCGGCCCGTTCGACAGAAACACGCCATCCGGTTTCAGTCCGAGAACCTCGTCCGCCGTCGTCTCCGCGGGAACCACCGTCACCCGGCATCCCTCGCGTGTCAGCATGCGCAGAATGTTGTGCTTGATCCCGAAGTCGTACGCCACCACATGATGGTGCTTGCGCACTTCCGAATCTTCGACAACGGCATGAGCCAGGTAAGGATCATCGGTCTGGTTGCGTCCATCGAATTCATCGAACGTATACACGGACTTCGTCGAAACCACCTTCGCCAGATCCGTCCCATCCATTTTGCGGATCGCCCGCGCCCGCGCCACCAGCACGTCGGTGTCCGTCTCGGTCGAAGAAATCACGCCGCGCATCACGCCATGCGTGCGCAGATGCCGCACCAGCGCGCGCGTGTCGATCTCCGCCAGCACCGGAACCGCGTACCGCTCCATGTACTCGTCGGTGACCTGCTCCGAGCGCCAATTCGAGCTGATAGCCGAGAACTCGCGCACGATCAGGCCCTCGATATAGGGCTTGGCCGACTCGTTATCTGCCAGGTTGGTGCCGTAATTCCCGATTTGCGGGTTGGTAAGAACGACAATCTGTCCGGCATAGGAAGGATCGGTGGCGATTTCCTGATAACCGGTAAGGGAAGTATTGAAAACGACCTCACCCTGGCATTCGCCCAGGTGCCCGTAGCCGTGGCCGCGGAAGATGCGCCCGTCTTCGAGCGCTAAGATTGCCTGCATTGCCGCTCCGGAGAGTGGATTCATCCGATTCTACCACCTGCGGTGGGGCAGACGCTCGCTATTCGGTTGCAGGAGATTTGTGCTTTCACGCCCATTTCACGATGAAGATCTGGATCGAATACGGCGCGAAGCTGAAAGCTGACGGCTTGTAGCTGAAAGCTGCCTTACCGCACCACGCCCGCATCCCGCGTCGGCCAATACACAAACACAGCCTTCCCATAAACCAGCCCGCGCTCCACCGGGCCAAACTCCCGGCTGTCTGACGAAATCGAACGGTGATCGCCCATCATGAAATACGCATCCCGCGGAACCACCATCTCCGCCATCGAGCGGCTGTCGCGATACTCCTCCGGAACGTAGCCTTCCGTCTGTGGCACGCCGTTCAGCCACACCACCCCGCGGTCGATGCGCAGCCGGTCGCCGGGCAGCGCAATCACCCGCTTGATGTAGCTCTTCTCAGGGTCGCGCGGATAATGAAACACCACCACGTCTCCGCGCTCAATGGCCGAGAGATGGTAAACGAACTTGTTGATGAAGAGACGGTCACGATCTTCCAGCCGCGGCAGCATGCTCGTACCTTCCACCCGCACCGGTTGGTATAGAAACGTAATAATCAGCACCGAGGCGATCGCAGAAATCAGCAGATCCCGCAGCCAAAGCCCCAACCCGCTCCCTGAGCGCCGCGTCTCAACCACCACGCTCGCCACCGGCAGCTCATCCGCCCCAGGCGCGCCCGCCTCTATAGGGTCAACTGCCTTAATTTCGTTTGGATCCGTATCCATTGCAGCCCTTCAATCAGCAAAACCGCACAGATCCCAAAGTCGAACGGGACTCCAACCGAACCAAAGACTCAAAAATCAGCCTTTGCGAGCCCATGAAATATCTCGGGAACAGTGACGTTCAACCCTTCACGGGTCTCCCCCAAGTATAAATCCCGTTCCCGCGAGTGAAAATTCCACCCGCTCTGCAACAGTGGCTGCACAGCTGCGGAAAAACTCAATTGAGGCCATTGTTTTAAAAGGTACGGCCTCAGCCCGTACGTTCAGTCGTTTGAAAGGGACCTCGGGCTTCAGCCCCCGAAGGACGTTCTCCTCGAATTCGCCTCCTTTGCGAGTTTTTCCGCAGCCTGTTCAGCCCCTGATGATGTTCTTCCAGGATTCGCCTTGAATAGTGGCCCTTTTCAGCAGCCTCTTCGGCCCCGAGGGATGCTCTTTCGAACGCAAAAAAACAATGCCCGGAGAAGTTTCCTTCTCCGGGCCTTCAATCCATCTACTTCCTGGCTCCTAATACCCAAGCCACTCAAACCAAAGCGAGTCGCTATCCTGCGAATACGCCTTCGACAACGCCGTGTTGCCTTGGTACATCTCGATGTTCTGGTTCGCCTTGCTCAAGTAAGGGATCGCCGTACTCGAGCCATTCCGCCAGACAAACGCATTGTCCATGTAGGTGTACGCATAGAACGGCAGCGGATTGCTGAACGAACCATTCACTTCCGTCCGCTCCACAATCCACTCCGCGCTCAAACCAGAAAACTTGGTATTCGGCGGAATCTTCAGCGAAGTCGAAACCGCTTTGCCCGTGTTGTAGTTGGCCATGTAGTAGTTCCCATAAACCACGCCACTCTTCTCCGTCATCGACGAATACGCCTCAATCACATCTCCCGGAGCAACCGGGAAACTGGAAATCTCGACCTCGTCTTCCGGAATGAATTCGACCCAGGCGTAGTAACTGGCCTTGCCGCCCGTAAACTGCTGCTCTGTGCCGTCCTGGATCAGGTCGTTGCAACTGCAGTCGCCATCGATCCCCACCCACTCCGACATGTAGCCATTCTCACCCGATTTCGTGTTGGCCACCGTCGGAACAATCCACAAACCTTCCACTTGAACGAAGGCCGGGCTGCCGCCAGTGATGGCATAGCCGCTCCAGTTGCCCGATTCCAGTTTCGAGATATTGCTCGTGGCGTCCTTCGTCTCCTTGATTTTTTGAACGGGACGATGGAACCGGCCCGTGTTGATGTACTCGCCTTTGACGCGAGTCAACGAGACCGCCTTCACCCACCTCTCATAGGCCTTCGCGTCGCTCGGGTCCGGCCGCATCGGGAAGCCATAAGCCTCAAGCTGCTCTGCCGATGCATTTACCGCATCGAAGCCGTCGGGAATTCCATCGTGACTCACTAGACCGCTGATGCCGGCTAACTTGATTTGATTGTCGTAGCTCTGGGCGCTCGCAAATGTCCCACTGGCCGCCAAGGCAGTCATCAGGGTAAGGGCGTAGAAAGGTGCTTTGTGCATGCGATCTCCTGGCTGTGCATCAGCCATTGCATTCCGTCGGCGGGCGTAAGTGCCGCATGTCGAGATGCGGTCGCAGGATGACCAAGGGAGGTTTCGACGCTGCTATCCGGCAGATTGAGTCTTACCAATATAGCTACGCTGTTACAAAAAAATAAAGAGAATAAGTAGAGAATGAGTTAGCCATAGATCCAAGGGAATCCAAGCCGCAAGTACCGAAGTTATCTTCGGTAATGAGCGTCGCCCCAGCTTCGTCTCCGTATTTATTTACTTATGAATTACTGGCAGCCTAACCCGCCGGGTGGGCAAAGCAACTGCGCGCTTCCGGGCTTGCCCATCGGCTTCGGTTGATCGCTCGCCGGCACCAGGGTCGGAGCTGTTCCCGTCAAGTTGGCCTCTTCCAAAACCAGCGGCCGTTGCAGCATCATCTCCACCTGCGACCCGCTTTCGATGTTCACATCCGCTCCGCGCGTAAACAGCGAAACCAGACCCGCCGCGGCCAGTCCTGCGCCGATGCCCGCCAGGCCGCCCGCCAGCGGATGTCCGCCCGCCAGCCCGCCAATGGAGCCAACCGTTCCTCCCGTCGGAATCGCGATCTTGGCTACCTCGCCTGCGTTCCGTCCCTTGTCCGGGCTTTGCTCGATCGTTCCCTCGCCGTCGTCTTTCACCGTTTGCTTCCGCGCACCGGGAAGGCTGTTGACAATGCCAGGAATCTCAACCACCGTCCCATTGGGGAAAATGATCGACGTGAAATGCATGTCCAGTTCCGACTTGCCTTTCACATGCCCCGCGCGCACCACGCGGTCAATGCTTCCCTGCACATAAACGCCAGCCGGAATCAGCACCCGCGTACCAACCACCACAGGAAACGTCGAGGCAAGATACACGCCATCCCCCTGCTTCGCGCTCTTGGTATTGATAGCGCTCCGCAGTTGCAGCAAAACCTTCGTTCCTGCCGGCACAACGTATTGCTTCTTGGCGGTCATATCCGAACTCGCCGAAGCATCGGTCGCTGCTACTTTGGTTGAAACGTCTTGTCCTACATCGGAGCTGGCTGCAGCGGGCGCAGTCTGGGCCGCAGCTGCCGGCACGCTCTGCTGTTCGCTGCTCTGCGCCCAGCCGGGATCGGCGCCTCCAACCGACAGCAAGACCGCGACACCAGCCGCCCAAACTCTGCGCAGCACAACCATCCACCCTCCTCAGCAGTTTCTACTTTCCATAGACTTGCCGATCGCGTTCAAGGATAGCTCTCAGGCACTGTTTCCGGCCAGCCTCTCGCCAACTTCACCTTCCGGCGCGCCCGCGAGCGCACTGCGCCCCTGAGAAATTCGCGATACGATGCAGAAAAGCCATGGACCCAGCGGCCATCTCGCCCCTCTCTACCCCTGCTTCTTTCGACCGCCGCTTTGAGACTGCCCTGCGCGTCCTCAACGAAGCCATTCTTGCCCACACTTTCCCGGGCTGTGCCTTCGGCGTTCTCGTCCAAAACCAGATTGTCTTCCAGGGCGCTCTAGGCCGCTTTACCTACGACCCCGACGCGCCCCTCGTTCAGCCCAACACCGTCTTCGACATTGCCAGCCTCACCAAGGTCGTCGCCACAACCGCCGCAGCCATGCTCCTCTATCAGCGTGGCCAGCTCGACCTCGACACACCCCTCGGCGAACTGCTCCCCGGCTTCATCATCGGCCGAGCGCCCCAGGAACACGCTCGCCAGGTCACCCTGCGCCACCTGCTCGCGCACAACTCCGGCCTTCCCGGTTACGTCGAATTCTTCCGCGCAGCCGCCACCCCCGCCGCCCTCTATCGCGCGTGCCTCACCCTGCCCGTCGAAGCCGAACCCGGAACCCGCGCCGAATACTCCGACCCCGGCTTCATTCTCCTCGGCAAGGCTCTCGAGGTCCTCACCGGCGAATACCTCGCGCCCTGGGTGCGGCGCGAAATCTTGACGCCCCTCGGCATGAACGCCAGCCTTTTTTGCCCCGCGCCCGCCCAACGCCTTGCCATTCCGCCCACCGAGGAAGACACAACCTTCCGCCACCGCCGCATTCAGGGCGAAGTCCAGGACGAAAACGCCTTC
>Ga0187851_10004830_pt1 | contig 10913 bp, 7 predicted proteins | sample June2016WEW_6_10_FD_132997 | JGI IMG/M metagenome (GOLD analysis project Ga0187851, IMG submission 132997) | Peatland microbial communities from SPRUCE experiment site at the Marcell Experimental Forest, Minnesota, USA - June2016WEW_6_10 | ecosystem: Environmental > Terrestrial > Soil > Wetlands... | reverse complement strand
CTCGGATATATACATTATTTCACCATAAGAATGAAGTATAATGTTGTAAGGATAGGATTAAAAGTATAACATTTTAGCGGAATAGAGCCAAAAGCGACGAACGTCGTATTTGATAAAAGCATTTATATATTAGGAAAGGCGCAAATTATCTGTGATATAATGATTAGTAACACTAAAGAATTGAAAGCATTATCAATTACATTCACAGCCGGAGCCATACTTTTAGTAGGTATTGGTCATAGCATGGATAAGAGAATAAACCTTGAATATCCTAAACTCTTGGTAGTTGAAAGTGGAAAACCTTCCGTTATGTCTGATGTATGTAAAGTTCAAAATGCACAGATAAGAACAATGGAAAAAGATGCAGGGACTATCGCAGATTCTGCACGTTTGGATGCAAAAGCAACTTCATCACCAGAAAGCATAGAGGAGCACGATGAGATACAAGCAGAACTAAATGCAGCCAATACTTTGTTAAGACAAGCTGTAGAAGCTGGAAATAATATGTGCAAGAATAATGGAATAACATTTACAATAAAAGAAGAGTGATAAAATGGAAAACAAAAATAGAATAAGTCCGATAACAGATGAGGCAGAATCGTTGTCAAGGTCTAATTTGGGCATGGGAACTAAAGGCAGTAATCCTTTTGTGGTTTATTACGTCCGTATTACTAATATCTTGAGAGGAGCTGCAAACAAATACCTAAGAGGGTAATCATTCAACTTGTTTGAATATTTTCTCTGCTACTTCATTGCCGAGTAGAGATCTTACCTTTTCCCTGTTTTTTGGAATATCAGATACTTTTTCTATTCCGTTATTGTAGAGCATTCTTGCCCTTATTCTTCCTATTTGCTCCAATCTAACAAGGTCCAGAAGCTCTTCCTTGATGCCGTACCTCAATCTTACTCTTGCATTGACTAATCTGTGCTGCGATACTTTGAGGATTCTTGCTATTTCTGCTGATGCGTATATCAGCCAATCCGCATTTGTCATCTTTGCATATAATGCGCCAGGAGTAGTTGAGTATTTGCTGACTATTTCAGGTTCCTTTTTCTCATCTATCCAGTCTTTTAGCATAAGTGCTGTGCTGAATGCCCTTACTGGATTGTAATAATCGTTGTCCATGCTCAGATAGTCCTTTGATATCTTGCTCCTTCTGTTCATGAAAAGATAGGCTGCATATTCCTCCTCTGCCTCTTTTGTCGCTTTCACATAGGGACGCATTTCAAGAGTATTGGAGATCATGTATAGTATTCCAATAATATCCATTTCAGAGTTCATTGCATCGACAATCCATTTTGCTGACAATGGGTCTATGTACAATTCGCTTATTCGCTTTCCTAACTTTGTCGCCTTGTATTCCCTGTTTTCCGATTCTATGAATTCCCATTCATGCAGTTCGTTTATCACTTGATCAATTATGTTGTTTATGTGGTGCTGGTTCCCATATTGAAAACTATAGAAGCTTTTTGACATGAATTTCTGCATAGCCTTTTCGTTGTTGAGGAAATTCTCTGCGATGAACGCAAGTATGTGAGTCCTAAGCACTGGAACAACCCCCAATGCGGAATCTATTGATTCAGGATCCTTCTCTATGAACTTCCCTAACTCTTTTATTCGTTCCTTTGTGCTCGCAATAAGAAGTGCCCTACCTTCCTTATCGTATTTAGGTCGTCCTGCTCTGCCAAACAATTGGGTTATTTCATTTATTCCGATGCGTTCGCTGTAATTGTTGTCGAACCTTGTTATGTCTCTTATCAATACTGTATGCGCAGGCATATTCACACCATAACCAAGAGTTGTTGTGGAGCATATTGCTTTTATCTTGTTGCTCTTGAATGCGTTTTCTATCAATGTGCGCTGCTTGTTGAGAAGCCCCGAATGATGAAATGCAACGCCATTGCTAACAAGATCAGATAATTTTATGCATTGCTCGGTTGGCCTGTCAAGTGCATTAAGCACCTCTGCACTTATTGATTGAAGCTCTGCGATGTTCTCCCTTGAGAGCTTTTCCTTGACGTGGGGTGCAAGCTTAGTTGCACCGACTTCTGTGTTCTTCTTCGTTGAATAGAAAATCAGTATTTGCTTGTTTTGAGTTAATGTGTCCTGGGTAAGCCTTATCTCTGGTATTTTGTTGCTGCCAAGCAGTTGCACTTCCTTCTGCTCTTTTTCATAGTTGTAATAGGCTTTTTCATCATGGATAACTCCCTTTAATAATTTTACTGGACGATAGTCGCTTTCTACCAATTCCGCATTGAGCCATTTGGCTATTTCCTCGGGGTTTCCTATGGTTGCACTGAGCGCTATGATCTGCGCATCGCACATTATGGAAAGCTTTGTCATGAGTAATTCAAGAGTTGGCCCTCTTGATAGATCACCAAGCATATGCACTTCATCGAATACTATGCACCCTATGCTTTGTATCCAATCTATTCCATGTCTTAGCAAGCTGTCGAACTTCTCTGTAGAGAAAAACAACATGCTGTATTCCTTTAGCCAGGGATCATTCGAATCAAGATCGCCTATGGATATGGCTGACTTTATGTAAGGATATGCTTCCTTGAACTCGTTGAACTTCTCATTCGCAAGTGCCCGCATAGGAGCTATGTATATCGCGCGCTTTCCCTTTGAGAGTATTGCATTTACGCAGGCAATTTCAGCAACTAGAGTCTTGCCGCTTGCCGTGGGGCTTGCAACTACAATATTCTTGTACTTTAAAAGGCCCTTCTTTATCGAATCTTCCTGAGGAGGAGTTAGCTTTTTTATACCTCGCTCTTGAATTGATTCTATTATTTCATTTGGCAGAGTTCCTTTTAGGTCAGATATATCCATGATATATTTATGCAATTTAATCTTTAATTGTTTTAGTGTTAAATATTAATGGTAAAAATGGAGAATTTGATAGTAACAAGTTACGAGTATCCTGATTTGGACGGGGCAGCCTGCACCTATGCCTATTCGGAATTTCTCAATAAAAATGGGAATCATTCCATTGCAAAACTGTACGGAAAGCTAAATGAGGAAACAAATTTTGTTTTAGATTTCTTCAAGATAAAATTCAAACATAATAAAATGAATAAAAATTGTGATTTTGTGCTTGTGGATGCCAGCGATTTAATTCATTTGTCTAAAAAAGTAGAATCAAAGAGAGTAATTGAAATAATAGATCATAGGAAGGTAAATCAGATAGAGAAATTTCCCAATGCCAAAATACAGATGGAATTTGTAGGTGCAGCTGCAACGCTCGTCGCTGAACGCTTTTATTACAATAAAATTGCAATTTCTAGGGAATCTTCGGCTCTTTTATATTCTGCAATAATATCGAATACGATAAATTTCCATGCAAACGTAACAACAAAACGCGACACCAAGATGGCATTGTGGCTCAAGGCAAATCTGCATATTCCAAAAAATTACATACATAAGATGTTTGTTCATAAATCCACTTTCAATTCAATAGGATCGGCACTGGATGACCTAGGAATATCTGAAATGAATAAAAAACGTGTTGGAATAATTCAGCTTGAAATAGTAAATTTAAGAAAGTTCGTAAACAGCAATATTAAAGAGATAGAAAAAGAGCTTAGAAAGATTAAAATTTCACAAAAATTAGATTACCTATTCTTAACTTGCATAGATGTTGAGAAGTATTTCAACGAATTTGTCTGCGTTGATGAAAATACAAAAAAACTGCTTGAAGCTGCATTAAAAATAAGATTCAAGAACAGCAGTGCAACGCTGAACAGAATAATAATGAGAAAGGAAATTGCGCCAAAGCTGAAAAAGCTCATTTAGAGACAATAAATTGGCTATAAGTGCATCAGGATAGCTTATTTATTAATTCCTTTAGAATATAAGTAGATGCATATGGTTGAGGGGAGTGCCAAGAGTAAAGGCCAGATAGCACTTGAATTCCTGATTGTTTATTCTTTCGTGCTTGTGGTATTCATACTCATATTCTCAATAGTTACTACTCAAAGGGCAGTTAGCATACGCCAGCAGGAATATTCGCTTCTTCAATTACAAACACAGAACATAGCAAGCTACATAGACCAGGCGGTTAGCGCGGGCAACGGCTATGTCGTAACGGTTCCTCTTGTCACAGGGATTGTGCCCACTTACTATAACCTTTCCATATCCAGCACCGGAGTGATTATAGCACAAACGAAGACGGGAAGCCAGCCCATCACAACCTACGCTTTTAGCAATGCGAAAAGCATTGTTGTAAACGGCACTCAAGCGCTTTCAGGCAATGGGATTTCAGTGTATCAAATACAAACTGCAAAGGGAAGCATCATTATATATAATTCGAAAGGCATCATTTACATAAACCAACTGCCGACAAACATAGGAGCATTGCCGGGAAGCGCAATAGTCACGCAAGTGGCCAATGTGAAAGCCGTTACCTTCAACGACCTGCAAAGCTCATTCATAAAGGTGCCTGCCAATTCAGTAATACTTCGGAATGTTTTTTCCATTACATTCTGGTTTGATAACAATGCTGCAAGAAAAGGTTGCGATAGTCTTGTGGGTATGCCATCAAGCACCCAATTATTAATATATGAAGATTATGTATCAGACTCATGCTTGTCCCCGGGATATTATCCAATAAACAATCATCTTGTCTTCAAATATATCGACAGCGCAGGGGGAACAATTGATGGACAGGATTCCGGAGCATTTTCTTCTGATACTTGGACTTATGCAGTAGCCACATTCAATGGCATTTCTGGAAATTTAATATGGTACATAAACGGTATGAAATCATCTTCATATAATTCACTCCCTGCCATGTCGCAAGACAGCAATGCGTTAAATATAGGAATGGGCGACACTTTGTTAAATGGATCTGTATCAAATCTTCAGATTTACAATGGCATACTCACTGCGAACCAGGTCCTTAACAATTACAACAAAGGATTGGCAGGAACTCCTGCAAACCTGAGTCTTTTGGGCTGGTGGCCGCTCAACGGGAATCCAAACGACTACAGCGGAAACAACAATCAGGGAGTTCCGCAAAATGGTTTGCAATATCAAAGCGTAGTGCAGGTAAATGCAAAGGTTTTAACAAATGGAGGCAGCGCTTCATCAAATTCCCCGGTAGGCTTCGTGAGCAGCAAGGGCTTCATGAGCTATGCCGGAAATTCCATATCGGTATTTACAAATGGCAATGGGATTGCTGCAGGATTTGTCTCCTCCAACAATGCATACGGATCTGCAAATGTGGGCATTGATATTTTCAACGGAAACCAAAGCACAACCGCAAATCTCATTGGATGGTGGCCCATAGATACAGGTTACGGAAACGTAGTTTATGACCTTAGCCAGAATTATGATAATGGTAAATTCAGCCCGTATACCAATAGCCCTCCGTGGAGCCCATCCCCAAATGTAACAGAATTTACAGCGGCAGGCTTTCCAGGAAATCCACTTGGCCTTATTAACAGCAATACTCAAGACGGATTCATAGCAATAAACTCGTCACAATCACTTCTTGGAATTGTTGCAAACAACAGCTTCACTTCAGTTATGTGGATTTACTTTAGAGGAAGCAACTCAAATCATAATCAAGGATTGTTCGGCAATCTAAATACGTGCTCTCCTGGAAATTATGGTGCAGGATTCCAACTCCTCGCCTCTGCCTCTTTGCCAGGATTCCTTTGTGCATCTAACAATCCGCTCCTCATAATAAATAATTCCTATGTTCCGTTTCCAAACGGCCTGAGCTCGTTGCCCACAAACAGATGGGAGATGATAACTGCGGAATACAATGGGAGCACTGGCCTGGCTTCAGTGTACATCAACAACACGCTCTTCACATCGAATGTGCTTCCCAAGAACCTGGGATTACTGCAATTGTCTCCATACTATTTAGGAGCTGATGCATGGCAAAGTACTGGCGATGACACCTTCAATGGATTGATGACAAATGTTCAATTCTACAGCAAATATCTTACGCAGCAGCAGATAAGTGCCTTGTATAGGCAGGGCATAGGCTCGAACCCGCTGGGAAATTCAGGAATGATATCCTGGTGGCCTTTGGTAAACAACACAAAAGATTATTCCTACAACAACAATACCGGATTCATAAATTATAATGTTAGTTTTTCTAATTCAAACTATCAGAATGAAGTTGCATCTCAGGGCCAGACCTCCTATGCAAACCTCAACGGCTCAAACTGCTATAATATCACAGTTCCGTATTCTCAGGCCCTTGGAGCAACAGCAGGAAAATTCAGCGTTAATTTGTGGTTTAACAGTCAAATCAGTCCATATGTTCCATTTGGCCATGAATATTTTGTAGATTTATTTAACACCTCTTTTTCAGAAACACTGTACAACCCTGGCGATTATCTAGAAATACAACTTTACAGCAATCATAACCTGTTTAACGGTAATCCTGTACCACCAGGAATTTACGGCCAAGTAGGAAATGGCGCTTCGTGGCTGACATCAAATGTAGAATATTCGTATAATTTTGTACCTTATACGTGGTACAATCTTATCGAAACATTCAATACAACTTCATGGAAGATGTATTTAGATGGGAATAAAGTTGCATCCGGAAGCTATTCCGGAACACCCAAATTAATAAACTCTAATCCCAGCAGTGTAATAGGCATAGGAACCACTGATGGATTAGGAGGCTTCGGAAATTTCTGTATGGATTCACAATTGCAGATAGCAGACGTCCAGGTTTACAATTCAATGCTAACGCAGAACCAGGCAATGCAGCTGTACGCACAGGGCATTCCTCCGCATTACAATATGAACATATCACTGGGATGAATTGATGAATATAAAAGCGCAATTTTGGAGTTTTGACCTTATATTTGCAATAGTAATATTCAGCGTTGCAATTACAATATTAGGAGTTACCTGGTTCAACATAAACAATCAATTGTCAATAAACTACGGCAACGGAAGCGGCATAATGCAATTGCAATTACAATCGCTGAACCAGAACCTGTTCTCGCCAGGAAGCCAGAACTGGCAGAGCGCAGTAAACACCACAAATGTCAGCACATGGCAGGACATAGCTGTGGGTATTGCCCCTTCACAGGGAAGCGATTCGCTTTCCTCGAGCAAAGTGTATACTTTGCTGTCCATGGCAAATTACAATTACCCTGCAACAAAGCAATTGCTGGGAGTTGGATTCGATTATTATATAACAATAACCAGCGCATCAAGTGTGGGCAGCGGCATAAATATAAGCATAGGCAGCAATCCTTCCACTAAACAAGCGCTTACGGTTTACGTGAATAAAGGCAACTATGTAATGAACGGAGTTCCGGTAACTGTCACTACCATGCTCTGGACAAATACAACGCTAGGTGTGAGTTGATGAGTATTAGATACACGCGCAATTTGAAGGGATTCGTCTTCACTCTTGACGCTGTCTTTGCGCTTATTGTAGCTGCTGTTGGCGTTTCCATACTGCTCTATGTGGATTTCACGAACCCTGCATCGTATGCAAGCTCCACACTTCAGGCATATAACATACTTCAGAACATGATACAAACAACAACACTTTCGAATTATGGAGGCTCGCCATATCTTAGTGCGCTGGCGGTTTCCTACAACGGCACTGCCTATTCGTGGCCCGGCTTCGCACACGACGGACAATTAAGCTCGAGCACCGGCTTCGCGCCCCAAACACCGCTATTGCTGTACCAATACAGCACAGGCTCGCAGATAATACCTGGCACTGCAGTCGCATCAGGAATAGCTGCGTTTGCAGCTTCAAACAGCATATACATGATAAATGCAAGCACCGGAAAACTGAAATCGGTTTTCACTGCAAACAGCGCTTCGAATATAGCGGAAATACCAGTTATATATAGAAATTACATAGTATTTGCAAATTCAAGCAACGGCATAGTTGAATTCGGCATTTCCAATTTGAACAGGCAATGGGGTTTTGTTGCCTCGAATCCAGTAACAACACCCATAGAAATAGAAAACAATTATCTTGCGTTTGGAACATCCAATGGATTCTATCTTTTGAATGCACTTAACGGAACTGCAGTTGCATTCGGCAGCACCAACGCCCCAAGCCAGGTTCCATTGTACACCAATGGTGAATACATTGCATCAACTGACAATCTAGGAAGCCAGAATTATCTGTATTCCTTTTCTCTGGGAACGAACTCGCTCACAATAACATGGAATGCACCTCTCACTAATTCGAGGACAACACAGCCAGTGGCACTAAATGGAAACATAGCGGTTGGCAGCGGACATTATTTCTACATATTTAGCCTTGGGGGCAATCAGATATTCCAGACCGGTGATCTTGGCTCCAGCATTTTGGGCATTGCAGGATACAAGAACATATATTACGTTGAAACCTCAAAAAACATATACGCTTTCAGCAACAACGGCTATATTCTTTCCATCAAAGGCACCGCGACAAACCTTCAGAACACGACACCATCCATAGGGCCTGGAACCCTTTACACGATAATAAACGGAAACCTCTTCCAGAGCTATTCAACATCCAGCAACAAAATGCTGTGGAATATTATGCTGCCGTCAAATTCGTACAATCCAGGTTATTCGAATATTGCATTGGCCTATGGTAACATGTACGTTGTCAATGCAAACACATTGTATGTTTTCGGCACCTACAAGCCACAGCTTTCCGACAGCATACTGGAAACCATTTCCAACATGTATCTCAATAATCAGAGTGATTATTCCAATATTCTTCTCAATGCACTCTACAATTCAAGCACCACAGGAATATACATAAACAACACCTATGCGCCTACACTGAGCGTTGCAACATTCAATTCCCTTGCAAGCAGTTATGTGGAACAGGCGAACGGATTCCAGTGGACGAACAGCAACACCCAGCATTATACGATATCGGTATGGGTTAACCCCAATTCCAACAACGGAGTCATAGTTGACGAGCTGGGCCAGCAAACGCCGAACCAGAACTGGCACTACAGCATAATGGAATTATATAACGGAAACGTATATGTGAGAGTGCCAACACTTTCATGCATTAATCTTGGCCATATAGCATCAAACAGCTGGAGCAATATAGTGCTGAGCTACAACGGATTATACTACAAGGGCTACATAAACGGAGCGCTTGCAGCAAACGGATTAGGCACAAGGAGCGTCCCCGGAAGCAATGCGCTGATGTATTACCCATTGGGGGTTCAGGATTCCAACAATTGCGGCTCTGGCGCCTATTTCAATGGAAGCATATTGAATTATCAATTGTATAATTCTACACTCGGGCAATCGCAAATAGGGCAGATTTACAGCAATGGAGCATTCGGAGTTCCAAGCATTGCAACAAATCTGTATCTGCCGCTTGACGGCAATTCGAATGACTTCTCGGGGTTCTTCAATTTAGGATACGCCCATAATATTCAATACAAGCCCAATCAATATATTTCGCAAAGGCTTGCCAATGCCTATGAAATCAGCAAGGCCTATGTGCCCATGTATCTTACCTACAATGGAGCGAATAAAATATACAATGTAAGTGTTATAACATGGAGATGAGGAACAAGAACACCAAAGGAATATTGCTGACTCTTGCAACAATAGTGCTTGTGGTACTGATGCTTGGCGAGCTAATTACCTACGTTTACCTGAACATAAACTACGAAAATATTTCTTCTTTCGGCAACGTGGCGGATAACAGCTACAACTTCGTAAGCGCGATCAATGGAAGCACGGCAGCGTTCCTGCACACATCGCTTTACACTTCACTCGGAGCACTGATAAATTACGAGGCAAGCGCAAAATACGCTACGCGAATAAACAATACTGCCTATGCAATTCAATCGCTGATGAGCAACGGAATGGTATACGGATACAACGCAATCACTTTCATGGGCGGAGAAACACTTGCCAATTATACCAATTCAATAAAAAACCAGGCAAAATTCCAGAATATAAATTTGACAATTACCAATGCATCAATACAGGTATACCAAACAACTCCGTTCAGCCTCAATGCGACCTACAAAGCATTATTCATAATAAATTCAACATCAGGAATAATCAACTACCCCATTTCAGCAAGCACAGGAATTCTGCTCAACGGAAGCTACGACCTTTATTCAATTCAGAACAACAATTACTACAAATTAACGCTCACTAATTCAACACCCTATGCACAGGTAATTGGCAATGTATATGCAATTTCAGGAAGCAATTCCCCATTCCTTTTTGATTCGGGAACTTTGCTGGTTTACAATTCATTGGCAAGCTGCGCAGGAATCAATTCCAGATATGTCAACAACAATTACATACTTGCTGTTCAGAATTCCGTAAACCTTGCAGGTGCCTGCGGACTTGGGGGGCTTGTGACATATCATCCGAACAGCATCGCGCCCAATGTGCCTTATCTGGTTTACAATTCGCTGGCTAATTCACCAATATTCAATTCATTGCAGAATGGGACCTATGCGCTTCTTGATGGCCAAGGACTTTCCCTGCTAAACGTATCGCAGATTCAGAGCGACATGCATAATGGCCATTACTTCAATTCTAGCTTTGCGCCATCGTACCTTGACTGGGCGCAGAACAACGTTAGCAAAAGGTCGCAGAATGGGTTGTATTCATTTAATCTTTACAACAGGATTGTGCCTTTGTTTGTAACAACTACAGGAAATTCATACATAGATGTAACAAATGCGCCGCCCATCGGATCCTCAACTTTCCACATGAGCTTTTCGCTCTGGTTCAATGACAGGAACACAATCGTGCAATCAAATTCAATGATGCTTGTTGCGGAAAATACAATTTCTTCGGATTTGCTTGGACTGCAATTTGTTGGAACAAACATAATACTTGGCTCTGACGATGACGGATGCGGCAGCGTGAATTCAATTGCGATAAACAACATAGTTTACCCGAACACGTGGTACAATCTTGTGGGAAT
>Ga0187851_10004829_pt1 | contig 10915 bp, 9 predicted proteins | sample June2016WEW_6_10_FD_132997 | JGI IMG/M metagenome (GOLD analysis project Ga0187851, IMG submission 132997) | Peatland microbial communities from SPRUCE experiment site at the Marcell Experimental Forest, Minnesota, USA - June2016WEW_6_10 | ecosystem: Environmental > Terrestrial > Soil > Wetlands... | reverse complement strand
CTGGCCGAGACAGGCGTGGTGGTGCACACGGGGGCCACGGTGTCGCAGGTCCTGACCACCGACGGCCATCTGGCCCCGGGACGGGCCGCGGGCCGGCCGGGCAGCGGCTGGCCAGGCCGGGGCCGCGCGGGCGGCGTGCTGGTCGCCGGGGAGCGGGTGCCTGCCGACGTCGTGGTCTGCGGAGCGGACGCGGCCCGGCTCTACCGGGACCTTTCCCCGTCCCGCCCGATGCGCCGCCGGATCGCCCGGATCGGGCCGTCGTCCTCGGGGTTCCTGGTGCTGGCCGGGGTCCGCGGGCGCACCTCCGGGCTCGCGCACCACAACGTCATCTTCTCCCCGGATTACCGCGGCGAATTCGCGGACATCTTCGACCGCCGCCGGCCGCCCGCGGACCCGACGATCTACGTGGGCTGCCCGGCGGCCGAGGACGCGGGCACCGCCCCGCCCGGGCACGAGAGCCTGACGCTCCTGGTCAACGTCCCGGCCGCGAGCCCGCGCGGCTGGGGCCGGTCCGCGGCGGACTACCGGGAACTGCTGCTGGACAAGCTGGCGGCCGCGGGCGTCGGCGTGCGGGGCCGCGTGCTGTTCACCGAGACGCTGACCCCGGCTGACTTCGAGCGCCGGTACGACGGCTGGCTGGGCTCGATCTACGGCACCTCGCACAACGGGCGGCTCGCCCCGTTCCGCCGTCCGGGCAACCGCGGCCCGCTGGCCGGGCTGTACCTGGTCGGCGGGTCGGTCCATCCGGGCGGCGGGCTGCCGCTGGTCGTCATCGGGTCGCGCATCGTGGCGGATCTGATCACCGAGGACCTCGCCACGGGAAGGATCTGACGATGAAGCTCCAGACGGCCGCCCAGGCGGCCGCCGCCGCCGTGGTGGCGGCCCGGCTCGCCCGGGGCCGCGAGATGCGGCCGCCCCTGCAAGCCGGGGTGCTGCCCCCCGGGACCACCGTGTCGGCCGTCATCCCGGCCCGGGACGAGGCGGCGCGGATCGGCCCCTGCGTGGTCGCGGCCCGCGCCGACCCGGGGGTCAGCGAGGTGATCGTGGTGGACGACGAGTCCACGGACGGCACCGCCGCGGTGGCTGCCAGGGCCGGAGCCCGGGTGATCCCGGGCCGCCGGCTGCCGCCCGGCTGGGTCGGCAAGCAGTGGGCGCTGCAGCAGGGCCTCGAGGTGGCGACCGGTGAGTACCTGCTCACCCTGGACGCCGACGCGCGGCCCCGGCCCGGGCTGGCCGCGGCCCTGGTCATAGCGGCCGCCGCGGGGCCCTTCGACCTGGTGAGCGCGGGTCCCCGGTTCGTCTGCGACAGCGCCGCCGAACAGGGCCTGCACGCGGCCATGCTGGCCACCCTGGTCTACCGGTTCGGCCCGATCGGGCCGGGCCGGCAGCCACGCCCGGGCCGCGTGGTGGTCAACGGGCAGTGCCTGCTGACCAGCCGGGCCGGGCTGGCCGCCGCGGGCGGCTTCGGGCCGGTCCGCGAGTACCTCACCGACGACATCGCGCTGGCCCGGGGGCTGGCCCGGCGGGGCTGGCGGATCGGCTTCCTCGACGGGCGTGACCTGCTGGATGTTGACATGCACGCGTCCGTGGCCGAGGTGTGGCGGGAATGGGGCCGGTCGCTGCCGATGACGGACGTGACCAGCCCCGCGAGCCAGGCCGCCGACCTGGCCGTGCTCGGGCTCACCACGGCGCTGCCGCTGGCCCGGCTGGTGGCCGGCCGCCCGACGGCGCTGGATCTCGGGCTGCTCGCGCTGCGGGTGTCCCTGCTCGGCCCGCTGCGCCGCAGTTACGCGTCGCCGGGTCCGGGGCTGTACTGCTCGCCGCTGGCCGACGTGGTCGCGCTCATCCGGATGACGGGCGGGACGATTCGGCCGGTGCGGTCCTGGCGGGGCCGCCGCTACCCGGTGTCCCCGGCTCCGTCCGCGGGGCGGTGGCAGCGCCGGGGCCCGGGGTTTGCGGAGACGCCTGCTGAGTCATCGGCTGGGGTGGCCGGGGCGCGTCCGGGCCGGGGCGGCGGCCCTTCTGGTGCCTGGAGGCCAGCGCCGCCGTCACGAAGCGGACCCCGATGAGCGACATCAGCGCACCCGTGGCCGCGACTTCGAGGGCGGGGGTGAAAATCAATTGCAGAAACGGAACCGCGAACACGCCGGTCCTCGCGCCCACGGCGAAGGAGCGGGTGAACAGGGCCACCCCGGCGCACAGGGCGATGCCCAGGCCGAACGCGGGCGGGCAGATCACGGCGAAGCCGCCGGCGAAGGTGAGCACGCTGCGGCCGCCGCGCAGCCGGGCGAAAACGGGCCAGGCGTGGCCGATCATGGCCGCCGCGACGGCCGCGTACACGAGGGCCTCGCCCTGGGGCGCCCCGGGGCCCAGCAGCCCGGGCCGCAGAAACCCGTGCTGCAAAAACCCGTGGGCCAGGATCAGCCCGAGCAGCCCGGCCGCCGTGCCCTTCAGCGTGTCCCCGGCCAGTACCGGGACGGCGCCCGCCCAGCCCAGCTGGTCCTTCATGTTCCAGAAGCCCGGGTTGTGGTCCCCCACCTGGCGCGGGTCGAACCCCCGGGCCCGGCCGGCCAGCACCGCGACCGGAATCGAGCCCAGCAGGTAGCCGCCCGCCACGGCCGCCACAGCCGCCGCCCAGGAGTCAATCATGATCGCCTCTTTTCACCTCACGCGGTACCCGCGGGAGCACGCCCAGCGCGCGATCAGCCGCATGGCCTTCGACCGGCCGCTGCTGGCCAGGACCGCCGGGCTGCGGTTCTGGCGGCTGCTCGGCACCGGGCGGGGCAACGCGATGAGCCTGGGCGCCGACCTGCGCCGCTGGGCGATGTTCGCAGTCTGGCAGGACGACGCGGCCCTGGACCGCTTCCTGGCGCAGTCGTCCATCCCGGCTGAGTGGCGCTCCAAGGGCCAGGAAACCTGGACGGTCCGGCTCGGCTACGCCGGCGGCCACGGCCAGTGGGGCGGCCGTGACCCCTTCGAGGGCATGACCGCTCAGGCGCTGGCACCCGGGCAGACGGTGGCGGTGCTGACCCGGGCCGCGATCAGCCCCCGGCGGCTGGCCCGCTTCTACCGCGCGGTGCCCGCGGTGGACAGGGCCCTTGGGGAGGCGGACGGATGCGTGCGCGCGGTGGGTATCGGCGAATGGCCGCTCGCCCGGCAGGCGACGTTCAGCCTGTGGCGGGACACCAGCGCGGTGCGCGGCTTCGCGTACACGGGCGGCACGCACGCCGCGGTGATCGCCCGCACCCGTAAGGAGGGCTGGTTCAGCGAGGAGTGCTTCGCCCGGTTCGTCCCGTACGCTTCGGACGGCTCCTGGGACGGCGCCGATCCGCTGGCCACCGCCTGAGCGGTTCACGACAGCGCCGTTCACGACAGCGCCGTTCACGACAGGGCGCTGGCTGGCGAGCCGGCGACGGCCTGGCCGACCTGCCGGGTGATCCCCGTCCGGGCCAGGTCCCGGGCCAGCAGGCAGGCCCGGGTGACGGCCCGGGCCCGGGCCGAGCCGTGCGCGATGACGACCGTGCCGCCCAGGCCGAGTAGCACCGCCCCGCCGCGGGAGTCAGCGTCGAAACGTTCGGCCAGGCGGCGCAGCCGGCCCCGGTTGGCGAACTGGGCCACCGCCCCAGCCGGCCCGGCGGTCAGCGCAGCCCTCGTCTCGGTGACCGCCAGCCGCAGGCTGCCCTCGATCGTCTTCAGTGCCACGTTGCCGGTGAAGCCGTCGGTGACCACCACGTCCACGGCGCCGGCCAGCGCGTCCCGGCCCTCCACGTTCCCGGTGAACCGGACCGGCGCGGAGCACAGCAGCGGCTGGGCCCGGCGGGCCAGCCGGTTGCCCTTCCCCGGCTCGGAGCCGATCGTGAGCAGGCCCACCGTAGGCGACTCCAACCCCAGGAGGGCACGGGCGTAGCCCGACCCGAGCACCGCGAACTGGGCCAGCATCTCCGGGGTGGGGTCGGCGGTGGCCCCGGCGTCCAGCAGCACGGTGCCGCGCCCGGCCGTGGGCAGCACCACCGCGATAGCCGGGCGGAGCACCCCGGACGCGCAGCCGAGCGTGGCCACCGCGGTGGCCACGGTGCCGCCGGTCGAGCCCGCGGACACCAGGGCGCCCGCCTGGCCGCTGGCGACCAGCCCGCAGGCGACCGCCGCGCTGGTGCAGCGCTGGCCGCCCATCCGCACACCGCTATCCCCCATCGCGATGACCTCCGCCGCGTGCACGACCTCGATAGCGCCGGCCGCCCCCTGCTCGGCCAGCAGCGGCCGCAGCGTCCCGGTGTCCCCGGCCAGGACGACCTGGACACCATGCTCGCGCACCGCCGCGACGGCCCCCGCGACCTGCTCGCGGGGCGCGTGGTCGCCACCCATGGCGTCCAGCACGATCGGTGCGTCGGATCCCGGCATCGGCTCCTCCTCGCGGGTATGCGTGGTGTGACTCTTCCCGCTGACTTATCCCGTCGGCGCGAACGCGCAGCCGGCCAGCTCGGTGGCGGCCTCGTCCAGCGAGCCGGCCAGATGCGCCGCGGGGACCGGCGGCCGGTCTTGCCAGCCGGGACCGCCGATCACGATCCGGAGCCCGGCAGGCAGGCCGTCCAGGAGGCCGGGCCGGGCGGTAGCCGGGACCTGGGACCAGACGAACACCGCGGCCGGGTGGATGGTGCTGACCGCATGGGCCAGCGCCTGCCGGGGAACCCGGCCGCCGAGCTGCCGCACGTCCACGCCCCGCCCGGCGAGTTCCGCGTGCAGCGCGTACGCCGGCAGCACGTGCTGCTCTTCTTCAGAGCAGGCCAGGACGACCGGGCGGATCGTCCGGGCGGGCGGAGCCAGCGTGATCACCGCGAGCAGCGTGGTGAGCAGCGAGCCGGACAGCATGTGCTCGACCGCCCCGTGGCCGGCGGCGGCGGGATCGCGGGCGCCGAGTTCCCGCAGCGCGGGGACGGCCAGTTGCTGCCACGCGGCGATGACCCCGTGCCGGGCGAAGGCGTCGCCGAGCATCGAACACAGCAGCGGCGCGTCCAGCTGCATCGCGGCGCGGAGCAGCAGCGCGGGCGAGACCATCGAGTCCGCCAGGGCATGCCCGGGCTGGCCGCCGGCGGCCAGCCCGGCCAGCCCGGCCAGCCCGGCGGCCTCGGCGGGGGGCACGCCGGTCTCCACCAGGGTCCGCATGGCCCGCAGACGGATCAGGTCCTGCGGGGTGTACCGGCGGTGCCCGCCGGCGCTGCGGCCGGACGGGCCGATCCCGTGCCGGCGTTCCCAGGTCCGCAAGGTGGCGGCGGGAACGCCGAGCTGCCGGGCGGCGCCACTCACCGTGAACACCGGCCCGGGCGGGGATGCGGCGGCCGAGCTCACGATCCGGGCAGCCTGACGACGACCTGCCGTTCGGCGCGGGCGGCGCGGGCCGCCGCGGTGAGGTGACGCGCGAAGATCGCGGCCTTGCGGCGGCGGGAAAGCCGGACCCGGTCGCGCAGAACCTGGTAGTCCCGGCGCTCCAGCTCGTCCAGGATGCCGCCGTAGAGCTCCAGCGCGGCCCGGATGCAGGGCTGAGAGGAGGGCGCGAGCAGCTCCACGCCGGGCAGCGCGGCCTGGTAGTGCGCCCGGGCCCGGGCGCCCTCGAACGCGAGCAGGTCCCGGACGGCCGCGGTGGGCTCCGGGCGGGCCAGGTCCGCCGGTGCCACCCTGAACTGGTCCAGGTCGGCTACGGGCAGGTAGATGCGGCCGCGGCGCAGATCCTCGCCGACGTCCCGGATGAAGTTGGTGAGCTGGAAGGCCAGGCCCAGCTGGCGGGCGGGCTCGCGGGCCTGCCGGGGGTCGGCGGACTCCAGCACGGGCAGCATCATGGTGCCGATCACCGCGGCGGACCCCTCCATGTACCCGAGCAGGTGGTCGTAGCTGGCGTACGACGTCACCGTGAGGTCCATCGCCATCGAGCTCAGGAAGGCGCGGAAATCAGCCTCGTCGATGCCGAACGAGCGGACCGTGTGCACCACGGCGGCGAGCACCGGGTCATCGCAGCGGCCCGCCCGCAGGTAGCCGAAGAAGCGCTCGCCCCAGTCCCTCAGGGCCAGGGCGCGCTGCGCCGGGCTCAGGCCGTTGTCGGTGTCATCCACGATCTCGTCGGCGTACCGGGCGAAGCCGTAGAGTGCGTGCACGTGCGGCCGTTTCCAGTCCGGCAGCAGCCTGGTCGCCAGGTAGTACGAGGTGCCGTGCCGGCGGTTCAGCTGGCGGCAGCGCTCGTAGGAGGCGGTCAGGGTGGCCAGGCCGGTAGCGGCGGGCGGTGTTCCGGGCTTACCCGGCCCAGTTCCGGCCGGGCCCAGCTCGCTCAGGCCCAGCTCGGTGAGGCCCGGGATACCCCGGCCCTGCATGCTGAGGCCTTGCTCGCCTGGGCTCTGCTCGCCTGGGCCTGGGCCGGCCGGGCCGGACCGGGACGCCCCCGCACCCCGGTCCGCCCGCCGCTGCTCTTGCGGTGCCTCGCTCAGCTCGGTCATCGACCGCCGCCCAGGACGGCCCGGGCCGCCAGCCGGCCGGAGATCAGCACCATGGGGACCCCTATCCCGGGAGCGGTGCCCGCACCCGCGAAGTGCAGTCCCGGAACCCGCCGGGCCGAGCGGCGCGGGCGCAGCCACGCGGTCTGCGAGAGCCGGTGGTCCAGGCCGAACGGAGTGCCGGCACTATGCCCGCGCGCCGCCCAGCCGGGCGGGTCCACGACCAGCTCGGCCGGGGCCCGCCCCAGGTCGCCATAGCCAAGCCTGGCCAGCCGGGCCAGCAGGCGTCCGCGCAACCAGGGCGTGGTGACCGACCAGTCATGCCCGCCGAGCAGGTTCGCCGTCGGCTCCAGCACGCTCAGCGTGGCGTGGCCCGCCGGGGCCGCGTCCGGGTCGTGGCTGGGCGATGTCACCAGCAGGCTGGGATCCGGGCCGGGCTGGACGTCGCCGCGCCGGGTCAGCGCGTCGAAGGTGCCCGCCCAGTCCGGCCCGAGGTGCAGTGTGTGGTGCGCCTGCCCCGGCAGCTGGTGATCCAGGCCGAAGTGGGCGACCAGGGCGGAGGGCGCGAAGTGCGGGCGGAGCAGCCGCCAGTCCGCCGCTCCCGGCGGCAGCAGGTCGCGGTGCGCGGCGGGCAGGTCCGCGGCCACGATCACGCTGGACGCCCGGAGCAGCTCACCGCCGGCGAGCCGGACGCCGGTCACGCCGGGCGCGCCGGTCAGCACCCGCTCGGCGGGGGTGCCGTAGCGCAGCTGGGCCCCGGCCTTGGCGGCCACGTCCGCGAGGGCGAGCGGCACCGAGTGCATCCCGCCGCGGGCCGGGATGTGCACGCCGCCGATGGTGTCCATGGTGGAGACGATCGAGTAGATCCCGGGGGCGCGGGCCGGGTCGAGGCCGACGTAGAGCGCCTGGAAGGTGTGCGCGCGGATCAGCCGCCAGTCGGTCAGGTAACGCTCAGCCAGGCTGCTCATCCGGCGGAGCGCACCCAGGCGGGCCAGCCTGATCACCGCCCTGACCTGGACGAGCTCGCTCAGATGATGGAAATCCCGGGCTACGAACGGTTCCCACTCCGCCTCCAGCAGCAGCTCCAGCTGGCGGCGGAAGCGCAGGTAGCGCTCGGCTTCCCGGGCCCCGGACAGGCGGCTGACCTCGGCGGCCATCCGGTCCGCGCCGGGCAGCACATCCAGGTGTGATCCGTCGTGGAATGCAAGCCGGTAGTAGGGATCCAGCTCGGTCAGCGGGAGCCAGCTCGCCAGTTCCTCGCCGGCCGCGCCGACGGTCTCCTCGATCACCCCGGGCATGGTGAGCACGGAGGGGCCGGTGTCGAACCGGTAGGCCCCGACGCTGGCCGTGCCGCAGCATCCCCCCGGGCCGTCACCGGCTTCCACCACGATCACGTCGCGGCCGGCCGCAGCCAGGTGGATGGAGGCCGCCAGGCCGGCCAGCCCGGCGCCGATCACGACTACTGGCCCGGTCATCTCAGCGGTCCCGCCGGGTGACCAGGCCGGCCAGCTGGAGCAGGCCGGCCCGGGCGCCGTCCGGGATGTCCGGCTCGGCCTCCAGCGCACGGCGGGCCTGCCCGGCCAGGCCGGCGATCCGCCGCTCGACCTCGTCCAGCGCCCCGCAGCCGGCCAGGACCGTGCGGACGCCGGCGATGTCCGCCTCGGTCGCGACGGGGTTGCCGGGGACCGTCTCGAGCACCCGCTGTTCCGCCGGGCCGGCCATCTGCCTGGCCAGCACGAGCAGCAGGGTCTGCTTGCCCTCGCGGATGTCCTCCCCGGCGGGCTTGCCGGTGCTCTCGGGGTCGCCGAACACCCCGAGCACGTCGTCCCGGAGCTGGAACGCCTCCCCGAGCGGCAGGCCATACCCGGACAGGAAACCCTTGTCGGCGCCGGTCCCCGCTACCGCGGCACCGAGCTGCAGCGGGCGTTCCACCGTGTACTTGGCTGATTTGTAACGGATGATCCGCTCGGCGGCCCCGATCAGCTCCGCGGCCGGGGAGGCCGCACCGGCCGCCACGGTCCCGGCCGCCACGGTCCCGGCCGCCACCTTCCCGGCCGCCACCTTCCCTGCCACCGCGGTCCCGGCGGGGACGGTACCGGCCGGGACGGTGCCGCGCTGGGCGTGGACCACGTCGAGATACTGACCGCCGATCACCTCGGTCCGCAGCGTGGTGAACAGGCGCAGCACGGCGGCGAGCCGGTCCGGGCGCAGCCCCGCATCACACAAGGCCGCGTCGGCCCAGTTGAAGGCCTGGAGACCGAGGACGAGCGCCGCCGCCCGGCCGAACTCAGGGCGCGGTCCCGGCCAGCCGTGGCCGCCCTCCGGACCGGCCAGCCGGACATGGGCGGCGGGCTCCCAGCGCCGGACGGCCGAGCCGTCCATCAGGTCGTCGCAGATCAGCGCGCAGGCGTGCAGGAACTCGACCGCGCAGCCCACCCGCAGGGCGGCGTCGGCGTCGGGCCCGGTGGCCGCGCCCCCGGCGGCTCGGTATCCCCAGTAGACGAAGGCCGGGCGAAGCCGCTTGCCCGGACCAAGGACGAACCGGCCGAGCACGTCGGCGAAGGGGGCGATATCGGCGCCGAGGAAATCCAGTTCAGCGAATCGCCGGCCGAGCATCGCGGCCAGTTCCGCCTCGATGAGCTGGCCTGGCCAGGTCACCTCGGTAGCCGCGGCGGGAACCTCACCCACCTGCACAGTCACGATCCGGCGATCCTCTCTGCGAAGGCTGCGGGGAATGCCATTACCGGGAGATTCGGCCCAGCCGACCCCGGCGGTTGCACAGGCGGGGCGGCCGCCAAACCGGCGGCCGGGCGGGGACGGCCGACCGGACATCGTTACCCGGGGGACCGCTGACCCGGGACGGCTGATCTGGGACGGCTGACCCGGGGCGGCGGGGGTTCGGCTGACCGGGACGCCGCAGGTTCTTACAGGCGTATTACCATCGCCGCCACGGCGCGCACCCCGGCACTCCCGGGGCGCCAGCAGGCCGGCGTTTCGGGTGGGATACCCTCAAGCCGCCCACCTGGTATTGGCCGCTTTAAGTATCCGAGTGATTACCAATCAAGAGGAGAAGGTGCATGTGAGCGCACTACAGCCAGGGTTGATGAACTTTGCCCGCATGCGCGGCCCAGGCCGCTATGGTTCAACTGCCGGCGGGGCTGACGGTCCCCCGCTCCCCAAGCAGTCCCGCCGGCACTCGACCGCAACCCGCCCGTCCCAGCGCCCCGGATGCCACGGGCCTGCGGACACGCAGGGAACCTGATCATGGTTTCACTCTCTGGCGCCCAGGTCCCGCTGACCGGCGCGCAATACGACCTCTCCGCGGGCGACTACCGGGCCACCGTCACCGAGCTGGGTGCCGGGCTCCGCCGGCTGGAGCACCGGGGCCAGCCTGTCGTCGTGGGGTACGAGCCGGACATGCTGCCCCCCGGGGCCGCCGGCCAGCTGCTCTGCCCCTGGCCGAACCGGGTGGACGGCGGCCACTACGCCATCGGCGGCACGGACTACCAGCTGGACCTCAGCGAGCCGGCCAACCGCAACGCAATCCACGGGCTGACCCGCTGGGCCTCCTGGGCGCCCGGACCGGCCCACGCATCCGCGGGCGAGGACGAGATCTCCCTCCGGCTCGTGCTGCTCGGGCACCAGGGCTACCCGTTCGCCCTGGAACTCGACGCTTCCTACCGGCTGGAGGCGGACCGCGGCCTCCAGGTCAGCGTCAGCGCCCGCAACCTTGGCACGGTCGCCGCCCCGTACGGGACCGGGTCGCATCCCTACCTGACCACCGGGGCGGCGACGGTGGACGACTGCGACCTGGGCCTCCCGGCCGGGCTGTGGCAGCCGTCCGGCGAACGGGGCATCCCGGACGGCGTACCTAGGGACGTGACCGGCACCGAGTTCGACTTCCGCACGCCGCGGGCGATCGCCGGAGCCCAGCTGGATCACGCGCTGACCGGCCTGGACCGGGATGCGGCCGGACGCGCCTGGGCCCGGCTCAGCAGCGCGGGGACGCGGGTATCGCTCTGGGGCGGCCCGGGCTACGAGTGGATGCAGGTGTTCACGGGTGACACGCTCGACCCGTCGCACCGCCGGAAGGCCGTGGCCATCGAGCCGATGACCTGCCCGCCGAACGCCTTCGTCTCCGGCGTGGACCTGCTGATGCTCGAACCGGGCGACAGCGTGACCCACACCTGGGGCATCGAAGTCACTCCCGCCTGACCGCCTTCGTCCCCCGGTCCCCCGGTCCCGGGGTACCGTCACGCCCTCCTCGCCTGAGGAAGCCTCGTGATCAGACGATTGGTGCTGCCCCAGCGACACCGATCGTTAGATCACGAACGTGGTGTGGGACTGGAGTGGCTGACGGGGTTAAAGGGGCGCTGGCGGGTTACGGGTGGGGTTGCGACCCGGTGCCGCGCCCACGTGGTTGCCCCAGCGACCTCTAT
>Ga0187851_10004825_pt1 | contig 10919 bp, 8 predicted proteins | sample June2016WEW_6_10_FD_132997 | JGI IMG/M metagenome (GOLD analysis project Ga0187851, IMG submission 132997) | Peatland microbial communities from SPRUCE experiment site at the Marcell Experimental Forest, Minnesota, USA - June2016WEW_6_10 | ecosystem: Environmental > Terrestrial > Soil > Wetlands... | reverse complement strand
AGTACGATCAGGGCTTCTTCGTGAAGAACGGCGACGGGGCGGCGGATGTGAAGCCGATTGCGCACCTATACAGGTCGCAGGTCTGCCAGTTGGCGGCGCACTTGGGCGTGCCGGAGGAGATTCGGCGGCGGCCGTTGGCCACCGACGCTTATCCGCTGGAGCAATCGCAGACGGACTCCTACTTCCTGCTGCCGTTGGAAAAGATGGACTTCTGCCTCTACGGGAAGAACAACCGAATTCCCGCGGCGGACCTGGGCGCCGCGGTGGGGCTGGACACGGACCAGGTTCAGCGGGTCTACGATGCGATTCAGGCGAAACGCACGGCGGCGCAGTATTTGCGCGCGGCCCCGGTGCTGGTGGAGGAGGTCGCGGAGGTCTAACGTCTGCCCGGCGGCGAAGCGATGACTGACATTCTAAGCACGAAGCCGGTTTGCGGCGCCGGGGTTAGCCCAAAGGCGGTCTATCAGATTCAGCCGCTTCAGGACCTCAGATGGGCAGAACTGGTGGACCGGCATCCCCGCTCCTCCGTCTTTCACACCGTCGCGTGGCTGGGAGCGCTTCGCCGGACTTATGGATACCAGCCCGTAGCCTACACCACGTCTCCGCACGGCGGCAGCCTGGAGGATGGCGTGGTTTTTTGCAATGTTGAGAGCTGGATCACCGGGCGGCGTCTGATCTCACTTCCATTTTCGGATCACTGTGAACCACTGCTGAATAACTCCACGGACGAGCCTGCGTTCGTAACCGCGTTAGAACAGACGCTCCATCGGGAGAAGCTGCGCTACATCGAAATCCGGCCCGTAAAACCGCTGACAGGCGCCGCCGGGCTTTTCCGTCCGGCCCAGAGCTACTGTTTTCATCAGATGGATCTGCGGCCAGACGTCGCTACTCTTTTCGCTAATTGTCACAAGAGTTCCACGCAGCGAAAGATCCAGCGTGCCGAGCGGGAAGGTCTGATTTGCGAAACGGGCCGGTCCGAAGCGCTTCTGGACGCTTTCTGGAATCTGCTTTTCATCACGCGCCGGCGGCACCGGATTCCGCCGCAGCCCAAGAACTGGTTTCGCAATTTGATCCGGTGCTTCGGCGACGCCTTGCAGATCCGTGTCGCATACCAGGGTAAGCAGCCCCTGGCCTCGATTCTGACCCTCCGCCACAAGGACACCCTTGTATACAAGTACGGCTGCTCGGATACCCGCTTCAATAACCTGGGGGGTACGCAACTGTTGTTCTGGAGAGCGATTCAGGAAGCCAAGCGCGACGGGCTGAGCGTGTTCGACTTGGGGCGCTCCGACTGGGACAATACGGGGTTGATTATATTTAAGGATCGCTGGGGCGCGGCTCGTTCTACCCTGACCTACGTACGGTTCTCCGCTTCGCCGCATTTAAAGATGGCCGGAGGCGGCGGCTGGGCGGAGCGAATCGCGAAGGCTGTGGTCCCTTGCGTGCCGGACCGCCTTTTCCGTATGATCGGCAGCGCGCTGTACCGGCACATGGCATGAGATTATGGCCACGGATGAACGCGGATTGACACGGATGGTCAATCATGTTTAAGACAGACGGCATTGTGACCCAGGATTCCCAGGCGCCACCGCCTTCGAGTGTGCGCCCCGCACTACTGGTCCACGCATTCTACCTGGCTATCTGGGTTCTGTCGATAGCCACGTTCTGGGGGCCATTCCGCCAGCTCTTGTCTTTGTCGCTGACGAATGACCGGTATTCCCATCTCGTCGTGATACCGTTCATCAGCGCGTGCCTGATGTATGCGAACCGGCGAGATATTTTTCGCGCCACGGCGTACGACCTGAGGCTCGGAATCCCTCTTGTTCTGCTCGCCGCCGGGTCCGGATGGTTCCTTTCTTTTTGGCTTTTGTCCGGCCGCAACGGTTACAGGCTGACGCTTGTAATCCTGGCGGCTCTAGTGGCATGGGCAGGCGGTTTTCTGCTGTGTTACGGCGTGCGGGCCTTCAGGCCCGCGAGGTTCCCGCTGCTGTTCCTTCTGTTGATGGTCCCGATTCCCGCGGCGCTGATGGACAAGGTTATCCTGATGCTGCAGGTGGGAGCCAGCGACGTGATATATGCTCTGTTCTGGATCACCGGCACGCCTCTTTTCAGGCAGGGGTTCACATTTGAGATGCCCGGCGTTGCGATCGTGATCGCCCAGGAATGTACCTCCATACACTCCACCTGGGCTTTGTTCATTACAGGTCTTCTCGTGGGCCACTTCTTTCTGCGATCCCTCTCCGCAAAAGTCTGCTTGAGCCTGTTGACCATCCCGATCTCGATATTCACCAACTCCGTGCGCATCGTGACCATCTGGTTCCTGGCCGCGCACGTCGATATCAGCTTCCTGAACGGCGACCTGCACCGCAACGGCGGAATCCTCTTCTCCCTCATTTCGCTTTTCATCCTGCTACTCTCCCTGTGGATGCTGCGGAGGCTCGAGTACCGCGCTCTTCGCCGGCCCGTTTTGTGATAGGAGATCATACGCCGTGCACTTGATGAAGACCCGTCACCTGCGTTTTTTGCTGGCCTGGTTGCTGTCGCTCATCGTGTTTTGGCGTCCCTTATCGGCTCTGGTAAGCCTCTCCGTCAACGATTACCGGTATTCGCACCTCGTCCTGATACCGTTCATCAGCGCGGGCCTGATGTATTGGAAAAGGAAGAGGATCTTTCTCGGCGAGCGGTGGTGTCCCGGCGTGGGAGCGCCTCTAGTATTGGTTGGCGCGGCGCTCTATTGCGTTGGACGATGGTCGCTGAACAGCCTGGGCCTTGAAACGTTGGCGATCATTGTTATATGGACGGCGGCATTCGTCTGGTGTTATGGTCTCCAGCCGTCGAGAGCCGCCCTTTTCCCGCTATTGTTTCTTCTGTTGTTCGTTCCCGTTCCCAGCGGATGGCTGAATAGCGCCATTATCGCTCTGCAGAGCGGCTCGGCCGAAATAACCCAGGTGTTGTTCCGGGGCCTTGGCTTCCCCGCCTATCGCGAAGGCTATATGTTCTCGCTGCCCGGCGTCACGATTGAGATCGCCAAGGAATGCAGCTCCATCCGGTCTGGTACGGCATTGTTCATCACCGGCCTGCTATCCGGCTACGCTTTCATAAGGTCGCCGTGGAGAAGAGCCTGTTTGAGCGCGCTCACCATCCCCATCGCGATGTTTACTAACGCAGTACGGATCGTCATTCTCTCCGGGCTCACCGTTTACGTGGATAAGAGCTTCCTGTATGGGAAGCTTCATCACGAGGGCGGCGCGCTGTTTTCCCTGATTTCCGTGGTGGCCTTGGTTATCGCGATCGTCGTTCTGTCGGAAGACAAGCTGCGCTTGCGGCGGGGAGCGTCCCGGGGGTAGCCGACGGGTTTGTGCCGCGGCCGGGTAACGGATTTGCACCAGCATCCTCCACCCCTACCTTGAAGAGGTTTAAACACCTTTCAAATCCCTTCATTTCCCGCTCGGCGCCGGGGCAGGATGCGCGATTGTAAGGTCGAAACGGCGCCCGCGGCTCCACTTCATCGGCGCCATGAGTCGACAGGGGGTGCGCCGGCGTTCAATCCGCGGCCGAGGCGGCTGCTGGGGGAACTGAAACGTCCGGCGCTTTTCGAACGCGGGAAGGCGGTTTCTCCTTCCGGATGGAGAGCTTCTTCATTTTATAGAGCAGGGCCTTGTAGTCGATCTTCAGCATCCGCGCCGCCTGCTTGCGATTCCAATTCTTGGCGTCCAGGGCGGCGAGAATGGCCATCCGTTCAGCCTGCCTCTTAGCCTCAGTGACTTGTTCCAGAATCGGCACGGCCGGGTCCGCTAGGTCCATGCTTGGAGGAAGCGCACCCGCTGCTGGATAGGATCGTTCGCCGTCCGCCGGGGCCACGGGCGGCTTCGGGGGCGTCACGGTTCGCGCGTTCAGCCTGCTGCGAAGACCGCTTTCGACCATTTCGGGGTCTCGGAAGATGAGAAACTTGCGGATTACGTTTTCCATCTCCCGGATGTTGCCAGGCCAGTTGTGGGCCAGGAACGCTTCTTTGAGCCGTGGCGGGATTTGGGCCGGGGACGCGCCCGGCGCGCTGTGTTTTTTGACCAGGAACTCCGCGAGGGGGAGAATATCGACCTGTCGCTCGCGAAGGGGCGGGATATCGATACTGATCACATTCAAACGGTAGTAGAGGTCCTCGCGGAATGAGTTTTCGTCAATCGCGCGTCCCAGGTCGCGGTGGGTCGCGGCGATGACGCGGACGTCGACTTTGATGGTCTCTCTTCCCCCCAGGCGCTGAAACTCATGGTCCTGCAGGACCTGGAGGAGCTTAGCCTGGAGCTTGAAATCCATATCGCCGATTTCATCCAGGAAGATCGTCCCGCCATCGGCCAATTCGAACATGCCGAGCTTCTTCTGAAAAGCTCCCGTGAAGGCGCCGCGTTCATAACCAAACAACTCGCTTTCCACCAACTCCGAAGGCAATGCGACGCAGTTCAGCTTGAGGAACGCTCGTTTGGCGCGCGGGGACTGGGCATGTAATTCCCGGGCTATCACTTCTTTGCCAACTCCGGTCTCACCATGAATGAGGACTGGGGCCTCAGACAGGGCAGTCTGGCCGATGAGGTTCTGGAGCTTCCGCATCTGAGGGGTCGAGCCGAAGAAAATCTGTTTGGCGCTGGCGGACGCGACTGGCTGCCTGGGCTGGCTAGGGACGAACGGTGACTGGCCTTCCAGCGCCGATTGCAGCGCATGACGCAAGTCCTCGGGGTTGATTGGCTTGCCGACGAAATCATTAGCCCCTTTTTTGACGGCTTCCACGACGTTCCAGGGCGCCGAGGCGCCGGAGATCATGATGACCGGCACATCGCTGTCCCGGCGCCGAATTTCCGTCAGGGCCTCAAAGCCATCCTTTCTGGGCATGACAATGTCCAGAAGGATCGCTGAAACCGGCGATTCCTTTGCGCGGAAGCGCTCCAGAACCTCTTCGCCGTCCTCGGCGAGCGTGACTGCATAACCCTGGCATTTCAGGGCCATATCCAGATACTGCCGGACTTCCGGGTCGTCTTCTCCTAATAAGATCGTGTGACCGTTCTTGGCGACTGGCATTTTTCGTCAGGCCCTTGCCGAAGAAAGCGCTCTTTCCAGACCGGCGCCCTCGCGGCGGACGGCGCTCCTGGGTTGCGGGTATGGAAGCACGACGGAAAACACTGTGCCACTCATCCCCACGTCATCCTCCAGGGCGGCGCGCCGCTCATTGCACTACCCTCTCCCGCTCCAGAAGGAGCGAGACATGGGACTCCAAAGTGCGCACCCGCGCATCCAATTCCGCGAATTTGTCGGCCAGACCGTCCGGCCAACCGGCCCATCCGGGCTTAAGGCGCTGCAGCGCCAGGCGGGCGAACTCGGAGATGTTGCGAGCGCCGTAGGTGCGATAGTCCCTGAGAATGTCGTACTCCTCCTCGGAGAGGCGAAGGCTGATCATTTTTTCTCTACGGTGGGACTCATGCATAAACGGATCTCCACTGTGCAACCCAATTCTTACCGCATGCCAACTGTGATACATCAGCGTAGAGTCGATATTAGGGTCCGCAAACCTCAAAGTAAAGAAAAAAACTATGTAGGTGAAGTACTAATCCCGTACCAGAAGGCGCAGTATGCCATTGCGTGACATGGTGATACACCGCGTTCGGTCATACATATTGCCAGAAGCAATGAATCTCAGGGTGTAGGAATCTTCCGACAAGAACCGGTACTGCTGGAACTAGGTCGGGTCAGCAACAAAATCTGGGGGGCGGAGTCGCCTGTCAGAGTTTTCGGCGTGTTTCATGACCGTGGCGCGGGTACCTGCAGTGTCGAGACTTCCTCGAAAACTCCCGCCTCGGAGCCCGTAGGAGCCGGGCAGGCCCAGCCCGCCCGAGACGCCCTGCGAACATGGCGAGTGCCCCGGGCGTTTCAGAGCCATATCGAGGCGCCCCTGAACGGACGTTCTTGTCAGGCCCCGACTGCGTAAAGCGTTCTTCCCAGACCGCTGCCATCGCCGCGGGCGACGGCCTTGGTTCGTTGGTACGGAAGCACGAAGGAAAACGCCGGGCCGGCCGGTCCGTTCTCCGCCCATATGCGTCCTTGATGCTGGCGCATGGTCATCCTGCATATGGCCAACCCGAGGCCGCCGCCGGACCGGTCGCGTCCTCCCGAATAGGATGTAAATTCCTCGAAGATCCTGTCCAGATGAGCCAGGGGAATACCGGGGCCCGAATCGTGGATATCAACCCGGAAAGAGTTCGGAGCATTCACCTGTTCGACGCGCCGGTCCATGGCGGGATCAAGCCGCGCCGCTTGTCCGGCTCTACGGTCCCAGAAGAACGGATACCCTTTGATATCGATGGTTCCCTCTCGCGGCGTGAACTTGGACGCGTTGTCCAACAGATTAATAAGCATCCGCTCCACACGCGCTTTGTCAAAGGCCAGCAGATCCGAGGGCTCGATGTCCACGGTTACGGATATCCGCTTCTCGTCAATGAAGAGGGTGATTTCCTGCAGGGCCGTGTCCACGCACTCGCGGAGATCCCCCCGCTCCAGCATCAACTCCTGCTCGAAGTGATTGGAGATGCTCAACTGGAACATGGCGTTAGTCATGCGAGAGATGCGCCGGATGCTCAATTCCATCCGTTTGAGGACATCCCGCTGTTCCGCGGTCAGAGTCCCAAGGTCTTCCCCCAACAGCAAAGCGCAATAACCGGAAACGGCCGTCAGGGGCGCACGGAGATCGTGGAGAGAGCGGGCCAGGAAGGTGGTCCGATCCTGGTCGTGTTCCTGGAGCCTGAGGTTCGCCTGAATTAGGCACTGCAGCATCTCATCGCGCTCGACGCGAAGCCTGCGCGCGGCGAAGTCCTTATCCCGTTCTCTCCAGCGTCTGCAAGCCTCGCCGAGAAAGGCTCGTAGCGTGGCTGGCGTAAGGGGCTTCAGGAGCAGATTGAGATTGGGCGAGCCGACCAGTTCTCGCAGGGCGTCCACGTCCTCTCGCCGCACAACGAAGAAATGGCTCTGCAATCTCCGGATATCGGCGGGTTGAAGGATGACTTCTGTTTCGCCGGGTATGAAGTCCCAAATGCAGAGGTCGGACTGGGAGAGCAGCTCCGCGGCGAATCCAACAGTCAGAGTGAATTCCGGGCCGAAAAACTCGGCAAGAGTCGCCCGGCACAACTCCGCAATCGACCGGTCACCTGAAATCAGTGCGACCTTTATGCCCACATCAACCTCCGCAGCGCTCGGGCGTCCCTTTTGGACCGCCCAGTGAACACCGACCCTTGCGCGCCGCTGATATGCACGAGAGGGTCCTTAAGCTAAAAGCCGATTCCTGGCACGTTCCCGAAAAACTGCCAACTTCAATCCCTGCATCGGCTTGGGAGAAAGAGCAGCAGTCCTTTCATCAAGAAAGGCTTCTGCTGCCTGCCGGGTTCCTCCGATCACGGTAGTTATGCAGTATTCAAAGATAACAGAATCCCAAAACATGTCAACGGGGAGTACGGTCTATTTTCGTCCTATTTCTTGGTACTAGGACTTTTTGAATACTATTCTAATTCCCGATAGTCCCAAACGTTGGCATAAGGGCTCAACGACAACGCCAAAACAGCCCGAGGGGCTGGGGGGAATCCCAGTTTTTGGAACAATGTGGAGCACTGGTTCCCTGGCAGCAAAAGTGCATCGAATCGATCACTACACGGCGAACATGTCTTCTGTGGCTCCGGGGTCGTTTTACGATCCATTGGTCGGAATTGGGCGCGCCGAAATGGACGTCCAGGCACAGAGCGAGAGACGCAAGAATCTGCGGCTTCCGCTCCAGTGGTCGGTGCACGTGGTCCGGCTAGGCGCCCGGCGCCCGCTCCGGAGTAAAACCAGGAATCTGAGCAGCCGCGGCTTCTATTGCGTTCTGCATGAACGGCTGACAACCGGCGAGCGCATTGAGTGTGACCTGGTTGTCCCCACGCACACGTCGCGGAGTTGTGACGATGTGTTGTTTCTGCGATGTCAGGCTCGAGTCGTGCGTGTGGAAAGGGTGGACGCCGGTGAAGAATATGGGCTGGCGTGCCGGATTGAAGACTATTACCTGATCCATGGTACTCCTCGCGAAACCCCAGACGAGCCGCCCTGGACCGGCGCAGAGCCGGCGTAAGGACCTGCAAGCCCACCGGGAACTCCTTGCGCGGGCCGGAGTTGCACGGAGGCAGGCTCACAAGTTATTGATTCTAAGTTAGGAAACGAGCGGGCTTGAGGATCATGGTCTCCCGTCGTCAGCGCTCTCCCGCCGAAGCGATGCGAAGGTTTCGGCTCCGTCCAGTGATCCACGCAGTGGAAGGCCACGTGCAATGCCCGCCATCTCGGACCCTGACTAGCTAAAGTCGACCGGAGGCTCAAGGCTGAAAGTACCTGAGATCCACTCCGGGGACACGGTGCGGCTGCCGGCAGTAACATGGCCGCGGCGCTCCGGTGACGATACTATCGAACGAATGGAAACCGCTCATTATGCGCTTAACACCAAGGATTCTCCCACTGGGCTTAGCGATTCTGGTCTTTTCCGGATGCCAATCACCTCAGGCCAAGGAAGCCGGCTATTTGGCAAAAGGGAAGAAAGAGTTCCAGAAAAAGAATTATGAGGTCGCGATTATCTACTTTAAGAACGCGATGGCGGCGCAACGAAAGGACGCCGAACCATACTATCAGCTCGGTCTGGCGTACCTTGCGTCAAACGACGTCAACTCGGCCGCCTCATATTTTCGAAAAGCCACTGAACTGAATCCGAAGCACACCGGGGCGCAGTTGAAACTGTCGGAACTGATGGCCTTGAGCCGCAACCAGGAAATGGTCGCGGAGGCGCAGAAGCGCACCCAAGACGTATTGACTTTACTGCCGGACGATGCCGACGCCTTGAATCTCCTGGCGTTCACCGAACTGCGCTTGGGAAAACCGGAGAGCGCGGAAGCGCATCTGGAACAGGCTCTTCGGAAATCCCCCAGCAACCTGAAGTCTTCGGTGGCGCTGGCCCAGGCCAGGCTGGCGCGCCACGATGTGGCGGGCGCGGAGGAGGCGCTGAAGCAAGCCGTCGCTCAGGCTCCGAAATCCCCGGAGCCCGTGGTCTACCTAGGGGGCTTTTACCTCGCGCTGGGCAAGACGGCTGAGGCGGAACAGCAGTACCGCCATGCGCTGGAAATCGACCCGAAGCACGGGCCGGCGCTGATCGCTCTGGGGGCCATGCAGGCGCGCGCGGGACAATCCGCTCAGGCCGAACAGACGTACCGCCAGCTTTCAGCTCTCCCGGAGAAAAGCTACAAGCCTCTACATGCTCTGTTTCTGTTTCGGTCCGGCAAGCGCGATCAGGCCGTAGCGGAGTTCGAAAAGCTGGCCAGGGAAGACCCGGAGGACCGCGATGCGCGTACGCGGCTGGTGACTGCATATATGGCGGTGAACCGCGTCGGCGACGCCGAGAAGGTTTTGACAGCCGCTCTGAAGAAGAACCCTCGGGATACCGACGCGCTTCTGCAACGGAGCCGGATCTATCTGGGCGACGGGAAGTACGCCGAGGCGGAAGCCGACCTGAACCAGGTGCTGCAATTCAGGAAGGATGCACAGGCCCATTACCTTCTCTCGAAGGTTCACCAGGCGCGTGGCGAGGCGGCGCTCCGGCCGCAGGACCTGGGAGAGGCGTTGCAAGTGGACCCGAGATTCGCCGCTGCCCGGATCGATCTTGCCCAGGTATTGATCGCGACTCGCGGCGCCGACTCCGCGCTGAAGCTCCTGGACGAGGCGCCGGAAGAGCAGAAGCGAACCGTCCCCATTATCGTGCAGCGGAACTGGGCGCTGCTGGCTCTGGGGCGGAAAGAGGAAGCCCGAAAAGGAATCGACCAGGCTCTGGCGATTGGCAGAACTTCGGACGCGCTTCTGCAGGATGCGGTTCTGAAACTGGACCAGAAGAATTATTCCGCGGCTCGGGCTTCGGCCGAGGAGATCCTCAAGGGAAATCCCGGAGACGCGCGCGCGCTGAACGTCCTGGTCCAGACCTACGCGGCGCAGAAACAGATGACGGCCGGCGTGCAGCGGGCTAAGGAGTACGCCGGCAAGCAGCCCGCCTCGGCCGCCATGCAGGAGTTCCTGGGGCAACTCCTGTCGGAAAACGGTGATCGGGCTGGGGCGCGAAAAGCCTTTGAGGCGGCCAAGGCCGACAATCCAGCCCTGACGGGGCCCGACCTCGCGCTGGCTCAGATGGACGCCGCCGAAGGCAAACGGGACGATGCCCGGAAGAGGTTGTCAGCCATCGTAGCCTCTCACCCGAACGAAGCGGCGGGCCGTCTGTTGCTGGCGCAACTGGAGACCACCGATGGGAAGTCAGGCGCGGCCATTGAACAATACCGCAAGGCCCTGGCCCTCGATGGCAAGAACGGGGCGGCGCTCAATAATCTGGCGTACCTACTGGCGGAGAGCAACCAGGCGGATGAGGCTCTGAAGTACGCTCAAGAAGCGAAGGAACTGACGCCTGACAGCGCGTTCGCGGACGACACGCTGGGCTGGATCTACTTCCGGAAAGGCATCTATCCGATGGCGGTAACGTATCTGGAGAGCGCGGTCTCCAAAGAGGGCACGGCCCGCCGGAAATATCATCTGGCCATGGCCTACCTCAAAGCCGGCGACCCAAAACGCGGGCGTCAGGTTCTGGATGCGGCCATCAAGATGGATCCGAAACTGCCGGAGGCGGACGCGGCTCGCCAGCTCTTCGGCGGCGTTCAGCAGTGAAAACCGATTCCTCCAAGGCATACAGGGCCGGGAACGGCGTTCTTTTATCAGGGGATAAGCATCATGTTAGAAGTTCAGGCGGTCACTCAAACAATTGCCAAGGAACTGGAGGAAAAGATCCGATCCCGCCGCGCAAGAGTCGGCATCGTGGGGCTGGGATATGTGGGCCT
>Ga0187851_10004824_pt1 | contig 10920 bp, 15 predicted proteins | sample June2016WEW_6_10_FD_132997 | JGI IMG/M metagenome (GOLD analysis project Ga0187851, IMG submission 132997) | Peatland microbial communities from SPRUCE experiment site at the Marcell Experimental Forest, Minnesota, USA - June2016WEW_6_10 | ecosystem: Environmental > Terrestrial > Soil >... | reverse complement strand
GGTTCAGGTTATTTATCCACAACAACTTATACCGCAAAATGACCTCTATTATTGAACCGGCAAAGGCCGCATCCGTTCCGACCCCGCTTTTCCCTGATCCAAAGCTTAAACTTCGTGACCAATTGCGTCAACCGCACTACTCACTGCCTGCTATTTGGCAATACATCGTCTGGAGCGCAATCTTTCCCGGCCCGGTGAACCTGTTCCAGCAAATTTGCCCTGCGCTGGCAAACAATCCCGTCGACAGTTTCTGAAACATCGTCTGCATCTGCACCGTGCGTTCCTTGTAAATCCAGCCGCCCGGTTCGATGTCGATCTCCTCACCCGCTGCGAGCGTGACTTCAAACACGTTTCCGAAACCGTGCAGCCAGAGGATGCCTTCCCGCATCGGACATGAAAACGAATCAATGAAAAACCCCGTCCCGCCCAGCAGCATGTTCGCTGCGCCCTTTACGCGCTGGAATGTGTATTCCACGTTGTCCGTTGCCGCCAGCCATTGATGTTCCCGCACGTCCACGCTCGTGCCGGGTTTCAGGTGCAGGCCAAAGACATGCCCCGCACCGTCGCGGCTGAAGGCGATGCGCCCCGGCCCGGTCGCGCCCGTCAGCATAAACGGCATTCCGGCCAGCATCCGCTTTAACGCCCCTTTCATCGGGTGCAGTGCGATTTGCACCGCCGGATCTTTCCACAGCAGGATGTGATGCTCAAAATAAACGCCGGTGTTGCTTAATTCCAGATGCAACGCTGGCACCAACTCGCCTTCGATGTGATAGGTGACGCCACCGAAGGTTTCGTTCTGCACATTCGTAGTTAATTGGACGGGAACAGCCATGATTTTGATTTGGTTGATGGTTGAAGTTCACAGGGATTTGACTGAAACCATCTTGTTGCGTCAAGGTGTTTGTAGCCATGCATCTCCGATGATACCGGCGGGAAGCTCGATGGTGTGTGCATGAGCTTCATTGTCGGCTGATTGTTTTCCAACACGATGACCGGTGCCTGCTGGAGCAGGGCGATGTTGTAGCACGGGGCAAAGAACGGGGCGCGGCAGATGAAATCAATTAACTTGGCCAGTCCGGTCAAATTTTGGGCGAAAGAGTAACGCCCGCAATTGTCGGGGACAGTATATCCGCAAGAACTTCAGTCGAAAACGGAATCACGTTTCCGTTCTTGTTGTTTAATGGCCCTGAATAAAATGAATGGAGCTTTGACGGCCGTCGCATAGAGTGTGAGTTTGAGCGTGGTTTATGAACGGAGAGAAAACAGCGCATGTCATCGTTATCGGGGCGGGCATTGCCGGATTGGCGGCAGCTTATTATCTGCGCAAAGCGGGATTGCAGGTGACAGTTCTTGAAAAGGAAAACCGCGTCGGCGGACGGATGACCACTGTCCGCCATAATGGCATGGTGATTGACTGTGGTGCGCAATTTTTATCAACAGCCTATTTGGTGCTGCCGGGGCTGGCGAGGGAGTTGGGGCTTTCGGAATGGGTAAAAGCTAGTCCCTATGTGGCAGTCAGCCACAAGCAGCGGCTGCGACAACTAAAGTCGGGGCACCCATTGTCGCCGGTGTCGTCGGGTTTACTGGATCCGCTGTCTTGGTTTCGTCTGGGATATCACCTGTGGCGCATGAAGCGCGGGATAGGCCGATTGTCCCTGACGGATTACGGGGATTGGCATGGCTTCGACGACGAGGATGGACGGTTGTGGAGTCTCCAGCATTTTGGCGGGCAGGCGACCGACGACCTGCTGGAACCGATACACCATGGATTGTATTTTCAAGGTCTTTCTGGAAATTCGAGGGCATTGTTGCTGGCGGTAATGGCGTTTGGATTTCGTAGACCGGTTACGGTTACCGTGCCCGGAGGCATGGGCGTCATTCCAGAGGCGCTGGCGCGCGTCGTGCCGGTCACACTTAATTGTGCCGTGAAAGCGGTGCGGGTGAACGACAACCGAGTTTTGGTTGTAACTGACCAAGCGCAATTTGAAGGGGATTATGTGATATTGGCCACCACCGCGTCAGTGGCGGCCCGGCTGTACTCTGACGCCGACCCACTGGAACGGGCGCTGATGGCCACGCCATACAATGCCACGATCAATATCGCCATTGCAACAGCGCCCGACCACAGGATCCCTGCGGGACTGGCTAACGTGTATGGAATCCTGTTTGCCCAATCAGATCACAGGCGGCTGGCGGCTATTGCGATTGAACGCAACAAGTCGCCGGATCGTGTGGCCGGGGGCGAACTGTTTGATGTAATGCTGGATAATGACGCTGCCAGGGAAGCCATGCCTTTGTCTGACGACACTATCCTTGCACGGGTGATACCGGAACTTGAGGCATATTTTCCGGGTCTTTCAAAGCGGGTGGCATGGGCGCGGGTGATGCGCTGGCCTGAGGCAATCCCGCAGTCGCCGGTCGGTCGCAGCCGGTCTGTGCACCAATATCGCCATGAAAAACGCAGGGAGAGGAAAGTGTATCTGGCGGGTGATTATATGGGATTCCCTTGGACTGATTCGGCGGCGGCGACCGGAATATGGGCGGCTAACCAAATCCTGCACAATAGTGATCCGTATGGGCCGGGGATAGCTAAATGTGACCAACAGACAACCTATAGATAGGCTTGACTTTATATGTACGCTTATATTCACTAGGTTCAACTATATGACCCATCTAACTGCCAGTCAGTTGCATCATGCTGCTGACCTCAAACATAAAATCGAATCACTACAAAAGAAGCTTACCTCGCTGCTGGCCAGCACCAATGGCGCTGTCGCTCCCGCCAAACGCCGGAAGATGAGCGCCGCCGGAAGGCGTAAGATTGCCGCAGCAGCCAGAGCGCGGTGGGCGAAGGTCAAGGGGCCGAAGCCAGCCGCCAAGCCGGTCAAGAAAGCACGGCGCAAAATTAGTGCAGCGGCGCGGGCGAAGATGGCGGCGGCAGCCAAGGCGCGCTGGAAGAAGGCGAAGGCCGCCGGTAAGAAACGGCTGTAGGCGACATCACATTTATGAAAACGCGGCGATTAGTTGCAACGTTTGTTTTACTGACATCACTGATTACTTGCAGCATTTCAACCAATGCTGACGAGAAACTTACCAGCTTACAGACAGCGCTTAGCAATACCACCATTGGTGGTTCTGTGAATTCGACAGTCGATTACCAGACTCAGCCATCACAGCCTAAGCATGGCGGTTGGTGGCAGGTGTTTTTGCACTGGGTTAGATTCCAAGCACAGTAGCCAGCCGCCTGACCAGATCACCGGAGCCAGTGCCGACCGGCACGGTCAGTTCCGTATTCGCATTTGTCTTCCGGGCTTGGATGCTGGGTCAGTCGGGTTTAGAATGGTGTCCTCTATGAAAAAGTCTCTGGGTGCAAAAACCCTTGTTTACCCGACGCCGGTATTTGTGGTGGGAACCTACGACAAAGAGGGCAAGCCCAACGTGATGACCGCTTCGTGGGGTGGCATCTGCTGCTCCCAACCCCCCTGCGTTGCGGTGTCCCTTCGTAAAGCGACCTACACCCACGGAAATATTCTGGCGCGAAAGGCATTCACCATCAGCATCCCGTCCGAAGGTCACGTCCGGCAGGCAGATTACTTCGGGTTGGTTTCCGGCAGAAACGTGGATAAGTTTGTGGCCACAAAGCTGACGCCGGTGAGGAGCGAACTGGTGGATGCTCCGTATGTAATGGAATTCTCTCTGGTCGTGGAATGCAAGCTGGCCCACGTCATCGAGCTTGGGCTGCACACGCAGTTCGTCGGGGAGGTCATGGACGTGAAGGCCGAGGAAGGTGTGATGGCAAAGGGCGGCTTCCTTGAAATCGCCAAGGTCAAACCACTGGTGTTTGCGCCAGACACGCAGACTTATCACGGAGTCGGCCAATTGTTGGGTCAGGCGTTCTCGGTTGGCCATGGCATCTAGTAGCGGCAAGGAAAACCCTAGTTGTGGTCGACCCGGAAGGGACGTATCAAACAAACAAGCGCACGATACGATAGGGTCGTGTGTCAGGTTTCATCCAGAAGAGCAATTCTCTGGTGTTGGTGAAACTGAGGGGGTGCGTCCGTATACACCCATTGCAGGGGCGCACCCCTTTGACCCATACAGTTTCGGCCACGCCCTTCCTGAAAGACAAAGCCCTAGCAATTCTCTGGTGGGAAAAAGAAAAAGACCGGAACACTACTTCCGGCCTTCTCTTACACGGTTGAGAACTGCAAAAACCGAGGTGAAGATAACCCGAACCAAAAATACTGCATGTCACCAGTTCTGGGGATGGGCGGGGCCGGGGATTGTATCTTTCGCAAACGCACAAATATCTCCAATTTTTATGCGGGTGAAAGTGGTGTCAAAATCCTAAAAAGGCCCTTTTTACCGGACTGCCTGCTCTGATTTTGGGTGGATTTGGTGACTTTTTGAAAATAAAAAAATTATTCCTTTCGCTGGGTTTTATGATTCCGCGCCAAACTGTGCCGATTTGCCGGAGACATTCCGGGGAGTGTATCGGTCTGTCGTCACGTCAGCAATTTCCGACCAGTGCAAAAAATCCCCCGTGCTGTTTTTGGAAGACGCGGGAAATGGGCCAAATATATGAACTTGATTCAACTCAAGATTGGCTTGCCAATAAATATGCCGGGTTTAATGCTAACGCGTGGTTTTTAAGAATTGTGAAAATTTATCACGGGACAACTGAGGCTATTGGCAGACGGGCTTTGACCGAGGGGTTGAAGCCACGGAAAATGACGGGCAAGAGCAATTGGCAGCACACCGTCGAAAGCAGCCCGTCACTGATTTATTTGACCACGGCCTACGCCCCCTATTTCGCACTTCATGCCTTTACGAGTTTCCACAAAACAAAATTCGCCATTGTGGAGATTGAAACGAACCTGCTGGACAAAACCAAACTGCGTCCTGACGAAGATTTTATAGAACAAGCAACACGCAGGGACGAAAAGAACAGTGCAGGCATCAGGGGCAAGACGATAAACGAGCGCACAGAATACATTCGCAACCACATTGACGAATTTTCAGAGTCTTGGAGGCTGTCGGTCGAGCATCTTGGCAATTGCGCTTACAAAGGCGTCATTGAGCCAGTGGCGATAACAAGGGTGTCTGTGGTGGACATTTCAAAATGCAAGTCCATGTGCTATGAGGCAATGGAACCTGTCATCACCATTCTGAATTACAACCTTTGTGGGGCGCAATATCGGATGCTGAACCGGTGGTTCATGGGTGAGCCGGTCACGGTGGACGAATGGTTCCAAACCCAGTCGGTTAATCCGCTGAATTTCATGGATGAAAAAGAAAAGCCGTCCGCCATCAAAATGATGACTAAGAAATTGTCCAATCAAAGTTGCATTAAAATCATATCCGCTAGGCATCGCTCACGACATGAACATTCACGACTATGACCTCGGAACATTTTCTATCGCTTCTTGATGCTTGGCGTGGCGTGCTCTGGCCAGATTTTGCGGAGCACGACGGTTGTGATAGTTTTCCATTGGAGATACGACATTCCTTTGGCAGCAGGATTTGTTTTCGGTTTGGTTTGCTGCGCATGGCCGAAGCGCAAGCCGCATCGGGAGTTGCTGCAACCGTGAACAAGTAGTAAATTGCCCTGCACGCACCCTTGGGTGTGTGGGTATGAACACGAAAGCACTACAGAATATGGCAGGTGTGTCATCCATCCTTTGGATAATTGGAGGATATGCTTTCATCCGTAAGGTGATGCTGCCGCACCATCTACAGTTCGAGCCATTTTGGCTTTATGCGCTCATGGTGTTTTTTGGTTGGTTAGGTGTTGGTCTTCTTTTAGCGGTTACCGGGTTGAGCCGTGGCCGTTTGCTGGGTCGGATATTTGCTTTCATTGGCATCGGCGTTTTCATTTTCTTTGCGTGGATTATGATTAGCCCATGAATAACGTCGGATAACCTATATCTAGGTTAGGCGGCAAATTCATTACCAAACATCACAAAGCTATGAAGACATGGATTGCGATTCTTTTCACCATCGGATTACTCGCGGCTGACATCGTCATTTCCGCACTGATTCGTTTTCCTCTCACTTGGTTCATGGTGCTTGGCACGGCGCTGTGGGCGGCGATTGATTCCAAGAAGATTCAGCTCAAGCTTTACAAGTCCGGCATTTCGTATGGGCCAGTTGTCTTGTTTATCGCTATCGCGTTTATTTGGATTATCGGTTTTCCGTGGTATTTAGCGATGCGCTACAAGATTAAGATGGGCACGGCGGTTTTGAAGGATGAGGCTCCGAAAGTTGCCACATAACACCGCACGAGGCTGTGTGTAAAAACACCAGCACTTTGTCTGTAGCCTCTCATGCCAGTCCGCACTGCCACAGCCACCGATGCGCCAAGCATTGCACACATTCACGTTGAGACTTGGCGCGTGGCTTATCGCGGCCAGATGCCCGATGCTGTTTTGGATGCGCTCAACGAGGAACGCCGAACGGTTTTCTGGCAGGAACGGCTCACACAAGAGCGGGGGCGGGTTTTTGTCGCGGAGGATGGTGGCCGCATTGTGGGGTTTTGTGACTTTATTCCGTCACGGGACAAAGACGCTGACCCACAGGCGGTCGCTGAGATTGCGGCGATTTATGTTCTCCCAGAGCATTGGCGAAAAGGAGTGGGTCGAACCCTTTGCAAAAGTGTGCTGGTGGAAGCTGGCAGGCGAAGTTATCAGGCAGTGACGCTCTGGGTCTTGGCCTCAAATGCTGCGGCGAGGCATTTCTACGAAGCGCTGGGATTTAGCCTTGATGGAGCCACGAAGACGGAGAAGGCGGCAGATGGGAGCGATTTGCATGAGGTTCGATTTCGTATGGCCATTTGACTAATATAGTGCACCTGATACTCACCCGGCGACCGTCCTTCATCTGGGCTTGCGTTTTTTGGCGGCGGGGTTCAGGTTTGGGAAGTTTTCAAAATGAACCAGCAGGCGTGTAACTACTGTTAGTTGGAACAATGAATGCCGAATTATCACAACAGGGAATCGTCGATTCGGAGCATCTCCGGCTTCTACGAATCGGATACTTCATCTCCGCAGCTACGAATCTCCTATGGGTGTTCTTTCCTTTGATTTATGTTGTCATGGGTGCAATCATATTCTTCGGAGGCTTTGATGATGCGAAAACCTCCGGGCCTCCACCGAAGAGCATCGGCCTCGTGTTCATGTTAATTGGAATGGCCATTTCCCTAATCATGGCCACAACTATGGTTCTGAAATTTCTAACAGCGCGAGCAATTGGCAAACGCAGGTACAAGGGGCTTATATTTGCAACAGCGGCCATTTCATGCATTGGCGTTCCTTGGGGCACGGCACTTGGTGTTCTCACATTCATTGTCCTTTCGCGCCCAAGCGTTGCATCCCAGTTCACCAATTCCACCTAACACTTCACAACCAAAGCGGCTCAGATTGCTACATAAGGCCGCCTAGCGCTCTATTAATATGAAACCCATCCATGTTGCCATGTTACTTTTGAGATTTTACAGCCTTTATCTCTTTTTCGACGGTGTGGTTGTTCTGACTGAATTGCCACCCAGTCTAAACGGAATTATTCATTCAACGTCTGACGCTATAGCAACACAGCGGGTGCTGATTTTAGGGTTAGAATTGTTCAGACTGCTCATTTATGTTGGCACTGGGGTAGCGTTCTTGATTTTTACACGACCACTAGCGAAGTTTTTCACCAAGGGCTTAGGAGATGATGAACACGATGACACGGCCTAACGTCGCCCCAGCGACCGTTATTCATCTGGGCTTGCGTTTTTTGGCGGCGGGGTTCAGGTTCTGGGTCGAACGCAGCTTTACACGTTTATGGCAGAGGGTCTTAAGAGAACGCTTGCAAATCGGAAACAACACAAACTATGAAGCCTCATCGTGGCACACTCATTCTGGTTATGGGCATCCTCGGTCTGGCCTGTTGCGGGGTTTTTGGTATTGTCGCTTGGGTCATGGGGGCGAATGATTTGAAGGAAATGGAAGCTGGAACGATGGATTCCGACGGGCGTGGCATGACTCAAGCCGGGAAAATCTGTGGCATTGTCTCAACCAGCCTGTTCATCGCAGGCTTCGTCGCCGTGGTTGTGTTGCACATGCTTGGTTATTCCCTTGAGCAAATGAGGCACATGACCGATAGATGAAATCTCATACGCTAGGCGTACTCGCACACATGACTGCAAGACAAAGATATTGGGAGATAGTTGTTACATGATTTGCAGCAGGAAGTTTTGAGTCAGCATACCCCCACCCGCCATGGGGAGCCGCCCTTCTGAACATGGGGGAAAAACGAGGGGGCCATCCCCACGGATAGCCGTTCTAATTCCGGGTCTGGTTTTTTCATTGGGGACGAAACAAGTATTAACGTTTTGACGTTTTACAGTTTTTGAATTCAGTCGGAATGGCCCACGGTGATTGAAGCAGCCAATCGCCTTGGACTTGGATTTGTGCAATTAACCAAATCAGCTTTTTCAAATCACTGTGGCCTTGTTTGGTCAATGCCGGATTTTTGCCGTCAACAATCAGTCGGAGCAATTCGTTTAAGCTGACCATGCGGAGTTTGCCGTTGACGCAGACATCAATGAGTTTTTCTTGGTAAATCTTCATGGGAATAAATATCCCGTGAACGAAGGAATCGCTTGGACAGCGGTTGTCCCTGCGCCGTGTTAAATTGTCGGCATGAATGCAGCCCGCTTTTTCATGCGCCGTGAAGATTATCAACCACCGCAAACTTAGGCAGCCAGAATGTCCGCCATGGCGGACAACGTTGGTTGGCACGGTCGCTTCCGCATTCGCGGTTGACAACACCAGCCCGGCGTGGCTGAGTTTGGCTCGTTTCCAATATCGGATACACAGTGAGATACATGCTTACATTTGTCGTTTTGAGTGTGGTGCTCAACGCCCTGTTGTTTCTGCCACTGCCGCTGGCTGGGGCAGCGACCCAGATCAATGCCTTGGCACCGCTCAATCAAAAAGTACAGGCCCGTAGCGCGCTGCTGGTGGATGCCGCCAGCGGTAAAGTATTGTTCAGGAGGAACCCCGCCGAGGCGTTGCCGCCAGCAAGCACCGTCAAGTTGCTGACCGCGTTGCTGGTGTATGAGCGGACACAACTCAAAGGCGAAGTAGTCGTCCAAAAGGCAGACACACTCGTCGAGCCAAGCCGCATTCCATTGATAACCGGGGAGACCGTACCGGTCAAAACCTTGGTGCAATCCCTGCTCATCGGCTCGGACAACGATTCGGCGCTGGCGCTGGCGCGGCACACGGGCGGCTCAGTGGAAAGGTTTGTGACGCTGATGAACGCCCGCGCCCGCGAACTGGGCTGCACCAACAGTTTGTTCAAAAACCCGAACGGCCTGCCCGCACCCGGCCAAGTGACGACCGCCTACGACTTGTTGAAAATATTTCAGGCCGCGATGACCGTGCCGGAACTGCGCGACATTTGTCGCACGCCCAGCATCGTGCTCAGGACGGCTGCCGGTCTCCAAACCTTGAAGAATCACAACAAGCTCTTGGGTGTGTATCCCGGCATGGGGCCAGCCAAGACGGGCTGGACGTTCCGCTCCGAACACACTTATGCCGCATCTGCCACCCGCGACGGCCACGAACTGCATCTGATCCTGTTGCATAGCACAAACAAATGGGCGGATGCTAAGGCGCTTTTCGATTTCGGTTTCGAGCAACTCCGGCAAGAAGATAATGATCCAGCGCCGGTTGGCCGCTTTGAGTCCCACCTTCGCGGTTGACATCACGCTTTCCGCAGTGGTTCGATTCCTGCTCATCAGGTAGCTAGTGTTCCCATGCTTAAACATGACATAGAGTTTTTCAGGATGATCTTCCATTTCTTTGCTAATGGCACCAAACTTACTTATGCTGCCATCGGCGTTGGGCTGTTGATCGCTGTCCTGTATTTTAAGTTATTTTTTAAAGATTTGTCTGGATTTGAAGATGACGCCGAAAACGCTAGCAATATTCCGATGGTAGACCCCGATTACGATTATGTTGATTCGAGATGGAGCAACGGAAAGATCACGATATGGATTTTACTTTCAGTCGGCAGCGGGATTATCGCTTATTATCAGCTACCAGATTGGTTCCCACACTTGTTCCAAAAATGATTTCATGCCCTATCCGTAGCCGAACCAGTCACCGGAGCCAGTGGCGGTCTGCGCTTCCGGTTCCGCTTCGTGGTTGACATCATTGGCACGCGTAACTTTTCTGGTTACATCTTTGCTGTGATCCGCTCCAACGAAAGTTCAATTTTCCCATCCAGCGTTCCAGTCCGGGCACTGTTCTGGAAAATTTGAAATTTATATTGAAGTGTTGTTTTTCCTGAAGTGTAATCGCCTATCGTTTCACTAAATGATTCATGACCAGAAATGCCGCACGCCACATTCTTTATCGCCACGTCTGCTTGTGGCGAATCCACTTCGTCTTTGGAAAGAGAGCCTGATATGCTGACTTCATTCCCACTGGCGCTGGCCTTCGTATAATCTAGAGGACAATCCAAAATTATACCCATGGTCATTGGAATACGCCTGACCCCCTGCCAGCGAATCGCCCCACGGTGGTATGGGCCGTGCATAAACCGGAGAGTGTTTAAATTTCCCTCTTTGAGCATGGCAAATCCAGCATCAGATAAAATCTGGCGTCCCATTTCGTTCTGGTCAGCATCAAGTGTTATCTTGCAGAGATTGGTCGCAAATGAAGCAGCCATCACTGCTTGCTGCTCCGGCGGCTCCTCATCATATGATAATTCCGTCTTTTGATTTCCCTCTTGTTGCACAATTTTGTCCCGTGTCATTATCGTATCCTCAACAAACACTCCGTCCTGATACATTTTTAACTCCATGGAATAAAGTGTCACAATGATTCCGTCATTGGTTCTTTGATGGGTGTATTCCAGCACCATATCAGC
>Ga0187851_10004822_pt1 | contig 10924 bp, 8 predicted proteins | sample June2016WEW_6_10_FD_132997 | JGI IMG/M metagenome (GOLD analysis project Ga0187851, IMG submission 132997) | Peatland microbial communities from SPRUCE experiment site at the Marcell Experimental Forest, Minnesota, USA - June2016WEW_6_10 | ecosystem: Environmental > Terrestrial > Soil > Wetlands... | reverse complement strand
GTCACCGTCGAAGAACGGCAGCGTCACGTTCTCCGATCTCGCCAGTTCGCCCGTCTATCTGACCGCAGTCTTCGACCCGGCCGGTCAGTATGACGGCATGTCCGCTCCTCCATCCGGTTCTTCGCTGGGCTTGTACGGCAAGACGCCGGGTACGCCGGATCCCGTCAAGATCGACCCAGGTGACTCGGTTGAGGTGGAGCTGGCGTTCGACGATACCGCGAAGATGCCGTAGGGACCTGCGGCGAGAGCCGCCGTCGTTGTGCTTCGGTAAACTAGCGTTTGCGTCGTTCTCTGCCTTTCGCCGTTCTGGCGCTCGCGGTGCTCTCCGCCTGCGGGCGCTATGCCGACTTTACGCTGCCCGTGTCGCGGCCCGCGCGCGACGTCACTTACCGAGTTTCTCCCGTCTCGCCACCGCTGCTTACTCGGGGCGCCGCAGGTGCATGGGATTCGGTGGATGTGCTGAACCCGTCGGTGATTGTCTGGCGCGAGACCTACTACAACCTCTATTCCGGCTTCGACGGCCACACCTGGCGGACGGGTCTTGCGACGTCGGTGGATGGTCTCAAATGGAAGAAGGCCGGATTCGTGTTGCAGCCCGCGCCCTCAACCTGGGAGGGCGATTACATTGCGGCCAATGGCTCGGCTCTGGAATTTCACGGCCGCCTCCTTTATTGGTATCAGGCGGCAAGACCGCCACGCATCGGTCTCGCGGAATCGTCCGATGGGTTTACCTGGCGGAAATGCGGGCGGCCTGTTCTCGAAACCGGCCCGCGCGGCAGCTTCGATGAAGAAGGCGCGGCCGATCCCGACGTCGTCTCCTTCGGCGACTTCCTCTATATGTACTACCTTGGCCAGGATCGCGCTCACCGGCAAACGATCGGAGTGGCTCGATCGCGCGATGGCATCGTCTGGACGAAGCTGCGCGGCAATCCCGTGCTGGAGTCCGGCGGCTCCGGCCAGTTCGACGAACGTGGCGTAGGAGAGCCTGCGGTTTGGACGGCCTTTGGCTGGTACTGGATGCTCTACACAGGCCGCGATCGCCACGAATGGCGGCGCATCGGTCTCGCGCGATCAAAGGATGGCGTGCGCTGGGAGAAATTGGGCGACATCTACTCCGGCCAAGACAGGTGGAACCGGCAGGTGGTCTGCGATCCTTCGGTGATCGAAAACAACGGCGAAGTGCGCGTGTGGTACGGCGGAGGCGATGTGCCGCGACCCGATGAACGCATTGACGGCCAGATTGGACTCTTCACGCTCACGCCGCAACCGGCTCCGGAAAACGCACGATGAATCGCTCGCTGGTCCTCTGCCTGCTCTTCACGCTAGTGCTCCGAGTCGCGTTTCTTAATCAGGCGATTCAGGGCGATGACATCTATTATCTGGCTGGCGCGGAGCACGCACAGATCGATCCGTTGCATCCACACCACGCGCGCTATGCGTTCGAGGGACGCATGGTGGATATGCGCGGTCACCCGCACCCTCCCCTGAACTCGTGGATTCTCGCGGGTTTGCTGGCAGTATTCGGCGACGTGTATGAAGCATGGTTCCACGCGGCGTATACGGTGTTTTCGTTGCTCGCGGTGGGCGCGGTGTGGTGGATGGCACGGCGTTTTCACGCTCCACCCGTATCTGTATTGCTAGTCGCGGTGATGCCCGCATTCGTGATCAGCGGCACTTCGCTCGAGGCCGATCTGCCGCTGCTGGCCTTCCTCATGTGCGGTATGGCGCTGTTTGTTCGCGGCGTTGACAAAGGTTCAGGGATTACAATCGCTGCGTCGGCGTTAGCTCTTGTGCTCGCCAGCATGACCGGATACCAGAGCCTCCTCGTCACACCCATTCTTGCGCTGTATCTGTGGTTCAACGCAAACCGCCGTTGGTGGAATTGGCTGGTGACGTTCGTTCCCGTCGTGACCATCGCCGCGTGGCAGATCTACGAGCGCATCACCAGCGGCAGGGTGCCGCTCGCCGTTCTTCATGGATACACCAGCCAGTACGGCTTTGAAGCGGTCGCCGTTAAGGCGCGCAGCGCCCTGGCGCTTACGGTGCATGCCGGATGGATCGTTTTCCCCGCGTTGGCGGTGATTGCATTCTGGCCACGCCGGCGAGTTGTGCGGGGCGCGATCATCGTCGTGAGCGCGTGCCTCGCGGTACTCGACTACAATCCCCTGTTCTGGGTCTCGTTCGGCATCGGGCTCATGGTGCTATCGTGTTGCCTGTCCCTGTTGCGATCACGCGATGCCGATGAGCGCTTCCTGGCCGTGTGGATAGTGATTTTCTTCGCCGGTGCCCTGGCCGGAGCCTTCGCTGGATCGGAGCGCTATCTCTTGCCCATCGCCGCGCCGGCAGCGATTCTCACGGGCCGCTTTTTAGCCGCGCGTCCGCGGTGGCTGATGGCTGGCTTCGCCGCGCAATGTTGCGTCAGCCTGGCGCTCGCCCTGGTGAACTATCAGCATTGGGATGGCTATCGCCAATTCGTTGCCCGGCATCGCGGTGAAATCCAGAGCCATCGCACATGGATAGCCTCGGAGTGGGGGCTGCGCTTCTACGCGGAGAGCGAGGGTGCGCTGCCGATGCTCATTGACACCCGCGTACAGGACGGCGATCTTGTCCTCAGCAGTGCCCTTTCCGGTGGCGCGTTCGCTTCCCGTGGCGATCTGATCCCCGTCGATGAACATGCCATCGTTCCAACGCTGCCGCTGCGGCTGATCGGTTTACACGCGCGCTCCGGCTTCTCTACTGCATCGGAGGGTCTGCGCGAATTCGACATCAAGGCCGGGCCATTGGACATCGTGCGCTTGCAGCGAGTGATGGGGCGCGAACCAACCGCGTCGTGGCTGCCCATGAACTCACCCGCAGCAACATATCAGATCGTGGACGGCGCATACGGGCTTGAGAGCGGCACATGGCGATGGGTGAGCGCCAGGTCCGCTTTCCGCCTGCGCACCCCGCCGGACGCGACTCGGTTTGCGGCGCAGTTATTTGTTCCACCTCAGGTGCTGCCGTGCACCGTGACCCTCAGCGTGAACGGCTCAGTTGTTGCCACGGCGAAATACCCTGCTTCCGGCAAGTACGAGCTTTCTGGTCCGGTCACCGGTGCACCTCCCGAAACCGTTACGGCAACACTCACCACGGATCGCACATTCCGTGCGCCGCACGATGCGCGGGATCTTGGTCTGGTGCTCATCGCGATCGGTTTTGCCGGCCCGCGCCAATAGCGCCCATGCTACACTCCCAGTGGTTATGGAAAACCTCTACGAAGAGTTCAAGGTACAGGCGCGGGAGCTGGTGGAGAAGGTCCGCCAACTGGTTCACGAAGGCAATGTGAGGCGCGTGATCATTCGCGACGACAAGGGCCACACGTTTGTGGAGATTCCCGTGACGGTGGCTGCAGTCGGCGTGATCCTCGCGCCGGTGCTCGCTGCGGTCGGAGCCATGGCGGCCATGGCTGCGCACTTCACCATCGTAGTGGAACGCGCGCGTCACGAAGAGGGCCCGCCACCCGCGGTTTAGTTCAAGCCACAGAGGCCTGGTGTCGGGCACATGCCGCCCGCGCAGGCTGGCATCTCCGAACTCTTGCCCTTCGCGCCACCGGCATGCGCGGCGAACGTGGATAGTTCGGTTTTCAGGTGGGCCTGCCCGCAGGACGGACACAACACGTCGTCGCCCTGGCGCCGGACCAGCTTCTCAAACTTCGTCCCGCAATCCTCGCAGCTATATTCGTAAATCGGCATTACTTCCCAATTCTAGCGCGAGCGGAGAACCCACCACCGCCACCATTCTTAACGTACCGGTTGCCCTTCGCTCAACCGGCCCTCGATCACAATAAGTCCGAGAAGAAAAAAGACCAGTCCCGTGCCCAGCATGGGCACCACCACCATCGCTCCGATTCCCCACCATTGAGCCATGAACCCGAGCGACCAGGGGGCCAGCATGCCGCCAGTGACCGCGAACGAAAAAATGCCGCTATAGATCATCGGATGGTAGTAAGGGAAACGGCGTCCGATGTTCTCCATTGTCAACGGGAAGATGGCGGCGAAACCCGCGCCAATGCAGAGAATCGCCACCGCCGCGCCGCCAACGTTGTCCGTCGCGCTGAGCATGATGCAACCCAGCAGCGCCGCCGCCGCCGAGATCAGCACCAGCCGCCAGCGGCTCATCCGCGACAGCAGCCCCTGGGCAACCACGCGGCCCAGCAGCAGCGATGTCCAGTAGAGCGCCAGCAGGAAGAGCGAATCCGCGGGGCTGATGCCCAGCCTCTGAATCAGGAACATGGGCAGCCACCCCGCGATGGCCCATTCGTTGCCGAACTGGAAAAACAGCACGAGCGCGAAGAGGACCGCGGCCGGCGAGTTGAACTGCCTGCGAAGCGTCTCCGGTTGCGGGTGCGGCGCGGGCGGATCTGTAAAGCGTATCCGCAGAAACAGCGCGCCAAAGCCTGCCGGGATGATCGCGGCTATCACCAGCATGCCGCGAACGTCAACGATGTAATAGCTGCCGGCCACCAGCAGGGACATCACTACGCACCCGAGGCCGAACGTCATACCGACCATGTTCAGCGTCGCTGCGCGGCCGACGTCGTAGAGAGGCGAGACACCCACCAGCAGCGCCATGTAGAGGAGACCGGCCGCGAATCCAAGCCAGAAGAGACCGGCCAGGCGCCACCACGGCGAAAATGGCGCGCTCGTCGCGGCTAGAAACAGGAAGGCGCCTGTGGCGAGAAATGCCGCCAGCGCCGCAGTGAAAGCCACTCCCCGCCGTTCCATCAGCGCTTGCGCCGCACGAGCGGCCACCAGAAAACCGGCGTTGAGCAAAAGGAAGTATGTGCCCCCGGTTACAAACTCCGAACTCAGATGGAAGCCCCAGACGGGCAAAGCAGCGCCCACGAACGACATGAGCAGTCCGGTGAGAAAGAAGCCGGCCAGGGAGACACGGGCAGAGCGGACACCCGAATCGACGGGGTTTATTGGGAGCACGCTCAGGCTGTCAGCCAATGATCCGATTGTATCGCCGCTACGGAATGGTGTAGGGCAGGACGCCCGGCAGCTATGAAATACGGTAGGCGCGGGCGAAGCGAGCGTGCGCTATCAGCCAGTTGCCGGTGGTGAGGCGATTGCTTCATCCAGAAACGCTCAGGGTCAGCGGCCCATCCTTTGGTGGGGGTTGTCTCTCTTGTGTAGGTCAGGCTCTGCCCGGGGTCGGCAGGGCCTTTCCTGTTAGAAGTGTCCGATTTCGGTCATTCCTCATCATTGCCTTACTCCCCCAAGCCGAACCGCGCACGCTGCGACGAAGCATGCCGTTAGCTCCCTGCCGGGCAGTCTCTCGAACCTGGCGAAGGCCGCGAGAAACCACTGAACGATTCCGTCGGCCTGGCTTCCTGCTATGCGTCGAAGCACCAGGAAAAGCATCGTCGAGAACCCCCGTGGGTTGTGGATCAGTGAGCTTGTGGCAGCCACCCGGAGACCAGCCTGCTCCAGTATTTCTCGCAGCCGCGCCAATGAAGGCGTGTAGCCGAGCTGGAATGGGCTTTGGCGCAGTCGGCTGATCCAGCGCAATGGCACATAGAAAATGTTGTGGGGATTGTCGACCGTGATCAGCAGCCGTCCGCCCGGGCGCAATACTCGCGACAGTTCAGTGACCGCCGCCTCAAACTCGCTCCGCGTGTCGAAATGATCGAGCGTCGAATTCGAAACGATTGCGTCCAGCGAGGCCGAGCGTAACGGAAGGCGCCTGACATCGCAAACCAGGAAAAGGGCCGAAGGCAGGCCGGTTCGCGCGCGAGCCAGGTCAACTGTGTGCGCGGCGACGTCGATGCCGATCCACGAATCCGCGAGCGGTGCAAGGGAGGGCATCAGGGCGTCTTCGCCGAATGCCTCTTCGAAGAGATCGGTCTTCATCGCGAGGCTGGCGACGGCGGGCATCCACTCTCGGAACAGCTTGATGTGCAGGTCCCGCTTTTGCCGGGCCACCAGGGGGTCCAGATACCACGATGGCCGCGCACTTTCGGAAACGCGGTCCCACGCCGATGGGGTTGTCCGATGCACAGGATCCACAGCCGCTCAAATCCCTATTAGCGCTACCGTCGTTTTCTCGCCTGCCGGCGACTGAGCGCCGCCAGCGAGCGTCGCGGCCGGAGCGAGAGAAAAGCGGAGCAGGGTTCTACGAAGCACGAGCGTAGCGGGTCTCCAGCCCGAGTACGTGCAACGGCAAAACCTTGCCGCTTTGAGTGGCGCACGGTTCTTCTCTCAGCGCCGCGAATCCCTCGGAGTGCTTCCACAATCGCGCCGCCAGCGAGCCTCCGTAGCAGCGCCGCAGCTCAGCCAGAAAGAAATCGCGCACCTCAGCCATGGATTCGGCTCCGGTCCGCGGGCTTACCCGTAATACCAGCTGCGTTTGACCTTCGCCCTCTTGTTCCACAAGCTGGTAATCGCCGGGAGCGCCACCAAAGCGCCTGGGCAGAGCCGTCTCCAGAATGCGGACAACATCCGATCCAAACAGCGTGATGCCCTGTCCGGTCAACTTGCCGTAGCTGAAGATGTCCCGGATTTGCGTGGTCAGGCCGGCTGCGGAATACTCGCACTGGCAGTTCGCCGGCTCGATCACGCCGCTGTCGTCCATCTCCGCGTTTATGAGGAAGCGCGGCGCGAACGGAAGCAGATTCGTGAACAGAAGAGAAGGCACATCGAGCCCGGAAAGAGGGGCGCGGCGGGTGCGGCCGATCACGGCCAGAGCGTCGCGGAAGAGATGAACGCAGTTGCCCGTTTTCATCTGGCGGCAGGCAGCGCCGATAGAAGCAATTTCGCTGACGACGTAATTGGGATAGACTTCAGATCCGGTTTCCTCGATGATGGCCCGTTTAGCGTCGGTGAGCGCCTCGCCCCCCACGAAGAAAAGGGTGCCTGAGATGTCCAGGCCCGCTCCGCGCGCGGCCGCGGCCACACGCACCGCCGGGCTTACAAACGAGCGCAGAGTACATGATCGCCCTTCCATCTTGCTTTGTGCGATCCACTTCGCCACAGGAAGAAAATCGTTGGGCGGCAAATAGCGCGGCCACGGAACGGGCGCTCCGAGGCAGCGGCTGAACGCTACAAGGAAGTGCGTCACCATCCGATAGTGACCCGCATCGCGCAAACCCCCGCGGACTGAGAACCAGCGTTCGATCCTGCCGCCGGCCCGTGCCCGCTCCATCGATTTTCGGAGACCACCGGCGGAGGGCAGGATGGGCGCCACCAGTCCCCAGGCGCGTTCGTCAAGACCGAATTCGCGCGCCCGGAGTTCGTCGTAGACCTCGCGGTAGCGCTGCTGTTCGAGGTTCCTGCGCGTCGGCGTTCCCCGGCTTCTGCTGCCGCTGCTTATCGATTCGATATATCCACGGCCCGTCGCGTTCAGCAGCACATCGTGAGTGAATTGTATTTGCCGCCCCGCACGCACCAGCGGCGTCTTCCCTTTGAACTCGTCATGGCTGAGATAGACGCCTTCTGAGGCCAGCCGCGACAACGTCGTTTCCAGACCGCAACGCTTGACTGACCCGGCCAGGTCGCCCATTTCGCAGCCGGCAAGACGAAACAGCTCGTAATAAGGATTGCGCGGATTTGCGAATACTCTACGCGAGGCAATTTCCAAGAATCGTTCCTCGCGGTGGGCCATCTGCTCGCGCAACCGGTCGGTGCCGCCTTGGTAAGGAGTTCGCAGCAGCCGGTACACACCGAGGGTCATGTTCGCGTAATACGCGGCTTCCTGAATCACCGGGCCGGCTCCGTCCACGGCACAAGGCGCTTTTCCAGAACTTGAAACAAACCCTGAAACATGACGCCCAGAACACCCGCCAGAGCGACGCTCACATAGAGCTTCTCGATAGCGAACGTCTGCCAGGCATTCCAAATCATGCTGCCAAGACCGTCGTCGCTGTTCAGCAACTCCAGCGAAATGGTGAGAACCAGCGCGCGGCCGAAAGCAAGACGAAGTGCAGTGAAGATCTGCGGCAGGCAAGCCGGGAAATAGATCTTGCGGATCACCGTGAACGATCCGGCGCCGTAATTAACCGCCATATCCACGTAATCCCTGTTGATCCCGCGAATCGCGTCGGAAGTCTGAATCACCATCACCAAAGCTGTGGCCAGAGCAACCAGCAGGACGCGGGAAACGTCGTTCATGCCCAGAATCAGCATCAACATCGGAAGCAGGGTCAGGTGAGGCATTGAGTAGAGTGCGGAGATCAGGGGCTGGGTAGCGCGCCGGAGCGTGATGGACACCGCAAGAATGACGGATACGACAACTCCGGCCGCCACCCCCCCAACGAAACCCACCATAGTTCGCTCCAGAGTGCGCAAAATCTGATGGCCCAGCTCACCGCTCATGATCAGCGATCCGAGCGTGCCGAGGAGAACCGATGGCGGAGGAAAAAACAACGGATCGAGCACGCGGAATTTCGACAGCGCCTGCCAGCACGCCAGCAATAGCACTATCAGCCAGGCGCCCTGGAACAACGACCTGACAGTCTTCATGTGGCGCACGAGTGCTGTGCCAGGCCAACGGCGAGGCCCAACGAAGCGAAGATTCTCCGCTTCAGTCCAATGACCTCTTCGTCAGGTTCCCAGAGAAGATCGCGTGGCCGCTCAACGCCGATACAATACTCGGCGACAACAGTGCCAGGCGAAGCACTGAGCACCACAATTCGATCGCTCAACAGCAAGGCTTCGTCAACGTCGTGAGTGACAAACACAACGGTTTTCCGCTCCGCGTCCCAGAGGTCCATCAGCTCCTCTTGCGCACGCAACCTTGTCTGGCGGTCGAGGGCCGCGAACGGCTCGTCCATCAACAGCACCGGACCTCCACCCACGAATGCGCGGATTACTGCTACTCGCTGTTTCATGCCGGCGGAGAGTTGCCGGGGATAATCGCGCTCGCGGCCGGCTAGTCCCAGGCGCTCCAGCATGCGCGATGTCCGGCTCTCCCGCTCGGCTTTCCTCACCTTGCGCATCTCCAGCCCGAACGCCGCGTTCTCCAGGACCGTCATCCATGGGAAAAGGCTGTTTTCCTGGAAGACCATGGATGCGGCCGGCGGCAGTCCCGGTGCACTTTCGGGTAACTGGACGTTCCCAGTGGTTGGTGGCAGCAATCCCGCCAGAACGTGCAACAGCGTTGTCTTGCCGCAGCCGCTGGGTCCGATCACCGAAACGAATTCGCCATGCCGCACTTCGAAGCTGACATCCGTCAGTGCGCGTACACTTCGACCGTTGTCCGGGTAAGTCAAGCCCAGCCGGGCGCACCGCAGCACAGCGTCTTTCATTGTGACAATCAAATGATTATACACTGCAAACGGCCTGAATTTACGGGGTGCGAATGACTCGCTTTCAGACAGGTCCGATGCGGATCGAACGATCTGATCGAGACGCTTGACACAAACGTAACCGAAGGGGCATACTAGCTCCCAATACCGCTGCACTTTCAGTCTTCAAAGGGGGAAGTACCAACCAGCGCACTGTTTGAGAATCAACGTCGAGCCGCCCAGCACGCCACGTGCTTCCGCCCGGAAGAGACATGGAGTGCCGCGATGGGCGGGTTCAAGGTGCCGTGCCGAAGGCCCTTTGGCGGCTTCCCGGGTTGTCACCAGCATAAGTGGCGGTGAAGGGAGCGTGGATGCCTTTTCGAAATACGCTGGTCACGGCAGTCGCTTGTTCACTGGTCCTTCTCTCCGGTTCCTGGCTGTACGGGCAGGCCACCGGAACCATTTCCGGCACCATAACGGACAGCTCGGGCGGGGCGGTAGCAGGCGCCGCAGTTACAGTGACGGCTCCGGACGTTGGAATCACCCGCAGCGCCACCACCGACGATAACGGCCACTATCTTTTTCCTCTCCTTGGCGTCGCCACTTTCACCGTGCACGTTACGATGAATGGCTTTCAGGCCGCCGAATCCACCGGCATCCGGCTTCAGGTGGACGAACACCGCGAACTTGATTTCAAGCTGGTTCCCGCGTCGGTGAACACCAGCGTCGAAGTAAGCGCGACAGCGGTGGCTGTACAGACCAGCGATGCGACTCTTGGTCAGGTGATCAATTCACAGCAGGTGGCCGATCTGCCTTTGAACGGGCGCGATTTCGTGCAGTTGGCGACCCTGACGCCCGGCGTGTCGCAGGAGACCAACCCCAACAGCTTTTTCAATGGCGGGCCGAGCAGCGAGGTATCCGCACGCGGATCCTACTCCCTCTCGGTTGGAGGTTCGCGCGCCAACAGTACCGACTGGCTGCTGGATGGTAACGATAACAACGAGCTGACCGCTGGCGGCATCGCGGTATTGCCGTCGATCGACGCGATCCAGGAGTTCAAGGTTCTCACGTATAATTACTCGGCTGAATGGGGAACGCGCGCCGGCCCCACAGTGTTGGTGACGACAAAATCGGGCTCCAATGAAGTTCACGGCACCCTGTTCGAGTTCTTCCGCAATACCGATCTCGATGCGCGCAGCTTGTTCGCCACCTCAACCGAAAAATTCAACCTAAACCAGTTCGGTGCGTCGGTGGGCGGCCCCATCAAAAAGGACAAGACATTCTTCTTTGGCGACTATGAGGAGAAGTATCAGCGGCACGGGATTGCGTTCGTGGGTCTGGTCCCGTCCGTGGCCATGCGAAGCGGCGATTTCACCGACGATGCCTTCGGTAATCCGCGGCAGGGCTTTCTAACCAATCCGAACGTAACCGGCGCAGCGAACACCGACTTTCAGTGCGATCCGGCTGGCAACCCGCTTCCGGTTGCTCCCAATGGCAGCCAGGCCGCCGGCATCAACTGCAACAAGATTCCCCAGGGTTTGATTAACCCAATAGCGCAGCAGTTGATCAACCTGTATCCTCTGCCAAACGCGGACAACCCCGCGCTCGGCTATAACTACACAAACGAACCCGTGAGATCCCTCGACGAGGGTAAATTCG
>Ga0187851_10004821_pt1 | contig 10924 bp, 12 predicted proteins | sample June2016WEW_6_10_FD_132997 | JGI IMG/M metagenome (GOLD analysis project Ga0187851, IMG submission 132997) | Peatland microbial communities from SPRUCE experiment site at the Marcell Experimental Forest, Minnesota, USA - June2016WEW_6_10 | ecosystem: Environmental > Terrestrial > Soil >... | reverse complement strand
TGCGTTCGCGCCCCTTGAGCCCCGGCTGAAGCTCCTCGCCGACGACCTCGCCTGGTGGGCCGCGGCCCTCGCCGCGGCCCGCGTCCGCGACCAGCGCTAGAGCTGGCCCACGTCGGTGATGCGGAGCACGGCCGTGCCGGCCTCGTCGGAGGCGGCCAGGTCGACCACCGCGCTGATGCCCCAGTCGTGGTCGTCCGCCGGGTCGTCCAAGATCTGGCGGAGCACCCACTGGCCCGGCTGCACGTCGATGATCAGCAATGCCGGGCCCCGCGCGTCCGAACCTGTGCCGATCTCGTCGTGCACCTCGAAGTACGCCTCGATCGCGTCGGCCCACGCGTCGGCATCCCAGCCGCAGGATGAGTCGAGCTCGCCGAGCTCGGCGTAGTGTCCGAGGGCGGCCAGCCTGACCCGCTGGAACAGCGCGTTGCGCACCAGGACACGGAAGGCCCGCACATTGGACGTGACCGTGGCCGGCCTGGCGGCCCGTTCCAGGTCCGCCTCGTCAGCCAGCGGGTTCCGCAGCCGTTCCCACTCGTCGATCAGGCTGGAGTCGACCTGCCGGACGATCTCGCCCAGCCATTCGATCAGGTCGGTCAGTTCCTCGGTCTTGGCCTCGTCGGGAACCGTCTGACGCAGCGCCTTGTAGGTGTCGGCCAGGTACCGCAGCACCAGGCCTTCTGAGCGGGACAGGCCGTAGAAGCTGACGTACTCGGTGAAGGTCAGCGCCCGCTCGTACATGTCACGGACCACCGACTTGGGCGACACCTCGTAGTCGGCCACCCAGGGGTGGCCGCGGCGGTAGATGTTGTACGCGCCGTCGAGCAGGTCCGTCAGCGGCTTGGGGTAGGTGACCGAGTCCAGCAGGTCCATCCGCGTCTCGTACTCGACGCCGTCCGCCTTCATCTGGGCCACCGCCTCGCCCCGCGCCTTGAACTGCTGGGCGGACAGGATCTGCCGCGGGTTTTCCAGGGTCGACTCGATCACCGACAGCACGTCAAGCGGATACGAGGGATCGGTGCGGTCAAGCAGTTCGATGGCGGCCAGCGCGAACGGCGACAGCGGCTGGTTGAGCGCGAAGTCGAACTGCAGGTCCACGGTGAGCCGGACCAGGCGGCCCTCTTCGTCCGGTTCGTCCAGGCGCTCCACCACGCCGCCGGCCAGCAGCGCGCGGTAGATCGCGATGGCCTGGTGAATATGCTTGCGCTGGGCCGGGCGGTCTTCGTGGTTGTCGGTCAGCAGGTGGCGCATCGCGGTGAACGCGTCGCCGGGCCGGTCGATGACGTTCAGCACCATCGCGTGCGTGACCTTGAAGCTGGACGTCAGCGGTTCGGGATCGGCGGCGACGAGACGCTCGAACGTGGGCTTGCCCCAGGAGACCATGCCCTCGGGCGGCTTCTTCCGCACCACCCTGCGCCGCGCCTTCGGGTCGTCGCCCGCCTTGGCCAGCGCACGCTCGTTCTCCACCACGTGCTCGGGCGCCTGGACCACCACCCGCCCGGACGTGTCGAACCCGGCCCGCCCGGCCCGGCCGGCGATCTGGTGGAACTCGCGGGCTTGCAGCAGCCGGGTCTTGTTCCCGTCGTACTTGGACAGGGCGGTGAACAGGACCGTGCGGATCGGGACGTTGATGCCCACCCCGAGGGTGTCGGTGCCGCAGATGACCTTCAGCAGCCCGGCCTGCGTCAAGGTTTCCACCAGCCGCCGGTACTTGGGCAGCAGGCCGGCGTGGTGGACGCCGATGCCGTGCCGCACCAGCCGGGACAAGGTCTTGCCGAAGCCGGCCGAGAACCGGAAGTCGCCGATCAGCTCGGCGATGGCGTCCTTCTCCGCGCGGGTGCAGACGTTGATGCTCATCAGCGCCTGCGCCTGCTCCAGGGCGGCCGCCTGCGTGAAGTGCACCACGTAAATGGGGGCCTGGCCGGTGCTGAGCAGCTCTTTCAACGTCTCGTGCAGCGGCTCCATGGCGAACGAGAAGACCAGCGGCACCGGGCGCTCGGCGGAGTGGATCACCGCGGTCGGCCGGCCCGTGCGCCTGGTCAGGTCCGCCTCGAACCGGCTGACGTCTCCCAGCGTCGCCGACATCAGGACGAACTGCGCCCGGGGCAGTTCCAGCAGCGGGACCTGCCACGCCCAGCCGCGTTCTGGGTCGGCGTAGAAGTGGAACTCATCCATCACCACCTGGCCGACGTCCGCCTCGGCGCCGTCCCGAAGCGCGACGTTGGCCAGCACCTCCGCGGTGCAGCAGATGATCGGGGCCGCCGCGTTGACGCTGCCGTCCCCGGTCATCATGCCGACTCCAGACGGGCCGAAGGCGTCGCACAGGTCGAAGAACTTCTCCGACACCAGCGCCTTGATCGGCGCGGTGTAGAACGTCCGCTGCCCGGCCGCGAGCGCGGCGAAATGCGCTCCCGCGGCGACCAGGCTCTTGCCCGACCCGGTCGGGGTGGACAAGATGACGTTCGCCCCCGACACGACCTCGATGAGCGCTTCCTCCTGGTGCGGGTACAGCGCCAGCCCGCGCCGCTTGGACCACCCGGCGAAGGCGTCGTAGACGGCGTCGGGATCGGGCGTGGCCGGCAGCAGGTCAGTAAGCGTCATAACGGTTCCATGGTGCCCTGCCCGGATGACCACCTGGGTCATGGCGAACGGGAGGGCGAAGATAATCAGCAGCCGCCAGAGCTGTGGTATTCCGCCCCGCCGTTTGTCAGCCCGCGCGCAGGGAAGTGAGAAGCAAGGACGCTTGTGTAACTAGAGGGATCAGAGGGACCTGTAATGGCTCGTAAGGCACTTTTCTTGTTCTCCGTCTCCGCAGCGGTGCTGGCCGCCAGCCAGTGGCGGGAGCTCAGCCGGTACGTCAAGCTCAGGCAGATGTCCTCCGGCAGCGGGCACCCGGAGCACGTGCCGGTCGAGGGGCACCATTCCTACCCGACAGGCCCAGGCGGCGGTGTGGCCGACGGCACCGGTGATTTCGACTCAGGCAGCCGGGGCGGCCCGCAAACGCCCTGATCAGCCCGCTCAGGCCCGTTAACGGAACAGCGCGCTGTACGCGTTGAGGGCGGGCTGGCCGCCCAGGTGGGCGTAGAGCACGGTGGAATCCCCGCCGATCTGGCCGGTGCGGATGAGGTCGATGAGCGCCGCCATCGACTTGCCCTCGTACACCGGATCGACGATCATGCCTTCCAGCCGCCCGGTGAGCCGGATCGCGTCCAGCGTGGACCGTACCGGGATGCCGTAGAAGTCCCCGGCCCAGCCGGGGAGCACGGTGATCTCGTCGTCCCGCAGCTCCCGGCCCAGCCCGATGAGCTCGGCGGTGTTCCGCGCGATCTTCTCGACCTGCGCCCTGGTCTCGTCGAGCTTGGCCGACGCGTCGATGCCGAGCACCCGCCGAGGCCGGTCCTGACCGGCGAAGCCGGCGATCATCCCGGCCTGGGTGGAGCCGGTCACGCTGCACACGATGACGGTGTCGAAGAAGATCCCGAGCTGGTCTTCCTGCTGCTTGACCTCCTGCGCCCAGCGGGCAAAGCCCAGGCCGCCCAGGCGATGGTCGGAGGCGCCGGCCGGGATGGCGTACGGCCTGCCCCCGGCCGCGCGGACGTCGTCGAGCGCCTGCTCCCAGCTGGACTTGATGCCGATGCCGAAGCCCTCGTCGACAAGCCGGACATCCGCGCCCATGATCCGGGAGAGCAAGATGTTGCCCACCCGGTCGTTGACCGAGTCCGGCCAGTCGACCCAGCTTTCCTGGATCAGCCTGGCCTTCAGGCCGAGCCGGGCCGCCACCGCGGCCACCTGCCTGGTGTGGTTGGACTGGACCCCGCCGATGGAGACCAGCGTGTCTGCGCCCTTTGCCAGCGCGTCGGGCACCAGGTACTCCAGCTTGCGGGTCTTGTTGCCGCCGAAGGCCAGCCCGGAGTTGCAGTCTTCCCGCTTGGCCCAGATCGCGGCGCCGCCCAGGTGAGCGGACAGCCGCTCGAGCGGGTGCACCGGGCTCGGGCCGAACGTCAGCGGGTACCGCGGGAAGTCACTCAGCGGCATGCCAGGTCAACGCCCGGGCAGGCGGCGGTCGCGCTGATCGGTGCCCAGCTCGCCGTACGGGTAGTCGACCGGATGCGGGTCGCTGGCGGCGTCAAGCGCGGCCGTCTCGGCCTCGGTCAGGTGCAGTCCGGCGGCGCGCAGATTGGTCTCGAGCTGGCTGACCGTGCGGGCCCCGAGGATGGTGGAGGTGACCGAGGGGCGGTCGGTGACCCAGGCGAGCGCGACTTCGGCCATGGTGACGCCGCGGTCCTCGGCGATCTTCTGCACCGCGTCGATGACGTTCCAGGTCCGCTCGGTGCCGCGCCGGTCGTAGGCCTCCATGCCGCGGTTCGGGTCGTCGCCGAGCCGGGTGTCGCCGGTCGGGCGCTCGTCCCGCTTGTACTTGCCGGACAGCCAGCCGCCGCCGAGCGGGCTCCAGGGCAGCAGGCCCAGGCCGGCGTCGAGCGCCGCGGGCACGACCTCCCACTCGATCTCCCTGGCCAGCAGGCTGTACTGCGGCTGGAGCGTGACCGGCGCGGCCACGTTCATGGCGCGGGCCAGCCACACCGCCTTGGTCAGCTGCCAGCCGGTGAAGTTGGACAGCCCGTAGTAGCCGATCTTGCCAGCGCGGACGAAACCGTCGAGCGTGCGCAGCGTCTCTTCCAGCGGGGTCAGCGGGTCGAAGGCGTGCACCTGGTACAGGTCGACCGAGTCAAGCCCCAGCCGTCGCAGCGAGGCATCGAGCGCGCGGGTGAGGTGGCGCGCGGAAAGCCCGGAACCGTTCGGCGTGTCATCTAGGGCGAAACGGCCCTTGGTGGCGAGCACGACGGGCTCGGTGACGTCGGCGGACCGGCTGGCGAACCAGCGGCCGATGATCTGTTCCGATACTCCGTGGCTGTACACGTCGGCCGTGTCGACCAGCGTCCCGCCGGCCGCGACGAAGCGGTCGAGCTGCGCGTGCGCGCCGGCCTCGTCGGTCTCGGTGCCGAACGTCATCGTCCCCAGGCACAGGCTCGACACCGCGCACCCGCTGCTTCCCAGCTTTCGATATTCCATAAGGTCAAGCTACCGATCCCAGGCCGCCGCGAAACCCAAACGCGCCCCCGGAAACCATGGAACCCGTCCTAGCCGGGCAGGTTGGACTCGATGGCGGCGAGGATTTCGGGGTCGTCGGGGGTGGTGCGGGGGCGGAACCTGGCGGCTACGGTACCGTCCGGGCGGACCAGGAACTTCTCGAAGTTCCACTGGATGTCGCCGGCCTCGCCGTTGGCATCGGGAACGGACGTCAGCTCGGTGTAGATGGGGTGCCGGCCAGGGCCGTTGACCTCGATCTTGGAGAACATCGGGAAGCTGACGCCGTAAGTGGCGGAGCAGAACTCGGCGATCTCCTCCGCCGTGCCAGGCTCCTGGCCGCCGAACTGGTTGCAGGGGAACCCGGCCACGGCGAAACCGCGGTCAGCAAACTGCTCGTGCAGCTTCTCCAGCGCGGTGTACTGCGGCGTGAGCCCGCATTTGGAGGCCACGTTCACCACAAGCAGCAGCGAGCCAGCCGCGCCAAGCGAGGAATCGTCGCCGGATAGGGTCTTCACCGGAATATCGAGTATTGTCACGCGCCCACGCTACCGGGTCCAGACCGATTCCCCGAGATAGCCCCGGGCGATGGTGGTGACGTAGAAGTACACCGCGTCCTCGGCGGGCGACAGCGGGCCGGGCGAGGCGTGCGGCGAGGACAGCCCGCGCTGCACCGACTCGCACGCCGCCCAGTCCTGCCGGTTGGTGATGTCCCAGAACTCCACCGCGTAGCCCGGGTCGAAGTCCGGCCGGGCCACCGCCTCCGGGGCGAAGGCCCAGCTGCACTCGATCCGGCTGCGGTCGGCGGCCACCGGCATAAGCCGGTGCGTCATCACGTAGTCCGGATGCAGGCTCAGCAGCACGTTCGGGAAGATGGTGACGTAGATGACGGTGCGCAGCCCGCGGGAGTCCAGTCCGCGCAGCGGCACGCCGCCGCTGCGGCCGTCCAGCGACATCGTCGCCGCCTGCTCCCGCAGGTCCAGCCAGCCGCCGATCCAGGCCCCGTCGGCGGCGTAGTTCTCGCCGCTCTTGGGCGGGCTGACCCGGCACAGCTCGGGGTGGATGGACGGGCAGTGGTAGCACTCGTGGTAGTTCTCGGTGAGGATCTTCCAGTTGGCCGCGGCTTCGTAGCTGTGCCGGGCCGCGGTCACCAGGCGTTCCGGCTCGTACGGCGCGACCAGCTCGTCCAGCTTGGCCAGCGCGCCCGTCAGCGAGCCGGCCCGGCCCCCGGAGGAATCGACGAAGATCAGGCCGTGCCACTCGGTCACCGGCAGCCGCGGCAGGCCCCACCGGCCGAAGTCGAAGCCAGGCTGCCGCCGGAAGCCCGCGGCCGCCCGGAGCTCGCCGTCCAGCGAGTACGTCCACGCGTGATACGGGCAGATGATCGCCTGGCCCCGGGCGCCCTGCCCGCACCCGAGCAGCTCGTGGCCGCGGTGCCGGCAGCTGTTCGCGAACGCTCGCAGTTCCCTGTCCTCGCCGCGGACAAGCAGCACGCCGCCCTGGCCGGTGGCTTCGGCCCGCTGGTCGCCCGGTTCGGCCAGCTGGTCGCTCCGCGCCACGCACAGCCAGCCGCCGCCGAAGAAGTGCCGCTGTTCCCAGGCGAACACGCCCGGGTCCACGTACGCGGCCCGGGGCAGCATCCGGCTCTCCCCGAACGGCCGGAGCGCCGCCGCCAGCTCGGTCCGGTTCACCGGAGCAGGGGCGCTAACGCCTTGACTGACCATACAGTCAAGGCTAGGTGTGCCATTTTGCCCTGTCCAGCCGCTCCACCAGGCCGGTTCCCCGGTCCCTGAGCTTGCGGATCACCGGTCGCGCTGCGGATACTGCTCCTATGGGTGACCGAAATGTGCTCGGCGGCGAGCTTGAGCCATGTGGGACCGATCCGCTGACTGGTTTTTACCGGGATGGCTGCTGCACCACCGGCCCTGAAGACCTCGGCAGCCACACGATCTGTGCCGTGGTGACCGCCGAATTCCTCGAGCATCAGCGCCGTATCGGCAACGACCTCAGCACGCCCATGCCTCAGTTCAGGTTCCCCGGCCTGGTCCCGGGGGACCGGTGGTGCGTGACCGCGGCCAACTGGCTGCAGGCGCACCGCGACGGCGCCGCCGCCCCGGTGGTGCTGGCCTCGACCCATCAGCGCGCGCTGGAGATCGTCCCGCTGGAGATCCTCAAGCCCTACTCCGTCGACGTCCCCGCCGACCTCGGCGCCCTCGAAGAGTAAGTGCTATAACCGTGAGGTGCTGGCCGGGGAGAAACTCCGGCCCCCCGGGAAAAGGAGTTGGCTGATGCCGAAGCACACAGAGGTCCGGAGCCGGGAAGGCGGCTTCAAGCGATTCCTGCGCCGGCTGTTTTCTATCCGCATCGGTATCTACGGCTCGGCCGCCTCGACCGCAGAACCGCTCCATATCGAGCACGGCCCCTCCCGGCCCAGCCGGAAGTCCGCCCGCAAGTAAGCTCTCCTCCGCGCTCCGATGTGACGTGAGAGCACCTGCGTCCCGCAGGGACGGCGCCCCAGCTCACGACCGGCGATATGTCTACGCTCGCGGGTGCCATGGCACCCGCAACTGTAGACATATCCGTCCAGCCGCCGGAAAACCCGGCGGTCACTAGGCTGGCCGGTATGGACCGTGAGGCGGAACTCCTGCAGCAGTACCTGGATCTGGAACGCGAGCACGTACTTGGCATCCTGGACGGCTTCTCCGACGAGCAACTGCGCCGTCCGGTCCTTCCGTCCGGCTGGAACTGCCTGGGCATGGTCAAACACCTGGCCCTGGCCGACGAGCATTACTGGTTCCGCTGCATCATGGCCGGCGAGTCGCTCGACTTCTTCCCGGAAGAGCCGAACGCCGAGTGGCAGGTCAGTTCCGATGAGTCGGCCGCTGACATCTTCGCGCTGTACCGGGAGGAGATCGAGCGCGCCAACGCCATCATCTCGGCCACTCCTCTCGACGCAGCGCCCCGCCAGCGGGACCCGCACTGGGGAGCATGGGCAGATCGGTTCACCGACCTGCGGGTGGTCATGCTCCACATGCTCAAGGAGACTGCCTGCCACGCCGGGCACCTCGACGCGGCCGCGGAGCTTATCGACGGCCGGCAGTGGATCGTGCTGGGCAGCTGACCGGCTAGTAAAGCCTTTATAGTGATCGACGTGGACGAACGAGGGAGATGACTCATGGCCTTCACCGAGGACGAGGTCGCTTACCTGACGTCACAGCCGCTGGCCCGGATCGCCACCGTCGGCGATGACGACCAGCCGGACGTCGTTCCGGTCGGCGTCGAGTTCGACGGGACCTATCTGTGGGTCGGCGGCCGGGCGCCCGAGCGGACCAGGAAGTTCATCAACGTCCGGGCGGGTCACGCCAAGGTCGCCCTGGTCGTCGACGATCTCGTGACCACCGACCCGTGGACGCCGCGGTTCCTGCGGGTGTACGGCACGGCCGAGCTGATGGAGCGCCCTGGCCGGTTCGGCCCCGGCACCTACATGCGGATCACCCCGGAGATCTCGTGGAGCTGGAACCTGGAGGGCCGCCCCTACGGCGACGACGCGGTGCAGCATGGCCCGCGGCGGACCGTGCACCGGTGATGCGCACTCGCCTCAGCGAGGACCCTCGGACATCCGGAACCGCGGCAGCGGCAGGATAAGCTGGCCGCCTGGAACGCCCCGGTCACCCGGGACCGCAGCGCATCCGGGATCACCTTGGCGCGCAGCAGGGCAGGCACCATGTCAGTGCCTCCCGGACCGGAAGTCGTTCGGAAAGGCCAGGTGCAGGTAGGTCACCTGCCGTGCGTCCGGCGGCCGGAGCTCGGGCTTGACCTGGCGTTCGACGTAGGTGCCGACCACGTCAAGGACCTTGCGCCCGAGCTCGTCAAGCTCCCCGGGGGTGACCCAGAGGATCCGGTCACCGAGCCAGTCCGCCTGCTGCCATTCGGGCGGCTGGTCCGGACGCGCCTCCAGCCAGCGCATCAGCTGCTCGAAGTACCGCTCGGCGATGACCGTGCTCAGCAGGCTGGCCGCCGCGGCGGCCTCCGGCGTGTCCGGGGTCGCGTCCCGTTCGGTTGACGTCGTCGTGGCCCGCCACGGCTTTTCCCGCCCGGTCCCGCCGCCGGCCTCCTCGACCAGCCCGTACTTGGCCAGCTGCCGCAAGTGGAACGAGCACGTCCCGGACGACTCACCCAGCAGCTCAGCCGCCCGCGTCGCGGTCAGCGGCCCCTCTGCGCGCAGCAGCCCTACCAGCGCCATCCGCACCGGATGCGCGTACGCTCGCAGCGCCCGCGGATCCGTCAGCCGGGTAGCCGTCCGCCCCCGCGCCGCCCCCCTCTGGCCCGACCGTGTCTGTTCCCCGGCCGCCTTCGTGCCCTCATCGTCCGGTTCCACGAATGCCAATATAGCTTTGCAAAGGTTTCTTCGGAAGATCTTTTCATCCGAACGGACTCCGCTGCGTGCCCCTCGCCGGCCCGCCGTCTCCCGGGGCGGAAGAACGGGGCGTCTCACGCTGTTCGGACAAGTCGTGGACGACATTGCCCCTGCCCTGACCTTTGGTTCGCGAGACATGCCGCTTTCGGTGCTCGACCTGGCGCCCGTGCCGGACGGGGGCAGCGCGGGGGAGGCCCTGCGCGCCACGACCGAGCTGGCCCGGCGGGCCGAGCAGCTCGGCTTCCGCCGGTTCTGGGTGGCCGAGCACCACAACATGCCCGGCATCGCCAGCTCGGCGCCCCCGGTGCTGATCGGCCACATCGCCGACGCGACGCGGACCATCCGGGTGGGCTCCGGCGGGGTGATGCTGCCGAACCACGTCTCGCTGGTGGTCGCCGAACAGTTCGGCATGCTCGAGGCCCTCCATCCGGGCCGCATCGATCTCGGCATCGGCCGCGCGCCCGGCACGGACCAGGCCACGGCGGCGGCGCTGCGCCGCTCGCCCGAAGCCCTGTCGGCCGACGACTTTCCCGAGCAGCTCATGGACCTGACTGGCTTCTTCACCGGGCAATGGCCCGACGGGCACCCGTTCGCGCAGATCACCGCGATGCCCGGGCTAGGCCACCGGCCGGCCATGTGGCTGCTCGGCTCCAGCGGCTACAGCGCCCAGGTGGCCGGCCTGCTCGGCCTCCCGTTCGCCTTCGCCCACCACTTCAGCGCGGCCAACACCTTGCCCGCGCTGGCCCTGTACCGCGAGCACTTCCGCCCGTCGCAGATCCTGGAGCGGCCGTACGCGATGGTCGCCGCCGCGGTCATCTGCGCGGACACCGACGAACGGGCCCGCTTCCTGGCCGGATCCGGCGCGCTGTCGTTCCTGCGCCTGCGTTCCGGCCGGCCGGGACCTGTCCCCTCGCCGGAGGAGGCCGCCGGCTACCCCTACAGCGAGCTGGAGCGGGCGTTCGTGGCGGACCGCCAGGCCTCGAGCATCCTCGGCTCACCCGAGACCGTCACCCGCCAGCTCACCGACCTGGTGCAGGCGACCGCCGCGGACGAGCTGATGATCACCACCATGGTCTACGACCCCGCCGACCGCCTCCGCTCCTTCGAGCTGGTCGCCGACATCGCCCGCGCCTCCCACCCCGCCGCCATCGCCCCGTGATCCACCCGCCCGGCACCATGGCGTAGTGCCATGCTGGGCGCGGCCAGCGCTCGCCCGGCAACCCATTGTTTCAGGGCCGGTACTCTGCCTTCGCCCGTTCCGGTCGGCCCGGCCGGGGGATCCGCTTGCGCCAGCGTTCGGCCCGCCGGTCGGTGAGGATCTGCCTGACCACGTTGCGCCCGGGGATGCCGGTGACCCCGCCGCCGCCGTGGGTGGCCGAGCCCGCCTGGTACAGGCCGCGCACCGGCGTACGCAGGTCGGCGTAT
>Ga0187851_10004816_pt1 | contig 10937 bp, 11 predicted proteins | sample June2016WEW_6_10_FD_132997 | JGI IMG/M metagenome (GOLD analysis project Ga0187851, IMG submission 132997) | Peatland microbial communities from SPRUCE experiment site at the Marcell Experimental Forest, Minnesota, USA - June2016WEW_6_10 | ecosystem: Environmental > Terrestrial > Soil >... | reverse complement strand
GGCGTAGCAGTCTTGGCCGGTTCGACTACGGGTGCAGCGGTACTTTTCGGGGCCTGCGCTGGCGTAGCAGTCTTGGCCGGTTCGCTTACGGGTGCCTGCGCTGGAATGATCTCCCGTGCTGCTTCGCCGGCGGGGGCCGGCCCGGGAGCAGCAGTTGGTGTAGTCGCGGGAACCTGATCGTTCGCGGGGGGCTGCGGAGTGATCGGCGGGACCGCTGGCTGCGGATTGTGTTCCTTCCCCAGCGACTTGTCAAAGGCGCCAGTATTGAGCGGCGGAATCGGAAGGTCCGGCTGTGCAAGATCGGCTTGATTGGTCAGCGGGTCGACCAGGGTGGGAGTCACAATCACGATCAATTCAGTATTCGAGTGGTTGACGTTCTTCGATTTAAACAACGCTCCGATAATGGGAATGCTCGCTGCGCCCGGCGTCTTGCTCATGATGTCCGTGGTCCGCTGGTCCAGCAGGCCCGAGATCGCAAAGCTCTGGTCGCTGCGCAGTTCAACCTCCGTCTCGGCCCTGCGCGTGGACAGCGCGGGTATGGTAAAGCCGCCGATCGTCACCGAGTTGGTATAGTCCAGTGAACTTACTTCGGGCGCCACTTTCAACCGGATGACGCCGTCTTCGCTCACCGACGGAGTGAATTCCAGTTTGACTCCATACTGGCGGAACGAGATCGTCACTACCGGGCTGCCGCCTGCCCCGCCGGGCTGAATGATGGGAAAGGGGAACTCGCCGCCGGAGAGGAAATCGGCCGTCTTGCCGCTGATGGCCGTGATCGTCGGCTCCGCCAGGATCTGCAGCACCTGTTTGCTCTCCAGGTCCTGGATCGTCGTTCCCAGATTCAGCTTCGTGCTGTACAGCATGAAGTTCAGGGGGTTGGTGGTCGTCAGCATGCCGCTGGATGTGCTGTTCTGGGTATACGTCGCGGTCGAGGGGTACTGCGACGTGGTGGTAGCCGCGAGAAAGCTGGTGTTGCCGCCGGGGTTGAACAGGTTGACGCCATACTGCTGTGCCTTGCTGCGGTCGACCTCCAGCATCCGCACCTTCAGCTTCACTTGTTTCGGATGGTCGGGCGCGACCGTCATCACATTCTCTACATCTTTGGAGTAGAGCCCGGCCAGCTTGACCGCCGTATCGGCTTGCGCGTCGCTGCCCACCTTCCCGCTCAGGATGACGCGGTCTCCATTGCCCTCGATGTTGACTGCTCCGTCGTGCATCGCTTCGGACATGACTGTGCGCAGTCCCGTAACATCCAGGTCCGCGGAGACCACATACGACTGGGTCTGCCCCGCCTCGTCCAGTAGAATCAGCGAGCTGATGCCGGATGTCATCGCGGTAACTACAATCTGGTTCGGACTCAGCGTCACCGAGTTCAGAATGTTGGGATCGGCCACATACACGCGACGCAGGCGGGACCGCGTATTGAGAAACAGCGAGTGCCCCACCACCACATGAAGCATCTCGGCGCCCGACGTCACGCGGCTGATGCTGCCCGAAGCGCCCTGGATGGGCGACGCCCCCAGGTTCGAGACCGTTGCCACCTCGGGGACCGTTGCCACCGTTGCGGCTTGCGCGTCACAGGTCATCGACATCGCCGCGGTCAGCAGGACCGCCGCCGCCGCAAGAGCTGCTCGAGGGATCGTGCATGGCGATTTTTTTCTGTCGTTGAACATGGCTTGTCTCACTGGAATTCGTCCATCCTCGGTTGCTTGCCCAGAATGGTCTCAACCGTGTAAGTTTTCACAACCAGCAGCTCCGGCGGTTTGGGAGCTTCCTTCACCGGTACCGGTGCGCCGTTGCTAGTCAGTTGTGCCAGCAGCGCGGGTGGCCCCTTGAATTCCTCGCGGTCGACCCCGTTTCTCAGTACAAAATGCACCGTGCCCTGGTTGCTTGCCAGCACCACGCGTTCCGCGTCTTCCGGCTTGACCAGCAACGTGACTACCGTCGAAACAGTCGCTTTGCCCTCGGGATCGGGCTCGGTCTTCTGCCCTGCCGACAATACCTCCGCGTCCTGTAGCACCGTGAATGTCATCGTGTCCGAATTGCTGCTCGTAGATGTGGAGCCGGTCGGGCGCAGAGTCACCAGGACATCCACATGCGTGCCGGGAAGCAGAAACCCGGCGACCCCAACCACCTCGTCGGAACGCAGCGCGATCAGCCGCATGCCATTCGGTATCTTCGCCGTGATGCCGATGCCGGCGCCGGGGCTGGACAACTGCCGCTCCAGGATCGGTTCCCCTTCCGACAGGGGAAACAGTACGATGCGTCCGATCAGGGCTCCGGGGTTGCTGAATGCCCCGTTCAGTGGCACCGTTGCCGGCCAGTCGATCAACCGCAGGTTCTCCGCGCGTATCACTTGGTCGGCCTCCAGGTTTGCGGCCGCCGCCACATACTGCTTCTTCGCGGGCGGAGGCGCCACATGCGTCTTCGTGACCCGCGTGCTGAGCCAGAACGTAAATAGCCCGGAGATCACAAGGGCGACCAGGATTGCGGAGGTGAGTCGACGGTTCATTTCAATTCACCTCGCTATGCCACCTGAAAGTAGAGAGTTAAGATGCACCCGCCGGCGATGGCCAGCGCGTAGGGAAGCCGCAGGGTTTGCACATTCGAAATGTTCAGATCGGGATGGGGCTGTAGACCGTGCTGCCGGTGGTGCGAGACCAGCTCGATCACATTCATCACCGTCGATTGCAGCCGTCCGCGCACCAGCGCCAGACCGACCGCCATCACTCCGCCCGCGATCGCCGTCAGCATCAGAATGTAGGCTATGTGCGGCATGCCTGCCATGCAGCCCACCGCCATGATCAGCTTGACGTCTCCCGCGCCCATGCCACCGGCCAGATAGAACACCAGAAACACCAGCCCGCATATCATTCCCGCGGCCAGGCTGCTCAGCATCTCCCTCCATCCGCCAAATACCAGATGCAGCAACAGTCCAAGCAGGAAAGCGGGAATGGTAATAACGTTCGGCACTCGCCGGCTCTTCACGTCGGTGACTGAGCCCACGACCGCGATGGCGGTGGCGATTGCCGGGTATGTCCATTCCGATTGAAAAACTGTCATTGCGCGTACCTGCTGGTGAACTGAGTGAGTCGATCGTGCATTGCATTCAACTTGTGGTGATAACGCCGGGGGCCATGTCCTTGCTTGCCATCCAGACATGCCGTGATTCCCCGGCGCCTCCCCGTTGCTGTTTCCGCCTTCGCCCAGCCGAATGAGCGAAAGCCCGGCCCGCATTAGGCGGTGGAGTTGTTCAGCGCGTTGCCCACGCCGCCAAGTGTGTTCGCGAGCGAGTTGCTGAGTTTGCCTAGCGCTGCGACCGAGCCGAGACCTATCAGGGCAGCGACCAATGCGTACTCAATCAGGTCCTGACCTGAATCGTCCTTCATCAGACCCTGCAGAATCCGCTTTACGTTTTCCATGTTTGTTTTCCCCTTCGGATTGTTTTTTTCATCAAACTTACGTACGTGTTGCAAGACAAGAGTGGCGCACGGGACGGATTCGCAGAACAATATCGTCGCTCCAATCTGACGGCTGTCCCAATGGAGTCGGAAGCAGCTTCTCTGAGCGCCATATCGATCGCTCATAATTGGCTGTTTCCCTGTTTACGCGGTGGAGTTGTTGAGCGCGTTGCCCACACCGCCGAGGGCGTTGGTAAGTGTATTGCTCAGATTCGTCAGTGCGGCGACCGAGCCGAGACCTATCAGAGCCGCAACCAATGCGTACTCGATAAGGTCCTGACCTGAATCATCCGCCAGAAGTTCTCTAAATAACCGCTGCGCATCCTGTTTCATTTTCCCCTCTGCTAGTCTGCTTGCCGGTTCGCCGGACATACGGCATCCCACAGCGACCTTGGGAACTGAATCGTAGGCCAGGATTGTTGTGCAAAGCTGACGTCTCGCTCAAGCCAGCAAAAGCAGCTTATGTGAGCGTCGACGTCTAACGCTCACATAAGCTATGTCCGGGCTTAGGCAGTGGCGTTATTGAGCTGGTTGCCCACAGCGCCAAGCGTGTTCGCAACGGTGTTCTTGAGTATGTTGAGGGAAGCCACAGCGCCGAGACCGACCAGGGCCGCAACCAACGCGTACTCGATCAGATCCTGACCTGAATCTTCCGTCATCAGGTTCTTCAGAAGCTGCTTCATGTTCATCATCTTTTATTTCTCCTCGTTCGGTTTTCCACGGCACTCCGGCCTTGCGAGTCCCTGGGGATATGCAGAGACTAGGACCGCTACGCAACTTTAGAAATCCCCAAGAAGTGTCATCCAATAACACTAAGGTTCGCGCAGTCCCCCGCGTATCTCTTGTATCTACAGCATTTATCCGGCATATCGAGGGTAAGGGCGAATGTGCCCTGATCCTGGTGCAATACGGTCCGGACGCGCCCGGCCGCATCAGCTCCCCTTCCCCGAGTCATAAGGCTGCGGCAACGGGCGGTTTGTTTTTGCCGGGATGGCACTGCAAGCGGCAGCTTCCGCGCGGCGAAGCGCATCTTCGCGGGCTGCCGTTCGCGAAGCAAAAGAGGCCTGCGCGGTTATCTCTCTCTCAATAATCCGCTGAGCACTGTCTTTTCCGCATCGCGGATTCTGTGAATCTGCCCCGAAGTCCGCGCCATCCAACCAACACGACGCATCTACAACGAAAGTTGTACACCAAAGGTAACCTGGACAGAATCTGTTGGTAACCGGTTTTCGAGGGCAAGAATAGAGTGGTTTGATTACGATTGATTGCTTCCTAAACGGCCGGGAATTCACTATGTTAACTACAGACGGGAGGATCGAATCACTTCCGTCGCTGCTTCGACTGCCTGCGGATTTGAAATATATCGTGGCAGTTTGGCGCGGGGTGGATGGTACAACGCAGTCAAAGTTAAAAGAATATATTTCGACCACTGATTGCTGCGCTTGATTGCACTACGCTCCTCAGGAGTTCCACAATGAAGTTTAAGGCTTCCGCAGTTATCTTGACCCTCTCTCTCGTCTGCATGTTCTCTCGTGTCGGCTTGGCCGATAACCTCACGCTGAGCGGAGTAGGCGGCCAGAGCACCGATGGCGAGTACGTCTACCCCTATCTCTTCACGGTTACAGGCCCGGGTGGCACCGACACCCTCGTCAATATGTCCTGCCTCAACTTCAATCGTGAAGTCAGCATCGGGCAGTCATGGAGCGCGACCCCCGTTGACGTCGCGACCATCAGTTCCGCCTCCACCATCGACGGCGAGTCGGGGACCGACTTGATCGAGGACGCGTACCTTTATAATCAGTACGCTGCCGCCGCCGCCGCTGGAGACGCGCAACAGATCTCCGACCTCCAGTTCGCCATCTGGTACATCATGGATCCAGCGATCAATGCCGGCAACACGGGTGGGGGCTACGACGCCAATGCAGCAACTCTGGTCCAGCAGGCCCAAACCTCTGCCCTCCCCGATCAGGCTGCTGGCGACTTCGCCAATGACGTCGCGTTCATCCCCAGTGGCTACACCAGCGGCGAGCCGCAGATATTCATGACGAATCCTCCTCCCTCCGCAATCGCCCCTGAGCCAACCAGCCTGATTCTGCTGGGGACCGGCTTGCTCAGTGCGGTCGCCTTCATGCGCCGCAGGTGGGCGCAGCGTTAACCGCCTGCTTGAAACGACGATTCAAGGGATTGTTTTCTCCATGGGCCCGCGCCGATCTCCCGGCGCGGGTTCGTTGTTTGTACCGCGCATCTCGGCGCATGGCTCTGCTCGCTGCTCTTGGCGGCGTCCCGCAGTACAGTGCCGCGCTGGCAACGGCGCCTATTGCACAATGATCATCTGCGACATGCTCTTCAGGGTGATGGAATTCTTCGGCACAAACGGCATCGTGATCGGAAATACATATGTGATCTGCACCACCACAAAGTCGCTCACTATATTCGTGCCCGCTCCGCCGGCCGGTGTCTTATAGGTTGTACTCGCGGTCATCGTTCCGCCCGCCAGGTTCGGCCAGCCAAGCCCCGAAACGTAGCTGTTCACCTGGGCTGCCGTGGCCGTGCAAGAAGCTCCGCTGGAGTTGGTGCAGGTCGAGCTCAGGAACATGGCATAGCGGGTCCCTTCCCGCGCCGATTCCGAGATCATGTCATAGCTGTAAAACACCAGGCATACTTCCATAAAGCAGAAGAGCAGCACGAACAGGACAGGGAGACTCACTGCCGTCTCAATCAGCGCCGACCCGCCCTCGCATCCCGCCGCGTCTCTGCTTTGTTCCTCCGCCGCTCGGATTTGTATACCGCGTCGCAATAGGACCCTCATGGACCCGGTCGGGCCTCTCCCTGTCCCATTCGGACGCCGCCGCATTACATCCTGGAAGGCCATCGCTACTGCTCCACCACTTGCACCGACGTGCCGCCCAGCGTGAATGTCTTCGGCAGTCCGGGGCAATGCACCGGAGGGGTCGCCGTGGCGCTGGTAAGTACCTGAATGAACTCCACCGGGTGGTTCCCTGTTCCGGTGCACTTCGCCGCGGCCTGCGCCAAGGTATATTGTGCGACGGGATATTGTGTGCCACCCGCCGCCAGCGAGCAGGCATAGTACACGGTCGGCGTCACCGTCAGGTTCGTGCCAAAGTCGGGCGCTTCTGCCTGCGCCGCGGTTGTAATTCCAGAACTGCTCGCTGCGTCGGTTGAGTTCTGCATCCCATACAGCGCGCCTGCGCTTGCGGCATTGCATATCTCAACCGAATCGTAGACCGCATATCCCATCTCCGCCGTCCCCAGCAGCAGCGGTATGCCAAGAAACGAAAGTGCCAGGGCCAGCTCGACCAGGGCGTTTCCGCTCTCGCCGCCCAGGCCCCTGCATCGCGCCGCCGCGCGTCTCCACTGTCCCCGCAAACACCCTCTGTCTGTTTGGCTCATCTCTCTCATCGCTCACTGCACCAGCTTTGGTATTGACGAGTAGACCGACAAACTTCCCTCATTTGTATCCAGAATCGCCTTCACCGTCGCGCCTCCGGTTAGGCTCAAAGAACTCGCGTTGATCCCCCCCTCCATCACCGTCGAGCCGCTGCCCCCACTGATCGTGATGGCCGCCGATGGAGCAATGATGGCCCCGTTCATGTACGATTGCGACCCGCCGGTAAACGTCATCGGCGACGTATCGTTCGGGTCCTGATAGATCAGGACCCCGTCGTAGGCCCCGACTGCGGGAGCGGATCCTCCCCCGCTCTCTGTCGCGCCGCCCGACACCAGGTTCACATTCACCCCGCCGTCCATCACCAGCGACGCCGTCCCGGTCAGGTAGAAGAAGACGCCGTTGCCTCCAAGGTTTGGGTTCCCCGTAAAGTGCAGCTCTCCATTATCGATGACGTAAATCCCTGGGTTCAGTGTGCAGGTCGATCCGTTTGCGCCCACCGTAAGCCCCTTGTAACAGATCGTGCTGCCTGCGTTGGCCGGTCCAAACGTAAAGGTGCCGTAGCTGCCTCCGGGGTTTGCCACGCAATTTGCCGGAACAAAGGATGGCGCTGCCGGCAGCGTCGGAGTGCAGCGCGTGCTCACCCCCTGCACAATGTCCGCCACGGGCACGTTGATCGTGTCCCCGTTGCCCGTAATGTTGCCCGGGTACCAGCCGGTCGATGCCCCGCCCAGCGACGACGCATTCAGCGTCGCGCCACCGCTCATCTGGATCGAACTGGAGCTCGATGAGTTGTCGAACACTCCGCAGCCTGGCGCGTTCAGCGTCGAGCCGCCCGTAATGCTGAAATTGCCAGTCACGCACACGCACGTCTGGCTGGAGAATCCGCCGCCCGCTATCGCCGTCGCCGACACCGGCACCGTGGCCATCCCATGCGCAAACGCGCCCAAAAAGTAGGTATGGATCGGCATACTCACAGTTGCCTGCACATAGCTGCCCACAAAATTCCCCGTCGTCGGCGTCGTCAGCGTCACCGTCGCGGGGTTGGTCGCCAGTCCCGTGTTGAAGCCGTTCAGCGTGGCCATGGCATTGGCAATCGTCTGTTCGTTCGCGCTATCGCCGTTGCCAACTTCTTCCGCCGCGGCCATCGCGGCCGCCTGGGCCGCCGACTGCGCCATCCTCTGCTCGCGAAACAAGGCCCCCGCGTCCAGCGCGAACGCCACGAAGCCCAGCGCAAGCAGCCCCATGAAGACGGCCACCAGCACCACTGTCTGTCCGCTTTCGTCTCTCAGGTCCTTCATCGTCATCTCGCTTCATCCATGGAATCCACGCTTCCGCAGGCTCTTCGTCTCGTTTTTTCCCGCAGACAGGGGTGCGCCGCCGAACGCCGTCGCGGGCAAGCCGGGCCCCACAGACTATATCGTGCGTCTGGGCCGCTAGGGTGACCCCGTCCGGCAAAGAATCCGCCGCAAACCTCGCCTGCATCGCAGGGGCGCATGTTAATCGCCTGGTTAATAACACGAAATGGGGATGACCCGGATAACACCAACGGGGGATTATCGAACCAATGGACCCATCCGTACCATGCCAGTACACGAGGTTGTAGGCTTGCAAAGAAGCAACCAATCCGCGCCGTTCCTAAGAGTGGTTCGCTGCTCCCGCTCCATTGGGGAGCGCATTCGCGCGCGCCTGCGCTTCAGCAAAGAGAAAGAACAAGGCAGTTCGATGATTGAGTTCGCCTTGTGCCTGCCGCCATTGCTCATCATGATGACTGGCACCTTTGCCATGGGCATTACTCTCGCCAACTACGAGATGCTCAACAATGCTGTCAGCGTCTCCGCCATGCAGCTTGCCACCCAGGCCGGCCAGCTCGCCTCGCCCTACGACCCCTGCGCTCTGGTGGTCTCAACCGTGGAAGCCTCGGCGCCGTCTCTCAAGCCGGCGAACATGGCCTTCTCGCTGAAATTGAATGGCACGCCCTATCCTGCAACTGGAACGTCGAATTCTAGTTTTTCCTGCTCCAGTACATCCAACACCGCCGGAGCGGCGGGAAATCTGAAGCAGGGCACCACCGCCCAGGTTACCGTCACCTATCCCTGTAGCCTCAGATACTACGGAGCCAACAACTTTCCCAACTGCACCCTCACTGCTACTACGTCGGAGGCTGCCCAATGAAGCACTTCAATAGCGATTCTTTTTTAAGCCGGTTGTTCAGGGACGAACGCGCACAGATGCTCCCAATCATGGCTGTCCTCCTGATCGTCTTCATGGGGATCGCTGCCCTGGCGGTCAGCTTTGGCAATTCCTATGCCCAATTGAGCAAGCTCCAGAGTGCCGCCAATGCCGCGGCCCTCGCCGGCGCCCAGGCGCTGCCCAACTCCACTGCGTCAAGCATCGCGTCGAACTACAGCTCGAACTCCGGATCTTTGAATAGTGCCGCCTATGTGAGTGGCGCCACCATGGCAACCGGCTGGCCCAAGCTGGAATGCCTCACCACCCTCTCCAACCAGGGAGAGGCCTGCGTCGCGCCCGCCAACGCCAACGCCGTCCAGGTCAAGGAGCAGCTCACCGTGCCTCTGCTCTTCGGTGCGCTCTTTGGCCATCCTACGGTTACCATCACCGCAATGGCGACCGCCTCCATGAGGGGAGCCATCCCGGCCCCATACAATGTCGCCATCATCGTCGACGCCACCTCCTCCATGAGCGATACCGACTCCGACAGCCAGTGCAGTTCCTCCAGAATGTCCTGCGCGTTAAGCGGCATCCAGGTTCTGGTCCAGACCCTTTCGCCATGCAGCCCCAACTCCACAACCTGCGGCACGGTCACCGCCGGCAGCAACGGCAGCGGCAGCGTGGTCAACTCGGTGGACAGGGTCGCCCTCTTCACCTTCCCGAACGTGACTACAGCGACGGCCGCGGATGTCTACGGCTGCAACGGTACCAAACCCACAAACGAGCCTTACACCTTCCCCACCGCGGGCGCGTCCACCTACACCCCGTTGGGATCGCCCACCGCAACCTATGAGCTTGTGGGCTTCTCCAGCGATTACAAGGTCTCCGACACCGCGACCTCGCTGAACACCGCCTCCAACTTTAACAAGGCGACTGGGGCAGGCGGGAGCAGTTGCCACCCCATGAGCAACCCGGGCGGTGAGGGAACCTACTACGCCGGCGCAATCTATGCCGCGCAGTCTGCGCTGATTGCCGAACAAGCCGCCAATCCCGGCTCCCAGAACGTGCTTATCCTCCTCAGCGATGGCGACGCGGGCACCACCGATAGCGGCGCCATGGGTTCGGCCTCCACCACCTCGGGGACCTACCCATCCACCAAGAACCAGTGCGCCCAGGCAGTCACCGCAGCCAAGGCCGCGGCCACCGCCGGAACCAGGGTCTACGGGGTCGCCTACGGCGCCGAAGCATCGGGATGCGGCACCGACAGTCCGTCCATCACTCCATGCCAGACCATGCAGCAAATATCCTCCGCTTCGCAGAACTTCTACTCCGACTACACCGCCAAAGGAAGCGACAGCACCTGCATCTCGGCCTCGCAACCCACCAGCAACCTCAACCAGATCTTCACCGACATCGGGAACGACCTCACCGTCTCCCGCCTCATCCCCAACGGCACCACATAGGCCTCAGCCTTCAATTGCCGCCGCAATACAACTCTCCCGGAACCGCCCATCGGTCCGGGAGAGTTTCTGTCTGATACCATCGCTCTGTCACTCCGGCATCGCCCGATCACATGACCAAGCAGCCCCCACTCGATCTTCCCGTCAACTCACCTTCCCCTACAGATTCGCTCGCGCAACGCCGTTCCCTTCTCATCGTTCTTGCCGTCGCGCTGCTTGGCCGCCTCCTGGTTCTGCACTCTGTCGTCGCCCACCGCCTCCCCACCTGGCTCTTCTCCCACCCCTACGAGATGGGCCTGCTGGCCAACTCGCTCCTCCATGGCCAGGGCCTCAGCTCGCCCTTCGGCGTCCCCACCGGCCCCACCGCCCTCATCGCACCCGGCTATCCCGTCCTCATCGCCACCGTCTTCCGCGTCTTCGGCAGCGACACCTCAGCCT
>Ga0187851_10004813_pt1 | contig 10941 bp, 5 predicted proteins | sample June2016WEW_6_10_FD_132997 | JGI IMG/M metagenome (GOLD analysis project Ga0187851, IMG submission 132997) | Peatland microbial communities from SPRUCE experiment site at the Marcell Experimental Forest, Minnesota, USA - June2016WEW_6_10 | ecosystem: Environmental > Terrestrial > Soil > Wetlands... | reverse complement strand
TATGAGGATGTTTTCGATCCCGCGACCTATAACGCCGCCGATGCGCCCATCGTCAACGCCAATGGCACCATCACCACAACGCCTACCTATAGCGCCACGAACGGATTGATCTTCAATGGCCTAAATGGAGTGGCCCAGAACTTTGCCAATAAGTATAAGTACCTGTGGGCGCCGTCCGGCGGGTTTGCTTATGATGTCTTCGGCGATGGCAAAACCGCCCTGCGCGGTGGCTTTGGTATTACCTATAACCGGGTTCCCACGGGGACCGATTGCAGTTACTACTGCGGAAATAATCCTCCCCTGGTCGAATCTCTGACCCTGGTCAATCCACCGTTCCCCAGCCCAGCCGCCGGAGCCGCCGCACCTTTGGGCGCGCCCAACCTGGTGAGCGAAGATCTTAACCTGCATCCGGCCGGAATGCTTGAGACCTACAGCTTGAGCTTGGAGCACCAGTTCCAAGGCAAGTGGTTTGTGTCCATCGCGGGAGCGGGGAATGCCGGCCACCATGTTGGAACCTATTGGGACCGGAACCAGCCAACCCCCGATGGAGCCTACGACTACAACCCCCTGATTAACTATAATCCTGCTACCGGGGCATCGGACTACGAGTACAAGTACGCTCCCTATCAGGGGTACGGCCAGATCGAGACCAACGTCAGCAATGCCAACCTGTATTGGGACGCGCTCGAGGTCAACGTTAAGCACCCCGTGGGCAACAACCTCTACCTCTCCGTGGCCTACACCTGGCAGCACGGCCTGGGCGAGGAAAGGGGCAATGTCTTTTTTGAAAACACCGGAACCACCCAGGATACGAGCGAACCACGGCGTGGCTACGGAACGACAAACCTGAACGTCTTCAATACCCTCTCGATCAGTTACATCTATAATCTCCCCTGGTACCAGCACGCGAGCGGGCTGAAGGGCGTCGCCCTGGGAGGATGGCGGTATTCCGGTATCGCGACCATCCAGGGTGGCTTCGCTATTGATCCCGCTTTGACGGGTGCAGACCTCGGGCTTGCCACTTTGCCTGACCGCACCTCGGCCGCCATTAAGGGCCCGAAGACCGTCGCCGAGTGGTTCAATACTGCGGCATTTTCGACGCCTCCTTATGGATACTTCGGGAACGCCGGCACGGGGAGCATCACCGGCCCCGGGATCGTCAACTTCGACATGGCGTTCTACAAGGACTTCAAGATTAAGGAGCGTCATACCATCGAGTTCCGAGCCGAACTCTTTAACATTTTCAATCACACCAACTTCAATGGTATCTCGAATACGTTTGGGGCTGGAAACTATGGCCAGGTAACCAGCGCGGCCGATCCACGCATTGCGGAGTTTGCGCTTCGGTATCAGTTCTAGCAGTTTACGAAGTACTTGTGCCTTAAAACTCTAACCGCCACTCCCCTCCCCGGTTCTCCGGGGAGGGGGGAGGCAAGCCCCCTGTACCCGAATTCAGGTGTTCAAATTCTAATCTTGCCGACTATTTTGCTTCTTCCGCGCGTGGTGGCGTTCGTCAAATCCATTCTCCGCAGGTGACACCTTGAGAAGACGTTCCTTCCTTTCCGCCCTGGGAGTAGCTCCACTTCTAAACATGCGGCTTTGGGGACAGGCTGCAAGCACACCGCCGGCGCAGGACTGGGGGGCCCCGCTTTTGAAAACTGCGCGCCCGGAACACGAGAGGGTGGTGCTTTCTTTTAGCCCGGTAATGGATGCTTCATCATATTGGGTTCAGTATCGTAGCTCCCAGGGAATGCCTGAAATCATTAAAGGAGTCACTGTCGCTGACTACTCCGTGCAGGGTCTTAAGAATGGAATTCAATATGGGTTCAGCGTAGCCGCAACCGGGCCGCGTGGGACCACTTCGTTTTCGAACGAATTAACCGCGAGCCCGGCGGAGGAACCGGATTGGGTTTCGCGCGCCGATGCCTTTTCGGGACCTAATCCAACGCGGACTTCCTGCCCCTTCTGGATGGTTCACGGAACAGAAACTGACGATGAGTTGCTCAGTTTTATGCAGGTCATTCACAAATTTGGGTTTGAGGGCGTCACGCTTCACCCCTACGATTTCAAAGGATTCTTGGAGGAGACCAATTGGAAACAGTGGAGGGCCATTGTTGAGGCCGCACGCAAGCTGGGTTTGACGGTCTGGGAGCAGGACGACAAGGACTACCCTTGCGGGTATGCAGCGGGGAAAGTTGTTGCCAGTGATAAGGAATTCGCTCGGTGGGAAATCACCCTGCCGCACAGCGAAAGTCATAAGAGTCCGGGTCCGATATCACTTGCCGTCGATGCCCTGCTGCCCGCAAAGCAACGGCTGGTGGGCGTGGTGGCGGCTGGACCTGAGAACCGCTGGGTCGATTTGACCGATCACGTCGCGAACGGCCAACTCCGGTGGGATGCGCCGGAAGGGGAATGGGAGATTTTCATCCATGCAGCCTGGCAGCCGGGAATCGACACCCCCAAGGCTTATCCCGACCTGGTGCGCGGCGAGGTTCGAGGCTATATCGATCCGCTCAGCGAAGCGGCCACCGATCTCTATGTTCAGCTTGTCCTGGACGGCACATGTCGCGCCATCGGCTATGATGAGGTTGGCCGCACCTGGAAAGGGTTCTACATTGATGAGCCGGGGTTCTACTCGAGCGGACAAATGGTGGGCGAGCTCGGCGGGGGGTTCCCGTATACCCCGGACTTACTCGATCGTTTCCAAAAAAGGTATGGTTATTCTCTTCGGTCGTTCCTTCCCTTGCTGTGGGTGGCGAGAGGCCCTGAGACCAGCCACGTCCGCCATGACTACATGGATTTTGTCAGTTCCGAGTATGCGCGCCTGTTCATTGGCAGCCAAACGCGGTACTCCCAGGCGCACGGGATTCAGATCAACGGCCATGTGCGGGAAGATCTTCCCTTTCAGCTGGGGGGAGGCACTGGAAGCAATTTCCGTACCCTGGAAGCCTATAGCATGGGGGGATTTGACCACATCTTCGACCAATGGTACACCCCGGAGGATGACGTCTACTGGCGACAAGCCAAAATGGCCAGTTCCATCAGCCACTACCAGGAGACGCCGCAGGATGAGGCCATGGTCGAGCATTTCGCCGCCACGGGTTGGCGCACCGGACTGACCGAGATGAAGGCCATGATGGATTGGACCACGTGCCGCGGCTTGAGCCGCATCGTTCCTTGTGGCCTCGACACGCAGAACCCGCCCGTGTGGGAAGATGCGCCGGAGTTCTGGTTGCACGGAAAGAATCCCCTGGCGCCCTATTTTCGCCTCTATCAGATCGCCGCCAACCGCGAAACCATGATGATTCGCGGGGGACGACACGTCGCCAAGGGCATCGTTCTGGATACGGCTGAATCGGCTTGGGTGGGAGAAGCCGAAGAGTTGTGGAAATCGGATAAGGCACTGAGTCAAGCGCACTTTGATTATGACAATGTGTCCTACGGCGTCTTCGCCGACCCTCGGCGATGCCGAATCGAGGGGAGGCGCATCCACCTTGGCCGCGAAGATTATGAATTTGTGTTTCTCCCCAACGTCGATGCGATTCCGGTGGAAGTCCTGCGTCGCCTGCTGGAATTCTACGAGGCTGGCGGAACGGTGGTCATCCTGGGGCCGGGGCTGCGGTTTGATACCGACGCGACGTCAGAGAAAGTTCAGCTTGTGACAAAATTGCCGATACGCTCTGCCGATGGGCGGCATGACGATGAGGTCAAGGACCTCGTCGGCCGCCTGTGGGGCGAGCGGGCCAGCGGCCGGGGCCACACGCACCTGGTTCAATATAAGGATGTGACAAATTTTCTCTATTCCTTGAAGGCCCACGATGTTTGGATTGATCCGAATCTGCCACTGTTGCAATATTATCATCGGCGGCTCGCTGGGCGCGACGTTTACTTCTTCAACAACGAAGGGGAGGCCGTCCGTAGCACGGTGCACCTGCGGGGGGCCAAGGGAGTTCCGGAACTCTGGGACCCGGTTTCCGGTAGCATTGTCCAAGCCCCCTGTTATGATCAGGATGAAGATCGTATTTCGGTTCGAATTGAGTTGGCCCGGTATGAATCCGTGTTTGTCGTCGTCAACCCGTCCGCCCAGCCGCAGAGCCACCTGCGAACCTGCGATGCGGACGAAGTGTCGCGGGACAAGGGAGGAGAAATATCGGTCAAGAAGTACGCACCGGGGACAGTCCAGTACTCCGCGGTGGGCAATGATCATACCCCCGACATACCCCTAGCGACCCCTTCAGAACCTCTGGAAAGCATGGCTCTACAGGATGGATGGTCCAGCCGCCCCGCGGAATCAGGCGGAGTCCTTTACAAATGCCAGTTCGAATGGCCCCAGAACTCGCTTCGATCCGCCGGGCTGGGGATTGAGGGCATGACCCAGGTCATAGAGGCAAGGCTGAACGGAAAGGATCTGGGCCTGCGATTTGCTTACCCGTTCAGGTTCGATCTCGCGGGCGCACTGCGAGCAGGATCGAATGAGCTTGAGTTGCGGCATGTGGAACGCTATTCATTCAAATCACGTCTCGGAAAGATCAAGATTGTTCCCTACTACGAATTTCGTATCTAGAAAGTCCTCTCGCCAAGGGAGTGCGGCAAGGGGTTGTGGCGCGCGATGTGGGGCCTGCAACTTATCTCACGTCGGATTATTCTGCGCATTGGCGCTTGTTTTAGTGATCGTTGCGCCCGCAAGAGAGGAAGCGAGGGCGGGCGATCAGAAGAACTGCCGCGAGCAGACGGCTGTACAGCAATTCTTGCGGCAAGCCGAGGATACAAAGCAATCTTACGAGGAACGGAAGAAAGCCTACGAAAGCGCCGCAGGGGTGTGTTCCCAAGAGGGTTCCATCTATGCGGCACTCTCGGCTCTATTGCTGGAGCACCAGGATGCGGAGGCGGCGTTGACGTGGGCCCGCCGAGGGTTGCGAGTAGCGCCCGAAAACCCAGATCTGACGTTATATGAGGGTGTATCCCTTTTATTGGTCGGCCATCCCGAGCAGGCACTGGCCGTGTTGAAAAACTCCAAACCCACCGGAAAGAATGAGTTTTACCTTGGGATGGCGCATCGCGCCTTGCGCGAACACAAAGAAGCGCAGGAGGCCCTCTTGAGGGCGTTTGCGTTGGGGTTTAACGACCCCTATGTGCTCTATGTACTTATCGAGCAAGACCATGCTCTGGGGGATAAGGAGGCTGGTTTGAGGGACTTTCGGACGTTTTATGAGGGTTTCCCAGACTCGCCTTGGTTGCACATGCTTTATGGCGACGCCTATCTGTCCAAGAATGATGATTCGAACGCTGAAGGCGAATATGAGCAGGTGGTGAAACTCGCCCCAAATTTGCCCATTGTGCATTACCAGCTAGGGTTCATAGACTTCAATCGTGCCAGGTATGCTGCTGCCGAGGGAGATTTCCGGACGGAAATTGCCACCAATCCCACTTACGCCCCTGCCTACCTTTACCTTGGCACAACCCTTCGCAGGCTGGCACGAAACGCCGAAGCTCTTCCCTTCCTGGAACAGGCCGTAATACGTGATCCTAATTACATTCTCGCTTACAATGAATTGGCCACCGCACAGATCGAAGCAGGCAAGCCTGAAGACGCGCTCCGGACATTACAGGAGGGCGAGCACCGATTTCCCCAAGAGGCGGCCTTCCCAGCCCAATTGGCCGGCGTCTTAAGGCGCCTTGGCCGAACCGTGGAAGCCAAAAGTGAGGCGGAAAAAGCCACCCGGCTGAGTAAAACAAACAATCCTATTCACCACGGAATTGCCGTCGAGCCTACGCCATCCCTTTCACCATCCAATGAAAACAGGCCGGAGGCTGACTTTCCATTCAAGTGCCAGATCGTGCTCGCCAGTTCCCGGAATGAAAGCACCCTCCATGCACCGGGCCGTTGTGCCAGGAGAGGTTTCACCAGCGGTTCGCACCCCGTAGCGTCGTGGGGGGGGAACTCCCAAGCTCAAAAACCCGTGAAAAAATCCGGTTGGTCGCACTCATACGTGGGATCTACCCTTCTGTGAGGTGAGGTTATGAATGATCAGGAACGCTTTCGCAGAATGATGGAGTGCAGGGAAGTTGACCGTGCCTCCTTTTATGAATTTATGTGGCCCACCTGGCCGGAGACCGCTGAACGGTGGGCCGGGGAAGGCGGGTACATCCCGGGCCAGACCGACTTTGGGTGCGACAAGTGGTTGGTGGAATTCTCCTGGTTCTGGCCCCAACCGCCTTTCGCGCGCGAGGTGCTGGAGGAAGATGAAGAACACGTGACCTTCGTGGACCCGCAAGGTATCGTGATGCGGGAATTCAAGAACAACCCGTTGAGTTCCATGCCGCAATTCATCCGCTATCCGGTGGAAACACGCGAAGACTTTCGCAAGTATTGGCGCGAAAGGATGCAGCCAGACCTCACGCAGCGCATCGGACCGGACTGGCGCGAGCGGCTGCGCGCCTTGCGCCACCGCGACTTTCCCTTTGTGATTATCGCCGACCGATGGGGTGGATTCTTCGGCCCGCAGCGGAACCTAGTGGGCGTGGAGAGCCTCTGTACGCTCTTCTATGACGACCCCGCCTTTGTCGAGGAGATGCTGGAACCCGACGCGAATTTCCTGATCCAAATGCTGTCGCAAATCCTGGAAGAGACAGACATCGACGTTTTTGGATTCTGGGAGGACATGGCCTACCACACGGCCCCCCTGCTTTCCCCGCGACTGGCCCGGGAGTTCATGCTGCCGCGCTACCGGAAGGTTGTGGATTTCGGCCGCAGCCACGGCGTGCGCCTGTTCGGGCTGGACAGTGACGGGAACATCGACCCGCTCATCCCGGTCTGGATGGACTCTGGGATCGATATCCTCTACCCCTTCGAGGTTCAAGCGGACATGGATGTGCTGGCCGTGCGGAAGAAATACGGGCGCGACCTGCGCATGTGGGGCGGCATCGACAAGCGGCCCTTGACCGTGGGGCGCGCGGCCATCGACCGAGAACTGGAGCGCGTGAAGCCCCTCATTGACGACGGTGGCTACCTTCCCATGCTTGACCACTCCGCCACGCCCGATACGCCGTATGAAAACTACCGGTATTTCTTGGAGCGCTTGAAAACCGTCCTGTGATTCACGGTGTCGGGTGGGAAAGGGAGCTGCCTTTTATTTGAGCTTTTGGACGCGATGGCATCCTTACGATAGTTCAACCCGCCCGCCCGTCAGAGGGAGGTCTTATCCTAATCGCGCGTGAGAAACAACATGACCCCAGGATGCTGAACGATTCAACTACTTCCGGGAGGGCGGGTGATATTAGAAGTGGATGACGCGCCGACGGTCGTGGCGCATGTTCACTTTCGCGGGAAAGAGGAACGTTGGGGGGGCTTACTGGTGAAACTTCTGGCAACTCTCCGCGGAGTGCAGCCGGGCTTCGGTGTGGACCTTAACCTAAATTATCTGCGCCCTTTTGAGGGACGCAGTGAGAGGGCAGAATGAATTCCAAGCAGCGGGTGTCAATAGCTTTGAAGAGGCAAGGGTTGCCGGACCGCGTGCCTATGCAATTTGACCTGTCCCGCTCGCTATTGAAAAAGTTCGCCGAAAAATACGGGGTTCCGGCTTACTTCACGACTTCCTATTATGAGGACGTCACCTATCGAATATCCGGGAACGATCTCCGCGTGGCGATGGGGAGCGATTGCGTTGTCGTGGGCGCCAGCCTGCCGCGGGGTTACACTCATCCCGTTGACGACAGCGGGTGCATCATCAATGAATTCGGGATGAGAATGCGTGAGGGACCGATCTACATAGAGGTCGTCGAGCATCCTCTGGCCGGCGTCAAGGGCGCGGAGCAGGTGAATGATTTCGTGTTTCCAGACCCCCTCGCCGAAGGTCGTTACGACGATGCCGCCAGATTTATCGAGAAGTACAGGCAAAGCCATTTTATTGTCGGTGACATGGAACTTACGATGTTCGACATGATGGCACAACTGGTCGGCCTGGAAAAGTTGTTGCTCGATATGGCAATGGGTGAACCTTACGTGGAAGCCCTAATCGACAAGACCATGAACTTTGCCCTGGCCGTAGGTAAAAGGCTGGTTTCCATGGGCGTGGACGGTATCTGGGCGGGAGATGATTTCGGAAGCCAGAACGGATTACTGATCTCCCCACCCATGTGGCGCCGATACTTCAAAGAGCGGTACCGCCACGTCTATGCCCAACTCAAAATGGTTAACCCCAACGTGATGATCATGCAGCATTCGGATGGCGCCGTCGCTTCCATCCTTGATGAGTGGATTGAGGTTGGCCTGGAGGTCTTTAACCCGGTCCAGCCCAATGTTCCGGGGCACTCACCGGAGGAATTGAAGAACAAATTTGGAGATAGGCTTTCGTTCTGGGGAGCCATCGACCAACAAAGTCTTCTACCCTTCGGAACTCCCTTGGAGATCGAGGCTGACGTCAAAGCGAAAATCACCGTCCTCGGCCGAGGCGGCGGTTACATGGCAGCACCCGCCCACATCATTCAGGCGGGAACGCCGATGGAGAACGTGGAGGCCTTTATCAATGCGGTCCGGAAGAACGGCACATAGGCCGGAAAGCTCGCTGGCGCCTGTTCATGGAATTCTCGATCGAGGGAGGGACCTTCTCGCGCGATTCCCTGGCAGACCTCCAAAGACTTTTTCATCAGCCCGTTAAATCGCGGGCTCGACGAGTTTGATTCGGCATTCATAATCCAAGGGGGTATTCATGATCAAGATGACGCGGCGGGATTTTCTGGAGGTCACAGGGGTTGGTTTGGGCAGCTTGGCGCTGAAAGATGATTCCATGCTCATGGCTCCGCCGGCCGAAGTCTCCGGCAGGTTGGCGCCGCTTTACGCGAAGTTTCTCGATCCGGACCGGAAATACAGCATTCGGCCCTTTTGGTTTTGGAATGGCGCCCTAACCGGCGAGGAGTTGGGACGCCAGATTCGCCAGATGGTTGAGAATGGCGTTTACGGCGCCTATGCCCATAACCGCGACGGTCTTCAAACCCGTTATTTGTCGGAAGAGTGGTGGCAGGCGCTGGGCGGGGCCTTGCAAGCCGCCAAGGAAGCCGGATTTTCTCTCTGCATGGTCGACGAGTTTGAGTGGCCCAGCGGCGAGGCGCGCGATTATTGGATGCCGGGCATCAACAAGAGCCACGTGCTCGAGGCCCATCCCGAGTTCCATTCGCAACGCATGCGATCAACGGAAAGCATTGTCCAGGGGCCATGCCGATGGAGTTCGACACTTCCCGGGAAAACCGTCGGGGTGGTAGCGGCAAAGCACCTGGGGCAGGGCCGCTTGGATGGCAATACGCTGCAAACGGTGGCTGGGGAGAAGGGCGCAAAGGAAGTCTATTGGGATGTGCCGGAAGGAGAATGGCTCATCACCGTCTACCACCTGGTACCGGCGGTGGTCCAGATGGGTAGGGTGGACCTGATGAACCGGGAAGCGATTACCACATTTATTAAGATCTATTACGAGGAGTTCTACAAGCGTTACAGCCAGTATTTTGGCAACGCCATGCCCGCCACCTTTGCCGATCATGAAGGCTCTTACGGAGGCAAGTTACCTTGGACGCCGCTCCTTTTTGAAACCTTCCGGCGCAAGGCGGGTTACGATCTCCTTCCTCACCTTCCCGGCCTCATTTACGACATTGGCCCCACGACGGAGAAAGTCCGCTGCGATTTGATGGACACGGTCAGCGACCTGTACTGCGACAGCTTTTGGAAGCAGGTCACCGACTGGTGCAACCAGCACAACATCTACCATTCCGGCCATATTTGGGAAGAGTCGCTCTTCTGGGGGCCGGACCGGCAAGGCGATTTCTATCGCATCCAGCGCTCCCTGACCCATCCCGGATGCGACACCCTGATGGAATGGGCGCGCGAGTCAGTCTGGCTGAGGGAGGTCGCTTCCGTTGCCGCCTTCGAGGGAAAACACGTGGTTTGCGAGAATCAGGGCGTGCAGGGCAGCGATTCCTACCTGAGCCCGGAAAGGATGCGCCGGGTTTCCAACTGCCTGGGCGCATGGGATATCGGGGAGTTTATCCCGCACGCCTTTAATTATGACTTGGCGCGCACCAACTATCCGCCCGACTGGTTCCGCGGGCAGCCGTTCCTGCCCTGGTTTCGCGCCTACGCTGACCAGATGCGGCGCATCAGCTTCGTCAACTGTGAAAGCCAGCGCCTGGCCGACATTGTTTTGCTGTATCCGCAAGTTTCCATTTGGGGACAAGCGGCCCCGGCCTTCAATGAGGATCCCTTCTTCGACGTTCTCCGGAACTCCAACTGGAGTCCCGGCGCGGTGGAGACCAGCGAGCAATACGCTGACCTTAAAATGCGTCTTACCGAAGCGCGTTACGACTTTATGGTCGCTGATGATGACTACCTGGCAAAAAGCGAAGTCGGCGGCGGACGCCTGCGCATCAACAGTACGGAATTTCAGGTTTTGATTCTCCCCCCCATGTCGACCACGCGCCGAAGCACGGCCGCGCGAGTGCGGGACTTTTACCAGGCCGGTGGAACCGTTATCGCGCTGCGCCGCCTGCCCTTTACCTCGGCGGAAACCGGACGCAACGACCCGGAGTTGAAAGCGATCTGGGAGGAAGTGTTCGATCTTCATTCCTCCCTTGAACCTTACGTAATGCGCAAGAACCCAAGCGGCGGCCGCTCCTATTGGGTGGCTGGCTCCGTCACCGACCTGGTGGAGATTATTCGCGAGGCGGTGGATCCCGAAATCGAACTGGTGGATGGGCCGGCCGATCACCTGATCGCTATGCACAAGCGGAACGCCGGCGTTGATCTCTACTGGGTGGTCAATGATACACCTGAGCCTCGCACGCACGTTCTGCGCTTCAAGGCGAAGGGCCGACCGGAAAAATGGGAAGCGCCAACGGGAAAGCGCTCATCGCTTTTCTATGAAACGCAGGGTGAAAAAACTCTGGTACGCCTGGCCT
>Ga0187851_10004805_pt1 | contig 10950 bp, 13 predicted proteins | sample June2016WEW_6_10_FD_132997 | JGI IMG/M metagenome (GOLD analysis project Ga0187851, IMG submission 132997) | Peatland microbial communities from SPRUCE experiment site at the Marcell Experimental Forest, Minnesota, USA - June2016WEW_6_10 | ecosystem: Environmental > Terrestrial > Soil >... | reverse complement strand
GTCGGGTCAGTTACTAGGAATGGCTTAACGCACCCCTGGCTGAGGTTTAAACTGTTGGTTGGCATGCATTCGTTTGCAGGTATGCCTATTGCGCCTGGATATGTCCCAAAGTAGTTGTCAAATGCATGGTTCTCCTGTATTATAACTATTATGTGCTGTATCTTGTCTTTTTGGCTTGAGGCGTTGTATGTTTCGTTTGCCTTCGGCCTTACTTTTGTTGCAAGGCTCGATGTATTGGTCATATTCCCAATGGTTGTCGTAGTGCTCGGTATTTTAGCAACATTCCTATTTGAGGATTGCTTATGCTTGGTAAGCATATTTGCTGTTAATACAATCCCACAGAGTATAGAAATGACTAGAACAATTGCAACTATGGTCACTACTTTTGCCTTCAATTTGAATACCGCTCTCCTGATTGTATTACTCCAATAGCAAGCTATTTAAATTTGCATGTTTTTTTAAAAATGCATCTACACAAACTTTTGGTGTTTCCAATGAACAGCCAGATTTTTGTTCAAATTCTTTTTGATATCATTTGATAGCAAATGGATGTAAATGGTATTAGAATGTCTACCTCTACTATTAGGTGGATTTTATCCTAGCAAGCATTTCTTTAAGCTTAATGTACCTTTTTGGGTCCTTGTCTGCAGATTTCATCACAGAATTTATAAGCACATTCTGCTGTCTTGACCATACTCTATTGGAATGCGTTTTAACATAATTAGCCCAGAACCTTACAAACTTAAGCCGCTCTTGTTTGTCGTTTTCACTCAAACCCATACTCGATCATCTTTTCGTCAACTCCTAGTTCCTTAGCTATATTGTGCATTAAGTCCTTATTAAGTTTTTCATTGAAGAGTTCATAGATATGTGCAGCATCTTCTATATCCTTGTCACTTCCCAACCATACTTTAAATGGTATTTGAACTTCAAACGGTGATATCCTAATATGTTTATCATTAATTACAACTTCTAATGATTGATTCAGAGAAACAAAGTCTGTGTCTTTCTTTGGGAATTTTATCTCAAAATTAGGTATTGCATCATTCTTTTTTGCTACCCTTATGGATAAAAGCTCATTTAGCGTATCAAATGCATCTTCTTTGCCATTTCCATTAAGCAACCAGTACCCATTCCTTTCAAATTCATCAAAAAATCTGCCAAAGGTTCCAAAATCTGTTTTTTCTATGAAAATATCCACATCCTCAGTTGTTCTTGACCTTCCGAAGAGAATTGCCACATATCCGCTGATTATTACGTACTTTATCCCAGTTTTATCAAGCAGAGCTACAAAACTGATTACTAATTCGTCAAGGTCTGATGATTCTCTGTTAAATCTTAGTTTATTGTCTTTTAGCTCGTATTCCATCTTAAGACCTTTGCTGGGGTTATATTAAACGATCCGTTTCACCCATTTTTACCACCTATCCGTTTGATTTCACCCATTTTGGCTACCTATCCGGTTCGTTTCACCCATCCTACCAGACTATCTCGAGTAATCCCTATAAAACTACCTGTTTACCTGGTTGAACTGTGCTGAAGTAGAATGTTAATCTTGTACCCGACCATTTTCATAAATTCTTTTGACAGGTGTTCTTTTACCATTAACTAACTTGAAGCCAACAAAAAATCCATATTTGTATCTATAAAGCCCATTAGTATCTGTAAAGATCTTCAGTTTTTCTTTATCATTGCTTTCTGGTTCTTCGCCTTTCTTTACTTCTATGACCACTAAGTTATCTACCGGCTCGTGCAATCTCCTATGAATTATAATATCTGGACGCATATCTATAACAGAATTGGGTCGTTCTTTGTCCCCACCAGCAAGTTTATCATATTCGCAGTCAACAAAAAAGTTAGGAAACAGGTTCTGTAAATAAAAACCTATTCTATGTGATAAAACTGGTTCACCTAAATTGTCATCGAATAAAGTTGTATCATTTTCTAGGAATACACTTAAGGCAGCATCTAATCTTTTTTCAATTTCAATTAAGTCCATAGTTCTGTTTACCGATAAAGTAATAAAAATGTTAACTTGGAAGGTATACAGACAGCGTTGGTTATGTGACAAATGTTAAAGTGCTCGATCGCATGTGAGTAACATGAGTAAAGAAACTATCTTGTTTGACAAATTCGATGGTACTTTGGGAGATATGTTTAGTTATATAGAAATGGGAGATTTAGGTCTTCCCGACCTACAAAGACCTTTTGTTTGGGGTACATCGAAAGTTAGAGATTTATTTGATTCAATCTACAGGGGTTACCCTATAGGTTCATTTTTAATTTGGAGAAACGCAATAGCCAACAAAATGCATCAAATAGGAATGGAGGAAAGAGCTAATGAAGAGCCTAGTATCCTTATAATTGATGGCCAACAGAGGCTTACTGCTTTATATGCTGTATTTCGTAAAAAATCGATCAAAAATGATAATTACCAAACTATCTACATAGTTATAGCATTTAATCCGCTTACTGAAGAGTTTCGTGTTGCTGATGCCTCTACAATAAGAAATCGGGAATTTATTAACGATATATCAGATCTGTTTATTCGCACTGATTCTAGAACTTTCATTAATGAATATCTCTCAACTTTAAAAGCCCATAAAGAGTCTGTCAAAGAAAAAAGACAAAAATTAATTGACAAATTATCAGATCAAGACGACTTAAGAAAAGGAGATATAGAATTAATTATTGACCATTTTGAAAAGATGAAAGAATTAAATGATGTTCAGTTAACTGTTTTAGATAAATTAAAACATTATGAAGATGAAGATAACGAAAGCCTTCTACCACAGGAAATTGAGATAGTAAAAGAAAATCTAAAGAAAGACGAAATAATCGATGAAAATATAATTTCAGCTAGGATAGAAAAACTGTACGGACTTAAAAACTACCCATTTTATTCAGCACAAATTAAACCCATTGTTAGCGAAGAAGTAATAGCTGAAATTTTCACAAGAATAAATAGCAGAGGAACCCCATTAAATCAAACTGATTTCATACTTACATTATTATCTGTATTTTGGGATGATGGGAGAAAAACAATTGATACATTTTGTGAATCTTGTAAAAATAATCCACAAAATGAAAAGGTTTCACCGTTCAATTACATCTTTAGGCCTATGCCAAACCACATTATTAAAATTGTAGCTGGTGTGGGTTTCAATAGAGCTAAGATGCAAGATATATATTCCTTATTAACAGGGAGAGATTTTGCTACTAAAAAAACATCTACAGAGCTAAGAGAAAAACAGTTGACTGTATTCAAGGATACACAACAACAAGTTTTAGATAATACTTCATGGCATGGATTCCTGAAAATACTAATGGGTGTAGGATTTAAGAGTGAAGATCTTATAAAATCCATAAATAACGTAGTTAATTCGTATACTTTATATTTGATTGGAAAATTGAAATATAAAATGGATCACAGAGCACTCGAAGGTATAATAGGAAAATGGTTCTTTTTCTCAAGCTTAACTAGTAGATATTCTTTCTCGCCAGAAAGTCAGATGGATTCCGATTTAGGTATAATTAAAGAAGCAAAATCTTCTACTGAATTTATCAATGAGCTTGAGCGTATAATCAGTAACACTCTTACAAATGACTTCTGGAATATCACGCTACCTAATGAATTGTTGGTTTCATCATCATCAAATAGTCCTGCAAGGAAAATTTACTTTGCATGTTTAATTAGAAATAATTTTAATGTATTATTTTCGAATAGAACCGTAAACGAATTATTTAATCCTGAGATGAAACTTAAAAGGAGTGCACTTGAAAAACATCATATATTCCCAAAAGAATATCTAAAAACGCTCAATCTTGATAGAAAGAAAAGAAATCAGACAGCAAATTTCACATATTTAGAGTATGAGGATAATGTTGATATTAGTGATGATCCACCAGAAAAATATGTTTTAGATATAAAAAATAAATACTATAAAGATAAGACAGATGCTTTTAACAAAACATTAAGTGAGCATTGCTTACCACCAGAATTTTACAAGATGGATTACGAAACATTTTTATTACAACGAAGAAAATTAATGGCTGAAATGATTAGACGCACATATGAAAATATGTGAAGGCTTCTATTAATTATAATAAGCTTTAACATCCTTAGCCTTCAATACTCCTGGAAATGCAGCTCTGTATTCTTTTACCAAGCTCCTATAAGCCCTCTTCCACATCTTACCATGACCCCAATGAACTCCTTTCATGGCACTTTTCCCATGGATCTCTATAATATGCGTCTTTATGCACTCCTCTTTCTGCAGTTCGGCTATAGATTCTGGCATCGAATGCGCCAGCTCGTGCAACAGCAGCGAAATAAGCTTGGATTTGCTTGCTTTTAGCACAGTTGCTCTATCTAAGCGTATAACACCTTCATACCTTACAGAACGCCCTACAAGGTAATCCCTGCCGTATATGCAGGCTTCAAGGTTCTTTGCCATATTTTTGACAATTCTGTATCGGATAACCTTTGTGTTTGGTATGTTTCCAAACCTCTTGATTGTCTCGTTTATAAGCTCCGCTGCGTTTGATAGTTTCATGATATTACCACTTAGATTGACTTGCTAGCTAGTCCTCACTTAAAACAGCAATATAGGTATTCAATCTCTGCGTACTAACCCACATATTCCTTTTTGAACCACAATTGAAATGTGCTGTATAATCCTTCCTTGCATCATTATAGGAATCATCCATACGGCTTTCAATTCCATCAAAGCATTTGACAGTAACAGAGAAGCACAGGTACACAACTCCTGGCTCCTTTATCTGCCTGCCACAAAATACGCAAATCAGATTTTCCTTGACCAATTCTTTTGGGATTTTCTTCATTATATTCACCTAGACTTTTGACATTTATTCATAGATCACCTTATAGGCACTCTCAACCAATATGCCGTTATCATCTGCACATTCTTTGTGTACCACATACTGTTTCCTTCTATTTTTATAACCCTCTTCTATCCAACTGCTAATCCCATTGAAGCACCTTACTGTAGCAGAAAGATGTACATAAAATCCGGGTTGTTCTATGGGGCTATTGCATAATATGCATGTCATATTCTCCTCTTTGAAAAACGAACGTTTTTCGTTACTCTTTTTGTCTGTAATTTGTTTAGTCATTATCTCACCAAATTATCATAAATCCAACAATCGCAAGCTTTTCCGTTTTAATTTCGGAATCTTGCCTTGCTTTAGGCACCGTTTTATGTAATTGTACTGCCACCTCTTCATGCCAATCTGCTTGGCTTCCTTGGGAGTGAGGCCTTCTATCCTTTCAGTTATCTTTTTTCCCTGATCTTTGCTATAGTAAACGTAATTGTCATCTTGCACGCCTATTGTCTCTGATTCCTCCAAGGAATTTGACTCCTTGCCTATGTAATCCAGATCAGTAATATTGACGTGTCTCTGCTTCAGCATACCAATGTCGCCTTCAAACTTCTCCTCTTTGTGATTGATGTAATCAAAAAACAGTTCTGACATAGGCTTCCAGTAATATTCTGTATTTTCACTATAGATTTTGCCAGTCTTGTAATCAACAAAGGGGCTATATTTGATTTTGTTTGTGTACTCCGTGTAAGGCAGCATTGGTATAATCGGCTTTTTTGTCGTATCATCAAGGCGATAACCAATTCCAACTGTTACAAATGTAAATGGCCTAATTCGATGCCTAGCATCTTTAATTCCATTCATTTTATTGAAACGCTTCAGTAAAAACGGTGATGTTATTGCCAGCTTTCCTGCAACAATATGATTGCCGTAATTAAGCTCTATGTAGTCGTTACCCACCAATCCTTCATTATATTTTATGATGTCTTGCCAAAGTTTTACTTCCCATCCCTCAGGCATGCTTGTAATACCACCCAAACCATGCGAACTATGTTTCAGTATGGTGATTTTGTCATCCTCATGCTTTGCCAATGCGTATCTCTTGGAACTCACACCGATGAATTTGACGTTGTCTAACTTTTCCTTGTTATCTCCTTTTTGCACTTGTGCCGCTTTGGCCTTTTCGCCCTGCATTTTATCACTTAATTTATCAAGGTAATGAAATATTTAATTGTATCAATCAGACCTTCCTTATTCTGCTCTTTGTCACTAGGTAGTAGCTTATCTTCTTTGAGCTCAGCCCCGCCCTTATAAACGCTATGTTTTCCATCTTGTCCTCGTAGAGGCTGATAGTCTTGTAGCGCTTTGAGTATTTTTTGAGCTGGCCCATCTTCCAGGCCTCATCCATGCCATTGACGTTTTTCCTGTGGTAGATACCATCCAGATCTATTGAGTGCTTGTCTATGAGATAGCGAGTATGGCTAATTAGCTTTGGCCCCCTTGCAGTCAGGACTATTATGGCATTTTCTTTCCTGAGTCGCTCAAGCCTTTTGATCAGCGCTAGATTGGGCTTGCTGTAATCCTTGTATTTGGAGTATGCCAGGGTGTATATTCTCCCCTTTAGCGCATTTGGCATTTTCCTTATAGCAGCCTTGTTAAGATCAGTTCTTTTTAGCAGCTGCTTTGTTGCAAGTTTAAGGGACTGTTGGGTGAAAAATAGAGTATCGTCAAAGTCCAGTACCACCAAACCAGATTTCTTGCCCACAATATCATCGATATATCATAGCTGCTTGTATCTAAAGCAGTATGTCAGATGGTCGTTCACCATCCCTGTTGCCTGCATGTGCGCATAGCATATGGTTGAACCGACAAACTTGAAGCCCCTTTTAATCAAATCCTTGCTTAATGCGTCTGATTCCTTGGTCCTAGGAGGTATCTGACTCATGCCAGACCATTTGTTCTTTATTTTTTTCCCGTTTACAAATCCCCATACATAAGAGTCAAAGCTTCCGAATTCTTTTTGTATTTCTACGAAGGCCCCTGCATTTTTTATTGTAGATTCTATTTTCAGCCTGTTGCGTATTATCCCAGGATTGTTAAGTAGCTGCTCAATTTTTGCGCTGTTATAGCGTGATACCTGTGCAGGGTCAAATCCATCAAAGGCCTTCCGGTAGTTTTCGCGTTTTTTAAGGACAGTAAACCAGCTAAGGCCAGCCTGGGCACCTTCAAGAGTCAAAAATTCAAACAGTTTCTTGTCATCATGAACAGGAACTCCCCATTCCTTATCATGGTAGGATATGTACAATGGATCTGAACCAGACCAATCACACCTTTTTAATATGATATTCATGAAGTCCCCAATACATTATCCCATATGATGTTTTTAAAATTATCTGGTCTATGGTTTTTTATACATTAGTCCAAACAGGCCTTACAAAAGCTATTTATATCTAATTATATATAATTATCTTGTAATTATACATAATTATATGTGATAAGATGACGGAATCAAATACCAAAAATGGAAATGGCGAAAGATTAGGAACCCTAAGGGCGCGTGAGATCCACAGCGCTTTGCGAAGAATGCGCTTTGATGTAGTTGGATCAGCTGGCGATAAGTATGTAATGAAGCATGAGAAGGATGGAAGAACCATACGTGTCAAAAGTGAAAGAAGTGTACAGATAAATAAGCGTCTTTTAGGAAGTATGCTGAGGGATGCTAATATAGATGTACAGGAGTTTTTAGCCCATTTATGATATAGAGCATGCTTTTTGCAAATAGAAAATTGTGGGATCCATGAAAAGTTATAAAATGGCAATCGTTGGGGCAGGGCCTGCTGGCATAGCTGCAGTAGGCAAAGTCCTGGACGAGGGATTTGATCCAAAAACAGTAGCATGGATAGATCCACATTTCAAAGTCGGCGACCTTGGCGGCAAGTGGAGCCAGGTTTCCGGCAACACAAAGATCCACCGTTTTGACAAATTCCTGCGTGGCAGCCAATCCTTTAACTATGACAGTCTTGAGAATCAGTTTGACCTAAAGAACATGGATCCTCATGGGACATGCACGCTAAACTACGTTGTTGAGCCTCTTCAGGCAATAACAGAGCAACTTAGGAAAAAAGTTGTCACAATAGAGTCAAGTGTTTCTGCTTTGCAATCGAAAAACGGAGAATGGAGCATACAGCTAGATGGCGGTAGTGCTCTTTCAAAGAATGTAATACTGGCAGTAGGCGCAGAACCCAAAAAGCTGAACTACTCTAAGCCAAACATCAGCCTGGAGGACGCATTGGACCAAAGAAAGCTGGCAAGTAAGGTAGACACATCAGATGTCGTTGGAGTATTCGGCTCATCCCACTCTGCAGTTATGTCAATACAAAATCTTTTAGATTCAAAAGCAAAGCAAGTAATAAACTTCTACAACAAACAGCTGCGCTATGCCGTTGACAAAGGTGACTGGATATTATATGACAACACAGGTCTCAAGGGTAGAACAGCGGAATGGGCCAAAAGTAACATAGATGGCAAGTTGCCTGATGGGCTGATGCGCGTCAATTCTCGCACCGAAAATATAGAACCTTACCTGGAGCAATGCACAAAGGTAGTATATGCTGTAGGTTTTGAGCCTCGCTCAATCCAAATAAACGGCACAAGCTCAACAAGATATGACGATAAAACCGGAATCATAGCCCCAGGAGTTTTTGGATGCGGCTTTGCATTTCCTGAAAGGATAGTTGACCGTGCGGGCAATGAGGAGAGCAATGTGGGAATATACAAATTCATGAGGCGTCTTGACAGCGCATTCCCAGTCTGGATGAATAGTGAGAGATAACAGGGCCTGCAAGCTATTTAGTGATTGTTCGAATATTCTACCTAATGATTTCACAACGTTTTTAAACTTATATTATGTTATTTAAATGATAGTGTGGCAAAAAAAGATTCTGATGAAGAGCAGCCTGAAGAGGAAGAAGACGAAGAGTCTGAAGAGGATAGCGAAGATGGCTCCACTTCCAAAGGCAAGACAAAAGATTCAAACAAGAACTAATACAAATTCTCGAAAATTCAAGATTTGGTAGCATAGAGTACACACCTTATCAAGTATTCATAAAGGCGCTTTATGAACTCCAAAAACAGGATCTTATAGAAGAACAGAAAGATGGTTCAGGAGCATCTAAAGTTGATCTAACAAATTTTCAAGAAGATGCCATAAACCGCATAAAGACACGCCTTGAAAAATATAAAGCAGTTCTGATAGCAGACTCTGTAGGGCTAGGAAAGACAAAGATAGCTATCAAAATTATAGAGGAATTCGGTATATTCAAACGAAAGAAATTTATGGTTATATGTCCAGCACAGCTTCGTGAGATGTGGTCAAAGGAACTTAAAGCAGTAGACGTATCCGAGTATATACTTTCACTCGAAGAGCTTGGAACGTCTGATTTTATAGATAAAGCTAGAAGAGCTACAGCCAATAGACTTAACGATGTAGAACTTGTAGTGGTGGATGAGAGCCATAATTTAAGAAATCCAATATCAAATAGATGGGAAAATTTCTTCACACTAATACACGACAATATATCAAATAATGGCAAAATGCCTGCCCTTATCTTTATGACTGCAACTCCGATAAACAACAGTATTTGGGATCTTTACTACCAAATACAATTGTTGGTTAGAGGGGATAACTCAGCTTTTGCTGGTGAAGGTATAACAGATTTATTCGAGTTCTTTAAAGAAGTCGATAAGAGTGGAAATCCAAGAATGCTAAATGACTTACTTAATGAGATATCAATAAGAAGAACCAGAGATTATATAATAAAAAATTATCCAGATCCGTTTATAAAAGATGCTGAAGGAAAAAGTATTCCTGTAAAATTTCCAAAACGAAGCCTTGAAAACATAAATTATAAACTCGATGTAACGTATCAGGGCCTATATAGAGATATAGCAGATGTAATATCGAAGGAACTTACAATGGCATATTATAACCTATTCAATTACAAGACTGACAAAACACAAATAGATGCATTATACAAAGGACGTATGATAGCACTTGAAGGAATATTTAGGACAATATTATTGAAAAGACTTGAAAGTAGTGTTGATGCTTTTAGAATAAGCGTGAATGCACATATTGAATTTCTTAAGAAACTCACCGTATCGTTGAAGGAGGGAAGGTTACTTACAAAGGAACTGTACCGAAAGTATTTGGAGGATTTTGATGATAGTGATGATTCTGGAGATGAGGATCCAGAAAGGTTTGCTAGACAGCTTAGGCTACTAAAAGAGCTCCAAGAGTTTAATCCGAAGGACTACGACATGAAGTGGTTATCTGATGACCTATCAAAAGATATCAAAATGCTTTCTGAAATAAGCAAGAAAGTGTCGCTTATAACTACTGAAAAAGATGCAAAACTAAATGTATTTAAAGATCAGTTACTCAAGCTTTCAAAAGAAGGACAAATAGTTGTGTTTACTTATTATGCAGATACTCTTAACTACATATCCAAGGATGTTAAGACTGACAAACGTTTTGGAAAACTTAAAATAGAGACGATATCGGGAAGAGTTAATGCAAAAGATCGTCAGAAGATAATAGAAGCATTTAAAGAAAAGAAAGTCGACATAATAATAAGTACAGATGTATTGTCAGAAGGACAGAATTTACAATCGGCTCAGTATTGCATAAATTACGACCTCCATTGGAACCCTACAAGGATGATACAACGTGCTGGAAGAATCGATAGAATAGGTTCTCCTTATAAGGAGATATTTGTGTATAATTTCTTCCCAGAAGATGAACTTGAAGAACTTCTGGATCTTGTAAAGAAACTTCAGAACAAAATAATCAACATAGACGAATCAGTGGGCTTGGATCAAAGTATTTTGGGTGAAAAAATACATCCAAAGGCTTTTGGCATAATAAAAAGAATAGAAAATCAAGATGCCACTGTAATTGACGAGCTTGAAGAAGACATGTTTGGAGGTGGAGAACAGTTCTATCAACCGCTAAAGGACTTTATAAGTAGATCTGGAAAGGAATTATTATCGAACATACCTTTTGGTGTACATAGTGGATTAAAGAGAGATAAGATAAAGGCAATTTTC
>Ga0187851_10004804_pt1 | contig 10951 bp, 9 predicted proteins | sample June2016WEW_6_10_FD_132997 | JGI IMG/M metagenome (GOLD analysis project Ga0187851, IMG submission 132997) | Peatland microbial communities from SPRUCE experiment site at the Marcell Experimental Forest, Minnesota, USA - June2016WEW_6_10 | ecosystem: Environmental > Terrestrial > Soil > Wetlands... | reverse complement strand
GCGAAGATGGCGCATGGCCTGCAAGCCCAGGGCATAGAATGCCGCCGTGAAGGGCGCCAGATAGTGAGGGATAAGAAAGATGCCGATCGCCATGCCGGTTGCCCACAGGGGAAGGCAGAGAACCAGGAAGCGAAGGCGGCGATCCAGCAGAACGCGCCAGCCCAGGACGAGCGGAGGCAGCAATGCCGTGCCCGCAAAGAACATCAGCGCCAATGTGAATTTGAATAGAGTCTGTGGAAGGAATCCAGAGATGCTATGCAGCTTTGCGAATCCGATCAGCTCATTGTCGATGTAGAAGTGCCGCATCTCTTCGTGCCGGTAGTTTGGTATGGGACGCGCCGGCTGCCAGACGTAGTACGGCGCAATTGCGTATGTATTCCGCGCGACTGTGTATGGCAGTGTGAACGGGCTTCCGAATGCGCGGTAGTCGTAGTAACCCAGCCACAAAACGGCGGCCGCGATCAGCGCCAGCGGCGCCGCCGAGCGGCGGAGGAGAACGCCGGCAGCCGGCCGGTTCTTTCCAAAGAGAAACCAGCGTCCCAGAACGATAGCGACGGGGAGAGATAGAAGAAGGCCCTCGTAGGGTCGAGTCAGGCCCAGAATCGCGACACCGGCCGCCATGAGCATCCAATAGCGAAACCGCGCAGTCTTCATCATTCGAGGCAGCGCGCCCAGCACCAGCGCCCCGGCGAGAGCCGACAGCCAGCTTCCGCCCGTGTAGGTATTCGTCCAGTAACTGAAGAGTGCCAGGCGCAGAACCACGAGCGCGCCTCCCAGCAATGCCCAGGAGGGCGGCAGCCATGCCTGCAGCATCCAGCAGATGGCGGCGCACATCAGCGCGGTGGCGATGAGGATGGCGTACCAGGGGTGTCCAAAGAGCACCTTTCCGGCAGCCATTACCAGGCCAGGCCCGGGAAAATACATCGACATGTAAGTGGGCTGCATGGTGATGTGGACGCTTTCGAAGTGTGTCCACATCGCGGGCGTGGGATTGGCGAGGCGCCCATGCGCAAAGGTATCCGCCGCCAGCAGAAAGCTAAAATCGTCCGTGGAGAATGGAAGAGGTATGGGGCACAGGGGAAGCAGTGCAATGCGCAACAACAGCGCCGCCAGGCCAACCAGGGCAACAGACATCCTCTTCCGTCGCGCCAGCCTGGCCAGGGGGCGCTCAATGCGCGAAAAGACTGAAAGACCAATGCGCGGCCATCCAAGAACTGCCGCGATTGCCATCCCAGTTAGCCCGGCTTCAATCAGGACCAGCCCAGGACCGGGTTGAACAGGAGAAGACGAAAACATAACACTACTATACCGCTCCTAAGAAAAAGACGATGCGGGGGCGGCCATCCACAATAAGAAGCGTCACAGCTTTGTTGGTGGCCAGAACCAGAATCGATGAGTGCGTGCGAGCGATTCTATATGTGGCTGAATTGCGGCGCGGAAGCGGCTTTGCAGATGCGAGCGTTTCTAACGGCGTTATTGGAACTTACTGAACAAATTGGCTGGAATTGTTTCCGATGCAGCTCCTGCCGGTATCTTCCTAAGGAAGCTAATATGCCGTATTGAGTGAAGTGAGCATGTTCACGACCTTGGTGGCGATTCCCCCCAGCATGGCGATCCCGCCAACGGAGACGAGAGCGGTGATCAGGCTGAACTCGGCCAAGTCAAGGCCTTCCTCCCGTTTCAACAGGTCTTGCAATCCGAGATAGGTCTTCCAATACCAGGATCGCATGGAGGCAATCTCCCCTTGATTCAAGCATGACTCGGAGCCGGTTGATGAAAAGGGATTCGCAAAGCGGGTGCTTCGCGAATCCCCCCCTCATTCCGTCCAGCCTTCCGACTTGCCACGCCCGGCCCCGGCCTTAGCGGCAGCCGATCGTTCAGAGCTAGAGTGCAGAGTTGATCGAACTCAACGTGTTAACTACCTTGGCGCCGATACCAGTGAGCAGGGCTACCGCGCCAACGCTGATCAAGGCAAGAACCAGGGCATTCTCAACGAGATCCTGACCTTCCTCGCGCGTTTTCAGATCCTGCAACAGAGAAACAATCTTCAAAATCCAAGCCGACATACTAGCAGCCTCCTGGGACGCCAAATAGCATCCGCGCCGTAGCGAGAGAAACTCCATCCCAATCAATCTGACAGCGAAGTCTCTCTCGCGGCGATTCGAATCTTGTGACAGGCAGCGCCCTGGCCGCCTCTCGCGAGAACTTCTTTGCTTCGGCTTAGAGTGCGGAGTTGATGGAAGACAGCGTGTTGACTACCTTGCTGCCGATGCCGGTGAGGATGGCGACCGCGCCAACGGTGATCAGTGCAAGAACCAGAGCATACTCGACCAGATCCTGACCTTCTTCGCGATTCATCAGATCCTGGAACTTCACATACAGCTTGAGAAGCATGGTGTTCATTTGTGTTTTCTCCTGGGTAGATTTTCCCAGCTTCGGGCCGGGGCACCCCCTTCCTTGCATGTGGGGTGCCATTCTCAACTTCACAATAATATCCTTATAAATCAATAAGATACAAGACAAGCGCCGTAGAGAGGAGTGGAGCGAAGTGTAAACTCCTGTATACAGTGGAGGAGATGGAGAGACCGGCATCGTATACATGACACGAAGGTGGAGACCCACGAAAGTGGGAATCTCGTGCCCGCTTGGAAGCAGAGATCCGGACCGTAACGGGCGAGGAAAACAAGCGCAAGCAGCGGGACGCAACGCTGGCCAGGGAGTGGAAACTTCCAGCGATGCGAGCGTATTTCTTCTCTTAAAGGCATCTTCCAATTCTGCTCGAAGAGATTCTGTAGCAACTTGAGTTTTGCTCCATTGTCTGAGAATTGTCTCAGCGGGAAGCCGATGGCTTAAGCCGCGCACACCCCTTATTGGGCTGTCGCGCTTCTGGAATGACGGTCGCGATACCCGGCTAATCCCACTCGCGTCAGGGATGCACGGCATCTGCGCCGTTGCTGGGTAAGGAAGCGGAGGAAAATTCGAGTGTGTCGCCGAGGCGTGTTTCCGAGGCGCGGATGGTGCCCGGGGGAAGCTCGAGGATCGAGTGAGCGGAGAAACAGGCCGACAGCCGCCACGGAGGCACTCTGGCGCATAACTTCCTGATCCGGTTCTTTGAGTCCAAATAAACAAGGTCAATGGGAAACTTCATCCCAAAAGTATGAACGGCCTCGCACGGGAGGATCCAGAGGCCCTCGCCGGGAGCGAGTCTGCTGCGCCCCAGCAAGCCCTTGTTGCGCTTTGGACTGCTGTCGGCAACCTGCAAGCGCGTGGCAAGCACGGAGTCCCGAGTGAGGTTCCTGACCTGCAAACGAATGTCTTTGGATTCAGGACGGCGTGCAGTAAGGCGATCGCCCAGGGCATCGAAGAATCGGCTTAGCGGGTTCGTCATGGTGACCCCAGGTTCTCTTCGGCTTTCCACGGAGACGGCCGATGCAAGCCACTGCTCCAGATTGAGCTCTCAGACCGCGGATATCCCCATCCGCCTCCTGTCAAACCCAACCGACTAACCCGCCTCAAGATGGAGAACACGCATTCTGCGAGCAGCGGCGGCCGTCTTTGTGGACGGCCGCCGGCAGTCCTACTGCGAGGGAGCAGCGGGAGCGGCGGGGGCGCTGCTTATCCCGCCTGTTGCGCTGCCAAAATTCGTACCGCCCTCAATCATCAGCGGCGCCTCCGGCCTCATACTCTCGATTAGTTTCTCAACAGGTATGGAGGCGGGAGCGGGCGCCTGCGTGTTGGCGGGGTTCTTGGCATCCGGCGTATTCATCGGTATACCGGTGTTCGGAGGCAGGAACTTCACTGGGTACTTCAAATCGGGCAGGGGCGCGCCGGCCGGGATGGGAGCCACAACTTCTGGCGTCACAAGCACGATCAACTCGGTATTTGTCCGCTTCTTGGAGACCGACTGAAAAAACTTGCCCAGGATTGGAATGTCGCCTAGGAAAGGAATCTTGGTGAACTACTGAGTCTCTTCGTTGTCAAGCAGTCCGCCAAGGACAAAACTCTGACCGTCGCCAAGTTCGACCTCCGTCTTCATCCTGCGCGTGGTAATAGCCGGAACCTCAAATCCGGAGACCTCGACCGCATTGGTGAAGTCAAGCGCGCTCACCTCCGGGGCCACCTGAAGACGGATCGTTCCGCGAGGAGTAATTGTAGGAATGAAGTTAAGGCGAATTCCATACTCCTTGAACTCGATCGTAATGGTAGCCAGGCCGTTCCCGGAGGGCTGCGCCACCGGATAGGGATATTCCCCGCCAGCCAGGAAGCTGGCTTCCTTGCCGTTCACAGCGAGGACGTTGGGCTCGGCCAAGGTCTCAACCACGCCGATGGATTCGAGAGCCTGCACGGATGCGCCAAAGCTGCTGAGGCCCGCGGTGTAGGTTGCCCCGATGTTGGTTGAACTGGCCCCAAACTGTCCCGTCGAAAGCGTACCCGCCGTGTTTCCCAACCCGGTGACTGAAAAATCGACCCCAAGCTGCTTTGCCTTGCTGCGGTCGACGCTCATGAAGCGCACTTTGAGAAGAATCTGCGGGTCGGCGGCAGGCACATCCACGTTGAGCAGGTTCACCACCTTGCCCGCGATAGACGCGATCTCGACGGCGCGTTTGGAGCTGTTGAGATCCTTGACGGTGCCGCGCAGAAAGATGTTGCTGCCCTCGGCGCTGATCTTGAGGGTCTGCCCAGGTAGCTCGGTTCTAAGTTCGCGCCGGACCGCATCCAACGTATCGTTGGCTTGAGATGCGCTGGCGCGCACCGTCACGTTGAAGAACTGGCGCCCGCCCTTGTTGTCCCAGATAATCAGGCTGGTCTCCCCAGGGGCCTTTCCATTCACCATGATCTCAGTGCGGCTGGTCGCTTGCGCCTCGGCAATATCGCCCAATCCGATAGCTACGCGCGCCACGGGCTTGGCAAGATCGACCAGCACCGTCTTTCCCACGGCGACGTAGAGCTCATTCGTGGAGTCCTGAACGGAGACCGCGGAGGGTTGAGCAGGGACCGGCGGCGTTTGAGCATGCAGAGGCGACACAGCGCAAAGGACAAAAAACAATGCGCTGCAATATGCGATGGTAATGCCAACCTTTGTTCTCACGGCTTTTCCTCGGGAGATGCAAATGTCTGTTTGCTCCGGCTGGAACCGTTAATGACCTCGATAGAAAAGGCCTCGGTTGCGGGCTTCTTGGGGCTGCTCCTTGCCACCACGACGGTCTTAGGTTTGGCAGTCTTATCGGCAAAGATGTTAACCATGGCCGTTCCTGGAACCGGATCGGTCTTGGTATCCAGCGGATTGCGCAGCACGAGTTGAATTCTCACCCCGCCCTGGTTGGAGGCCAGCGTCAGGCTCTCGGCCTGATCCGGGCTTACCAGCAGGTTGACAACCTGCACCGGCTTCGCTTTGCCTTCTTGATCCTTTTGAATATCGGTTCCCGCCGACAGAACCTGGATGTCCTGCAGCAGAGTCCTCGACTGAGTGCCTTCCTCGCCAGACTGGATCCCGGGAGGAGTGCCTGAGATAAGAACATCCACGCGCATGCCGGGTGTGACGAAGCCGGAGACGCCCACCACCTCATCGACCCTCACCGCGCAGGCTCTCATCCCCAGGGGAATGGCGGCTGCCAACCCCCCTCCGGAGCCGACTGCGGCGAGACGGCTGTCGAGGATCGGTTCGCCGGCATAGAGGTCCGATATGACGCCGCGTCCAATGGCCTGTTCGGGTTTAACGAGCGCGCCTTTGGGCAGATCTCCAGCGATCTGAATCGTCTTCAGGTCGCCCGGCTTCAGAATGGTTCCGAGCTTGATGTCTGCGTTGGCGGCAACTACGCCCTGGGTCGCTGCCGGCTTGGCCGCTTGCAGGCGACTGCCGAGCAGTCGAGCTACGGCGAAGGCGCATGCGCCGGCAATCACGAATGCGAGAACGAGGATCGTCAGTAATCTTCGGTTCATCTGAGAGACCTGTTTGAACTGGCTATCCGGCCAGCTCCGCCTTTCTGTCCCTGGAGTCAAACGCTGGGCCCGAGGAAACGAGTTGCGATTTCACGCCGAACCGGCGATCGAGCCGCCAGAGAGCCGAACAAGTTCAAACGCGAATCCAGTATACTACCCATAACGCTTGTATATGGTCTAAAAAGAGCAAATTGCGTCAAAGAAAGGGTATCAAGAGAAGCATGAGGGGGCGATCCGCAGTTTGCAGCGGATGGGCAGGTTTCCAACTGGGTGCGCCAGCGTGGCGAGTCTCGCCCCACGCGATCCCTCAAGAGGGTACAATTGAATCCTGAATGGACCCCGACGCTAATCAATCAGACTGGGGATGACTGAGAAGTCAGGGATCTTGTGAAGAGGAACCAGGTGGCAGCAACGAAGGAGTTCATCTGTTCATGAGGTCTTCCCAGACAATAACGCTGTTTTCCGAACGGCCGGAGGCGGCTCAGCGGCCATCTTCCTTTTTGATTTCAATCGTGGCGCATACCGGGTTGGCCGCATTGTTGGTCACTGGGGTAGTCGCCCCGCCACGATTCAAGGATCAGCTTCCGAAGGATCGACTGAGTGTGCGCCACCTGGACCTGCGCGCTCCGGAACCGCTGCGCCGGCGGGCAGCAGAGGAGAAGGTTGGCTATCCTGGCCCGCAATCGGATACGCATTCGCCTAAGCTGGACCAAAGCGCGAGCGCCCGCCAGATGGCTCCGGCGGTGCTGAAGTTCCAGACGCTTGTGCAACCCGATCTCCCTAACCCAATCAACCTTCCGGAGCCAGTTCCGGTTCCCTCGCTGCTGATCTGGAATACGCAGCACGCGGTGGTGAAAACCATCGTTCCGCCCCAACCAGCCAAGCTCACCGCCGCCGAAGCGGCGCCTTCGCTTGAAACGCCCAATGCAGAACCCAGTCTGGCAGATGTTCGCATCACCGCAACCGAGATGAGCACCGACAAACTGCCCATGTTCCCCAGCAACACCTCGCCGGTGATTGTGCACGGGCCCAATTTGCCGCAACAAATTCCTGCAACCACCTCCGTGGGGACCGGACAGCCCACTCCAGCCGCTGTCTTGTCGCTCTCTGACCTTCGCATGACCGGAGGAACGGTCGTTCTGCCGCCGGGAAACGAGTCGGCGAACTCCACTTCAGCGGGAGTGCTGACGCCGGGCAAGGACTCTGCGCAGCCGGGGAATGGCAATTCTTCCGGCAAGGCCGGCGGAACGGGCGCCGATCAGGGCGGCGGCGGCGCAAACGGAGGGAAGTACGGCTCCGATCAGGGGTCTGATGCCGGTTCCGGGTTTGGCGACCAGCCAAGGGCCGTGCATATTGCGGTGGCCCATGATGGACAGTTCGGCGCCGTGGTGGTGGGAGACTCGCTCGGACAGAAGTATCCCGAGGCGTCGGAGCTCTGGAGCGGCCGGATCGTGTACACCGTTTATCTGCACCTGGGCCTGACGAAGAGCTGGATCTTGCAGTATTCGCTTCCGCGGTCTCAAGATGCCGCCGCAGCCGGCAACGCCACTCACATCGAAGCGCCCTGGCCGTTTGACATTATGCGGCCAGACTTTCCCGCCGGCGCAATCGACTCCGATGTGCTGATCGTTCGTGGCTTTGTCAACAAGGATGGCCGCTTTGAGGAGTTGACAGTGGTCTTTCCGCCGCAGCTTGGCCAGGCGCAGTTCCTGCTGGACGCATTAAAGCAGTGGCAGTTCCGCCCGGCCACCCAGAATGGCCAAGCGGCCAGAGTCGAAGTGGAGCTGATCATTCCCGTGGAACAGGAATAAAAAACCGGGCCGCATCCAATGTGCGGATGCGGCCCGGTTGCTGGCTTCGTCATTCTCCGGCGCCTAGGTGGCGTTGGTGGGCAGCAGCCTCGCTGTCGACATGCTCGCCAGTATCTTGGAGAATATGTCGTCGAGGCTCGTCATCGGGTTCGCGCTCGACTGGCAGGAAGTGCTCGATCCGCTTACTTCCCAGTCAGAGAAGAACCATTGCGAATCAGAAGCGATATTCTCCATCGTGATGCAAGGGCTGATCGTCGAGATAGAGAACGAGACCGGCGGGGTGTTAGGCAGTGTAATCATGGTCACATCGGTGTAATCGTCGGCGTGGGATTCGCTTGTGGAGGAGCATCCCTTGGTCTCCGAGCCATATGCCACCGCGTAAACCCTGGTTCCCAGATTCGCCGCGTACTGCGCCGCCGCGATCGACTGCTGGCACTCATCCAGGAAGTCCGGATAGGTCCCGACAACCGTCGAAGCCTCGTTCGATGCGTTCGCTGTCATGGCGCCCGCGGCGAGGGCGGCAGTATTCTTGGTGCTGGTCGCCGTGTCGTATCCGCAGGTGTTGGCGGTGGTATTGTGCGTCGTCGTCGGAAGAGTGTTAGGGCAGTCAGTCGCGTTGGGCTGAATTTTCGCGGGCACGGAGGTGTTCCAATTCGCCATGGCCGGCTTTTGTAGCATGTCGCCTTCCGGGAAATAGATCCATTGCGTATTCATCTGACCGTCGCCGAGGAGGATGATCGCGTTCTGCGCATGGGGATGAAGCACCGATTCCGCGGTCAGGGCAGCCTGCGCCGCGTAGAGCACGGGCGCATAGTAGGTAACGCCCTCGCCCACGTCGGTGGTGTTGACAATTGTGCCTCCAGGCGGGCTGACGGCTCCGGCCACGCCCGTGGCGGAGCGGGCGTCGTTCAGGGCAATGCCGGAATAGGAAATCGGCAGGCAGCCGGTCTTGAGAGTAGTTCCGCTGGCCAGGTTGCCGCCGTATCCGATCGCCTGAATGATCGAGGAACTAGGGTTCAGACCGCCCGTTACGGTGTCGGTCGGGTCGTAATAGTCGCTCACGAAACCGTTTGCATCCGCATCGGTTGCCTTGTATGTGATCTCGTAGCTCGAAGAGAAGGTTACCGCCGTCATCACGGGAGATCCCGCCGGCGGGGTCTGCTTATATATGAGATCCACGTCCGGGTAGTACTGCGACAAGCCCGGCTTGGGCAGCGTCTCCACTGTATACGGCAAGGGCCCCGGAGAGCTATACGGGTTGGCAGCGCAGGCATTGGCGATGGGAAGCAGATCGGTGCGGATGTTGGGAAACGAGAACAGGGCCACGTGAAGGTTTGCCTGTGCATCCGTGCAGGTCGTGAACCCCGCCGGGCACGGCTTCATTCCAGCCAGCAGGGTCTGTATGCCGGTCAATCCGCATTGGAACTGCGAGGCGCCGCTGGGGCAGCTCGACGCGTTGCTATCCACGCTGGCCATCGATCCCGTCGCATCCATGACGATCGCCACGTTCCATGGCGTCGCCGGACCCGACATCGACGAATAAGCCACCGCCGAAACCGTAAGCGTCTTACAAGATGTGCAATTGAAAGGAGGGGCGGCCAGCGCGCTCAGGAAGTAGGTGGGCACCGTGGCCGTCTGCGTCACCTTGACGGCGTTGCACAACACGTAGATGCAGCCAGGGGGATTGTTGCTGGCAGTGGCCGTGCTGCACGGCGATCCCCCCGGTGCTATCAGCATGTTCAGGCACACCGGCGTCGCCACTGGAGCGCCAACCACAAAGGGGACGGCGTTATTCTCCGAAGAATAGGAGCCGAAGGTACTCGCTTCGGATTGTTCCGTGGCTCCGGAGAAGAAGGCATAGCCGCCCGCCGCCAAGGCCGCCGCATTGGTTCCAGTCTGAAGCGCCGTCTTGACAACATAGGCATGGCCTATGTCTATCGACAGTCCGGCCATGCCAAGCATGGGAACAAGTCCGAACAATGCCCAATAAATCGCCTGGCCCGACTGGTCCTTGAGCACTTTCCGCAGGTGGGATTCGCATTTCTTGATCATTGGAATCATTGGATTTGCCTCGCTGGCATGAGTTTGGTTAGTAAACAAGCTGGTCCGACTTCGCTTGAATCAAGCAAGAGTTGGAAAACGGGTTTCCCGAGATGAACAGGTTGGCAAGGCCGTTCAAAGGCCCAAAGTTGCATGGATAAGTGGCCGATACAGTGACGGTCCCTCCCAGCACGAAATTCGAACTGGCGCCGGAACACTCGGCTCCGGTGGCTGCTCCATTGATGGTGTATTGGGAGCCATTCAGGTTATACGTGATGTTGATGCTTGCCGGGGCGAGGTTCGGCGCCGCGTTCAACAAGACTCCGGTAGTAAGCAGGCAGGGGTCTGCCACCGTTGTAGCGGTGTTCTGGGCGATCGCCTGAATATACTGTGCCCCGGCGCCCACGGCTTGCGTGAGCATGATCTTGTTGTTGAAGCTCCATCCAATATAAAAGATCGTCATCATGACGGTCATCAGAACAGGCAGTACAATGGCCACTTCAAGAACCGATTGTCCCTCTTGGCGGGCGCGCAGGCAGGCGAACGCCCGATCGAGACGGGACCGGGTCCGGCCCGTCGCCCTCTTAGATCCTGCGGAACGACTCAGATCGCGCGTTAGAGCCATGGCTTGTCCTCGCTGAGGAAACGCATTCTTCATGCATTTTTCATCATGGATGTCCCGCAGCGCGGTTGTCAACTGCCGTCTGTCGAATTCTGCCCTTCTTACCACGAAAGATGTAGTTACTTTTAGGACACTCCCAAGGATTTGCCTAGCCCTTTCCGTTCTGGAGCAGCCGCAGGAATCGATCGATGTCCCTCTTGTCCAGCGCGCTCACCACCGGAACCTCCTTCCCCCAGCGCCTGGCTTGGCCCTCTGCCAAAACGAATTGTAGGCCGACCCCGTCGTTTCCCCAGCGCACGGCTCTGGAGTGGACGGCGATGGAGCGCTCGGCGTATTCCTCCCCGGCATCGGTTCTTGTCAAGGTCATCAGAACCAGCGTGCCGGGGTACCACCGCTCCTCGGTGACCAGGTACAAGCCCGACGAACTGATGTCCTTTACCTCATGCGGCTCGGGAGTGGCGCCCGTCCAGTAATAGGCGGCCAGGCCTTCGCCCCGCTCCCGCGGCGCCCGCCTCGGATCGGGAGACCACCAGCGGTC
>Ga0187851_10004803_pt1 | contig 10953 bp, 9 predicted proteins | sample June2016WEW_6_10_FD_132997 | JGI IMG/M metagenome (GOLD analysis project Ga0187851, IMG submission 132997) | Peatland microbial communities from SPRUCE experiment site at the Marcell Experimental Forest, Minnesota, USA - June2016WEW_6_10 | ecosystem: Environmental > Terrestrial > Soil > Wetlands... | reverse complement strand
GTTCGACGCCCGGCAGCCCTTCCCGGTCATCCGCCACCCGACGTCACTCATGCTGCCTGTGCCTGGCGTGGCCCGCCGCGCCGCGACGATCGCCCGCGAGCATGGATGTGAGTCGGTCCTGTTCGGCGCGGCGGCCCCCCTCGGCCTGATCACGCCGGCGCTGCGCCGGGCCGGGATCATCACGGCGGTGGCGTTGACGCATGGGCACGAGGCGGGCTGGGCCGCGCTGCCGGGTGCCCGCACCCTGCTGCGCCGCATCGGCGACGACGTCGACGTGGTGACCTACCTGGGCGAGTACACCCGGATGCGGCTGGCCCGCGCGCTGTCCCCGGCGGCGGCCAGCCGGATGGTCCGGCTAGCCCCCGGCGTCGACGTGACGTTCTTCCGTCCCGGCGCGGGCGGCGCCGCGGTCCGCGAGCGTCTGGGCCTGACCACCCGGCCGGTGGTCGCCTGCGTGTCCCGGATGGTGCCGCGCAAGGGCCAGGACACCTTGATCAAGGCCTGGCCCACGGTCCGCGCGCAGGTCAGCAGCGCGGCTCTGCTGCTGGTCGGCGACGGCCCCTACGCGCCCGCGCTGAAGCGCCTGGCGCAGCGCCTCGGGGTCAGCGACGACGTCGTCTTTACCGGCTCCGTCCCCTGGCCCGAACTCCCCGGCTACTACGACGCGGCGAACGTGTTCGCGATGCCGTGCCGGACCAGGCGCGCGGGCCTGGACGTCGAGGGTCTCGGCATCGTCTACCTGGAGGCCTCGGCCACCGGCCTGCCGGTGATCGGCGGCGACTCGGGGGGAGCCCCGGACGCCATCTGGGACGGCGAGTCGGGCTACGTGGTCCACGACGTGCCCGGGACGGCGGCGCGGATCATCGACCTGCTCCGCGATCCCGTCCGGGCCAAGGCGATGGGGGATAAGGGCCTGGCGTGGGTCGAGCGGGAATGGCGCGAGGAACTCCCCGCCGCGCGACTAGCCGGGATCCTGGCCGGCCACCCGGCGCCTTAGCCGCACCGGGGTCCGCTGGACCGGCCGCCGGATGCGGGTCCCTCGCGGTCGTGCTGGTGGTGCGGTGGCTGCTGGGGGTGGTGATGCGAGGCGTAAACCGTGCCCGGTCCGGCCGGGCGTGATGCGGGCCGGGCCGCCCGGTTCTCGCGGAAGATCGGGCTGTTACGGAGGATTCGGTCAATCATAGGGTACCAAAGTCTCCAGGTGAGCCGAATATTCCACGATCTTTTTCGACAGTTGTGACGGGTGGGGTTCCGGTGCGGGGAGCGGCGGGGGTTGATGGGGACGGCGGGTTCCCAGCCGGCATATGGCAGGGTGGATCCTGACCTGCCACGGACCCCGCGCCGTCCCGGGCTAGGCCCTCACCGACCACTCCTAAGACCCTCCTCAGGCCGCCTAAGGCCCCCCTCAGCAGGCAAAATAGGGATTTCCTCCGATGCGGACTCCGGGGTCTTAGCGCGAGACTCAATAGTGAGCGGCCGAGAGGGCCGCACAGTCGAGGAGGACCCATGAACCTGAGCATGCCGCAGAGCCTGGTCTGGGATCACATCAGGGAATCACGCGAGCAGGCGACGGCCGCCAGACGCGCGGACGCTGCGCGTCGCTCCGACCCCACCGGCAAGCACGCGGCCCGGCGTCGCACGCACCGCCCAGAAAACAGCTAGAGACCAGCAGTCATAAAACACCGGATAGAAAACACCGGATAGAAAAGAGCGCACCATGACCCAGCACACCAACCTCATCACCCGGATGGCCCGGCGCACCGCCGGCATGCTCGCCGAGATCCGCCGTGCCCAGCACCGGATGGACGAGATCCTGACCAACCCGACCGGTGAGTGACCAGCCAGGACCTGGCGCCCGGATCACCCGGTAACTACCCGCCAGCCGGCCTCGGGGCCCTCAGGAATACAGGGCCTCGAGGTCGGCCGCGAAGTCTTTCACCAGCACGCTCCTGCGGATGCCGAGTTTGACCGTGAGCTGCCCGCTTTCCTGAGTGAAGTCGCCGGAGAGAATACGGAATTTCCTGATCGACTCCGCCCGCGACACCGCCTTGTTGGCGTCGTCCACCGCTTCCTGCACCGCGGCGATGACGTCGGGGTCCTCGCGCAGCGTCGCGCTCGTGGCGTCGGCCGGCTTGCCGTGCCGCTCGGCCCACGGGCCGAGCGCCTCGGCGTCCAGGGTGATCAGCGCGGCAATGTAGGGCTTACCGTCTCCGACCACCATGACCTGGCTGATCAGGGCGTGGCTGCGGAGCCGGTCCTCGAGCACCGCGGGCGCCACGTTTTTACCTCCGGCGGTGATGATCATCTCTTTCTTCCGCCCGGTGATGGTCAGGAATCCCTCGTCGTCGAGTTCGCCGACGTCACCGGTGGTGAACCAGTCGCCGGCCGCGAAGGTCTCCTTGGTGGCCTCCTCGTTGTGCCAGTAGCCGCAGAAGACGTTCGCCCCGCTGATCAGGATCTCGCCGTCGTCGGCGATCTTGACCGCGACGCCGGGCAGTGGCTGGCCGACAGTGCCGATCTTGTTCCGGTCCGGCCGGTTGACGGTGGCCGCGGCGGTCGTCTCGGTCAGGCCGTACCCCTGGAGCACGGTGACGCCGATGCCGCGAAAGAAGTGGCACAGCCGTTCGCTGAGCGCGGCCCCGCCGGAAACGGCGTATTGCACCCGGCCGCCCAGGGCGGCACGCAACTTGCCGTAGACCAGCCGGTCGAACAGCGCGTGCTGGGTACGCACCGACAGCGTCGCCCTGCCGGGCGTATCCATCGCCCGGCTATAGGCGATCGCGACCCGGGCCGCGCGGCCGAATATCGCGCCCTTCCGCTCGCTCGCGGCCCTCTGCTCGGCGCCGTGGTAGACCTTTTCGAAGACCCGCGGCACCGCGAGCACGAACGTTGGCTGAAACGAGGCCAGCGCGGGCAGCAGCGCCTTCATGTCCCCGCAGTGCCCGAGCACGATCCCGCCCTCGAGGCAGCCAACCTCGATGATCCGGGCGAAGACGTGCGCGAGCGGCAGGAACAGCAGCGTGCCCGGGTTCTGCAGGCCGGCTACCACCGCCAGCGGGCCGATAAAGGCGTTGCGTACGTTGGCGAGCAGGTTCTCGTGGGTCAGCTCACAGCCCTTGGGCCGCCCGGTGGTGCCCGAGGTGTAGATGACCGTCGCCAGGTCGGATGCCTTGGCCGTGGCGGCCCGCTCGGTGATGATGTCGTCGCTGACCGAGGTGCCGCCCTCGGTCAGCGACGCCAGCGAATCGGCACCGCCCGCCTCGATCCGCCACACGTGCTCCAGCGCCGGAACCTGGTCGCGGAGGCTGTCGATGACCTGCTCGTAGGCGGCCGTCTCCACGAAGCAGGCCCGCGCGCCCGAGTCGGCCAGGATCCATTCGGCCTGCTCGACGGAGGAGGTCTCGTAGACAGGCACGGCCACGCCGCCGGCCACCCAGATGGCGTAGTCGATCAGCGTCCACTCGTACCGCGTGTGCGACATCAGCGCGACCCGGTCCCCGGCTTCGATCCCGGCCGCGACCAGTCCCTTGGCTACCGCCACGACCTCGTCTTTGAACTGGGCCGCGGTGACGTCATGCCAGCCTTGGTAGGACCCGGCCGCCGCCGGGCGGCGTAGCACCGCCGCCTGGGGCTGCTCCGCGGCCCGGCGGAAGACGACATCGGCCAGGTTCGCGGTGGCGGGAATCTCCGCCAGGGCCGGAATGCTGAATTCGCGCACGGCATCTCCAGTACGTAGCTCATGGGCCAGTTAAGCTTAGGCAGTACCAGCTTAGGGGCGGGTGCCGCCCAATTCCCTGTGACGATCTTGCCGCCGGGGCCGCCTACGGTGGTGAGATGCGAGTTCACGTGGTGAGCGATGTACACGGGCGCGCGGACGCGCTGACCGGCGCGGCGGACGGTGCCGACGCGCTGATCTGCCTGGGCGACCTGCTCTTGTTCCTGGACTACGCCGACCATAGCCAGGGCATCTTCGCCGACCTTTTCGGCGAGCAGGCGGCCAGTCAGTACGTGGCGCTGCGCACTGCGAAGAAGTTCACCCAGGCCAGGGAATTTTCCGCCCGCCTGCTCGCGTCCCGGCCGGAGAGCCGGAGCGTCCTTTTCGAAGCGGCCATGGCCAGGCAGTACACCGCGATGTTCGCCGCACTCCCGGAACCCGCCTACCTGACCTACGGCAACGTCGATGTCCCTAGAATGTGGGAGCAGTACTTGAAACCTGGACATCATGTGCTGGACGGCAGCACGGTGGAACTCGGCGGCTGGACGTTCGGCTTTGTCGGCGGCGGCCTGACGTCGGTCTACCGCACGCCGAACGAGATGAGCGAGGACAAGTTCCGGGCGAAGATCGAGGCGGTGGGCAAGGTGGATGTCCTGTGCACCCATATCCCGCCCGCCGTCCCCGAACTTCTCTACGACACCGTGGCCAGGCGCCTGGAGAAGGGCAGCGTGGCCCTGCTCGAGGCGATTAAGACCACCCAACCGAGGTACTCGATCTTCGGGCACGTGCATCAGCCGCTGGCCCGCAGGACCAGGATCGGGACCACGGAATGCCTGAACGTGGGACATTTCCGCGCCACCGGCGCCCCCTTTGTCCTGCAGTGGTAGCGGGTACGATCAAGCTAGGAGGCGTCAGGTGTCGGAACCCCAAGGCGAAGACCAGCCAGGAAGCAGTAGCTCTCCCGGCCGCGGTCAGCCCGCAGATAGCAGTGCCAGCCAGCCCAGTGCCAGCCAGCCCGTGAACAGTGGCACGCCCAGGCCAGGTCCTCAGCCGGGGAGTAGCCAGCCGGGGAGTAGCCGTCCCGGCCACAGCCGGCCAGGCGGCAACGGCCAGGCAGGCAGTCGTAGCCAGTCGGGCCGGGGCAGCGATCCCGTCGCCGACTTCCAGCGCTGGCTCATGAAGGCGGGCGCGCGCAGCATGGCTAACCAGGTCGCGGACCAGGTCAAGAAGACCATGGGTCAGGAGCGGCGTGACAAGGGTGACGTGTGGGACACGGCGACGAACGAGCTGCCCCCTAACGAACCGCTGGAGTGCCAGTGGTGCCCGGTCTGCCAGGCCGCCCGGGCGGCGCGCCTGGGCGGTCCCAGCCTGTCCGCCCGGCTGGCGGACGCGGGCGGGGTGCTCGCGTCGGTGGTCACCGATGCCTTCTCCGCCTTCGAGCAGGTCATGAAAACCCAAGATCAAAATCGGTCCGCCGAACGGACCGTGGTACCACCGCCCCAGGCACCGGCACCCCCTTCGGGGCCGGATCGCGGGAATACCGCTCCATGACGCTCGCCATCGGCGTTGACGTCGGTGGCACGAAGGTCGCGGCGGGGGTGGTCGATGAAGACGGCCAGATCCTCGCCAAGCTGAAGAGGTCGACTCCGGCGGCCAGCCCGGCGCGGACCGAGCAGACCATCGCCGACGTGGTCACCGAGCTGCTGGCCGGGCACAATGTCGGCGCCATCGGCCTCGGGGCGGCGGGGTTCGTCGACAGCGCCCGGGCCACCATGCTGTTCGCGCCCAACTTGGCCTGGCGCGACGAGCCGCTCAAGCAGCGAGTCGAGGAACGGCTCGGCCGTGACGTGCTGGTGGAGAACGACGCGAACGCCTCGGCCTGGGCTGAGGCCAGGTTCGGTGCCGCCCGCGGTTACCTGGACCTCATGCTGGTGGCGTTGGGGACGGGCATCGGCGCGAGCATCATCATCGGCGGTGAGCTCTACCGCGGCCGGTGGGGCATCGCGGGGGAGCCCGGCCACATCCGCGTGGTCCCCGACGGGCGCCTGTGCGGCTGCGGGAACCGGGGCTGCTGGGAGCAGTACTGCAGCGGCAACGCCCTGGTGGCCGAGGCCCGCGAGTTCGCGCGGCGGACCCCGGAGGGCGCCATGAGGCTGCTGCAGCTCGGCGGAGGGCGGGCCGAGGGCATTTCTGGCCCGGAGATCACCCGGGCCGCCGTCGAGGGCGACCCGGCCGCGCTTCGCTGTTTCCAGATCGTGGGCGGCTGGCTCGGCCAGGGGCTGGCGGATCTGGCCGCGATCCTTGATCCCGCCTGTTTCGTGATCGGCGGCGGCGTATCGGAGGCGGGCGACCTGCTGCTCGACCCCGCTCGGGCGACCTTCGAGCACGCGCTGACCGGCCGCGGTTACCGGCCGTTGGCGGAGATCAAGGCGGCGCAGCTCGGCGAGGACGCGGGCATCGTCGGGGCCGCCGACCTGGCCCGGACCGGGATGCTTCAGACCACAGCCCCGTCTTCACCGTCGTCGGAGCCACCGGGGCCTGGTTCGTTCATCCGCAGCACGAGCACAGCGAACCCGGTCACGAACGCGGCCACCGCGCAGAACGCCGCGATCCCGGAGACCGACCAGCCCGCCACGGTGGCCACGACCAGGTAGCCCGGCCCGCCGAACAGCGCCGCCCAGGCCCCCTTGGTGATGGGGTCCAGCTTTGGCAGCGGCGGCGGAACCGGCGGGACGAAATGCTCGTCGTCCGCCGGAGCCGGATCGGCCGGTGCGTGCCGCGGCCGGACACTGTGCGCCGGAGGCGGCCGCCTCCGGCGCCGCGCGGCCTGGATCACGTCCGGTTCGCGCACCCCCCTCAGCCCGTCCGGATTAAGCGCGCTCTTGATCCCCTCATCGTCAAACCCTCGTATCCCCTGAACCCCGCGGCTCCCGTCCCCCGCGCGGCTCCCGTCCCCGCCACTCCCGTCACCCCCGCGGCTCCCGTCCCCGCGGCTTCCGTGATTTCCCTCATCCCCGCCAGCCCCTTTGGCGCCGAGGATCTCTTCAGCATCGTCAACCCCGCCAGTCCCTTTGGCGCCGAGGATCTCTTCAGCATCGTCAACCCCGCCAGCCCCGAGTGCTTTCTCGGCCCCGGGCGCACCCCGGGTCCCCTCGGCCCCGAAGGTCCCTCGAGTCCCGTCTGCTCCGCGGGTCCCCTCCGTCTCAAGGGCTTCCTGGGGTCCTAGAGGTTTCTGGGCGGGGGGTGGTGGCACGTCTTCGCGGGCCGGCCAGGGCACCGGCTGCTCGGTGATTTCAGGCGCGTCAAAGCGAGCGATCAAGTCACGCCACGCGGCATCCTCGTCGCGTTCTCTATTGTCCGTGTTATCCCAGTCCGGCACGTCACCACCGCTGCGTTTGAGGCCCTGGATCCACGATATCTTGCCCCGGCCCCCCGGCCGGGTGGATAAAGGATACGTGGGCACACGTGGCGAAGGAATGGCCGGAACGCGGGGCGGCCGCCTGCAGTCCCGGACGTCATGACGACCGGGCCGGGCCGGGACCTCGTGGTGGTGGCGGCTTCGGCGGGCGGGCTCGAGCCGCTGCGGACCCTGCTGGCCGGGCTGCCGGCCGATCTGCCCGCGGCGGTGCTTGTCGTGCTGCACATTCCGGCTAGCGGCGGCCGGACGCTGCCGCACATCCTGGACCGGGTCGGCGCGTTGCCCGCCGCCGCCGCGGTGGACGGTGAGCGGCTCAGGCCGTCCCGGGTATACGTAGCCCCGCCTGATCGGCATCTCCTGGTCCACAACGACACCGTGCGCACCTCGCGCGGACCGCGGCAGAACGGCGTCCGTCCCGCGGCCGACCCGCTTTTCCGCAGTGCCGCGCTGATGGTCGGCCCGCGCACGATCGCGGTGGTGCTCAGCGGGACGCTCGATGACGCCGCCCGGGGGGCCGCGACGGTGGAGCAACGCGGCGGATACGTGATCGTCCAGGACCCGGCGGAGGCCAGTTACGACAGCATGCCCCGCAGCGCCCTGGCCACCACCGAGCACGCGGAGGTCTGCCCGGTCTCCAAGCTCGCCGCCGCGATCGTACGACTGGTCGGCGAGCAGGCTGAAGCGCCCGCACCCGCCCCCGCGCCCGAGCTCGAAGCCGAGATCCGGGCCCTGCTGGCCGGCGACCCGCTCCAGTCCGCCCTGGCCCGTGACTACCGTGACCTGACCTGCCCTGACTGCGGCGGCCCGCTGTACCACTCGAAGGAAAGGGAGGTGATCAGCTATGACTGCCTGGCCGGTCACCGGTGGTCGCCGCAAGCCCTGCTCGAACAGCAGACCGACGCGGTCGAGCGGGCGCTTTGGCTGGCGATCAGGAGCCTGGATGAACGGGGCAGGCTCACCGAAGGTCTGGCGGAGGCGGCGCGCCAGCGGGGTCATGACCTGACCGCGGCCCGGTTCAGGGACGCCTCGAAGGAAGCGCGGCTGGCCGCCGAGGTGATCCGCAACGCGGCTAACGGGATGGGCCGCGGGACCGGAGCGGCGGCGCACCCGGACGACCCCGTCCCCGATCCACCAGGCACGGGATGACCGGAAGGGCGTACGCTCCGGCTGTGGGTCCACTGGATATCGAGCATGACTTTGATGAACTCATGGCGATGATGAAGGAGAACCGGGGTTCCGACTTTTCCGGCTATAAGCGGTCGACCTTGCAGCGGCGGATCCACCGCCGGATGGCCCTGCTCGACCTGGCCACCTTCGCCGAGTACAAGGATTACCTGGAGATGGAGCCGGAGGAATACGGCCATCTCTTCGACAGCCTGCTCATCAACGTAACCAGCTTCTTCCGTGATCCGCTCGGCTGGCAGGCCCTGCAGGAACGGGTGCTGCCTGAACTGCTGGCCGCCAAGGGCGCCAGGACGCCGCTCCGGGTGTGGAGCGCGGGCTGCGCCACCGGCGAGGAGGCCTATACCCTCGCCATCGTCTTCGCCGAGGCGCTGGGACATGACCAGTTCCGCGAGCGGGTGAAAATATACGCCACCGACCTCGACGAGAACGCCTTGCAGGAGGCGCGCGCCGGGGCCTACGAGGCGAGCGCGCTATCCGACGTGCCGGAAAAACTCAGGAACGTCTACTTCGAGCCGACAGGAACGAAGCACACTTTCCGTCGTGACCTCAGGCGCCAGGTCATCTTCGGCCGCAATGACCTGACTCGGGACGCGCCGATCTCCCGGGTGGATCTCCTGGTGGCGCGTAACACGCTGATGTACTTCAACGCCGAGACGCAGGCCAGCGTGATCAGGCGGTTTCATTTCGCGCTGACCTATCCGGGTTACCTGTTCCTGGGCAAAGCCGAGATGCTGCTCAACCACGCTGACCACTTTGAGCCGGTCGACCTGCGTAAACGGCTGTTCCGCAAGGTCTCGCCGACGCTGATGATCTCCCCTGGTCCGGTCGGCCGCCAGCCTGAGGCGGCTCGCCAGGAGGACAGCTGGAATCAGCTGAACGGCGCGACCCTGTCCTCGGGACCGATCGTGCAGCTCGCGGTCGATCTGGCTGGCCAGCTCAAGGTGGCCAACGTCGCGGCGGAGTCGCTGTTCAACCTGCGCCCGCGTGACCTGGGCCGCCCGTTCTCCGAACTCGAGGTGTCGTTCCGGCCCGCCGAGCTCAGGTCGCGCATCGATCAGGTCAGGACCGAGCTGAGGGCGCTGGACCTGCACGACGTCGAATGGCTCCGGCCGGGAAACGCCGAGCCGAATTACTACGACATCTCCCTCGTCCCGCTGTTCGGCACGCCGGGCGAGCTGATCGGCGTGGGCATCAGCTTCGTCGACGTGACCCGTTACCGGCGAGTCAGAGACGAACTGGCGCACGCCCACACCGAGCTGGAGCGCGCCTATGAGGAGCTGCAGTCGCTGAACGAGGAACTGGAGACCACGAACGAGGAGCTCCAGTCCACCAACGAGGAACTGGAGACCACGAACGAGGAGCTCCAGTCCACCAACGAGGAACTGGAGACGATGAACGAGGAGCTCCAGTCCACCAACGATGAGCTGCAAGTGATCAATGACGAGCTCAGGGGACGGACAGAAGAGCTCGATCACGTCAACGATTTCCTCGGTTCTGTCCTGCGCAGTCTGGGCAGCGCCGTGATCGTGCTGACCGAGGACCTGCGGGTCCGCGTCTGGAGTCCGGGCGCCGTGGAGCTCTGGGGGCTGCGTCAGGAAGAAGCTCAGTCCAGGGACTTCCTGACGCTCGATATCGGCCTGCCGGCCGCCGGCTTCGGCCCCTGGCTGCGGCAGGTCCTGAGCCGCGGCCGCCCGTCGGCCAGCGACGTGGCCGGGGTGAATCGCCGGGGTAAGACCGTGGACCTGCGTGTGGCGGCCTCCCCCATGCACACAGAAGAGGGCAGCGCCAGCGGGCTCATCCTGGTCATCGACCAGGTCGACCAGCACCCTCCGGACCAGCCCATCCCCGCTCGGGCCGGCCCGGACTAACGATCGCCCGCCACGCCGGCGTCGTCGTCGATGAGGTCCTGACCAGCCACGCGGTACTGTGCGGCCATCTCACGGTACTTCACCGCCGCCTGGTGGTATTCAGCTGCCTTGCGCCTGAGCTCTGGGCGCCGGGCGGCATCGGTGCTGGCGAGATCTTCGCAGCCGGCTGCGCACCGGTCTAGCCCAGTCGCCGCACGCAGCAAGCCAAGCACCACGCGTTCAGCCGCTTCGGTGGCGAGCACGCGGGCCTCGCCGGCGTTGGCGGCGGCCCGCTCGGCGTGCAGCCGCGAGGTGTGCTCACTGCCTGGCTGGCTGAGCTGCTGGCGCCGCTGCGCGGCCTCGGCGGCGCGGCCTGCTGCCTGGCTGGCTCGCCGCCCGGCGCGTTTCGCGGCCTCGGCGGAGCCGTCCGCAGCAGGTCGCCCCGGCACCCCGGTGTCCGCGTGGGGCAGGACCCGCCGTGACTTCAGCCACCGCCGCCGCTTGCCGGCCGAGGTGGCGTCAGGGAGGTCAACGACAGCGGCGATCGCCTCGTCGCCCATGCCCATCGCGTGCGCGCTCTCGAAGACCTCGTGTTCGAGCCGGTCGATATCGAGCCTGGCCGCCTGCAGCAGGACCAGGCCGGCCCCGATATCGAGGGCCTCAGCCTGCCCGGATGACGCGGCGTCGATCACGGATTTGATCGCGTCCAGATCAGGGAAGAAGCGCTTCTCGGTGTCCCACAGCAAGCGATCCACCCCGGCCGCGTAGCGCTCGGTCAGGTGCCGCCG
>Ga0187851_10004801_pt1 | contig 10956 bp, 8 predicted proteins | sample June2016WEW_6_10_FD_132997 | JGI IMG/M metagenome (GOLD analysis project Ga0187851, IMG submission 132997) | Peatland microbial communities from SPRUCE experiment site at the Marcell Experimental Forest, Minnesota, USA - June2016WEW_6_10 | ecosystem: Environmental > Terrestrial > Soil > Wetlands... | reverse complement strand
GAATCGCTCTGAACGACACCACCGGGAATGGAGGCACAACTCCCTACGGCATTCCAGGTCTGCCTGGCATTTACACCAATGGGCCCGGCTCCGGGGCTGGCAGCGCGACCTCAAGTGGCCCGGCGCTGAGCATGAAGATGGATGATGGCAGCACACCACCGGCTCCGCCTGCGCCGGTCGAGGCCGCCCCGCCCACGCCAGTCGAGGGCTACGATACCGCGAACACAATTACGGATGTGCGCAACATGTCGCCCCAGCAATTGGCCGACCTGGCCACCAAGATCGGTAATCTGCCGCCAGAGGAGCAGCAGCGCTTGATGGATGCGGCGCGCAACTCCTCCGGGGGGAACCCGCCGGGAGCCAATCCTTCTCCCGCTGGTCCAGCCGCGAATCCTGCTCCCGTCGGCGCAGCAGCCAATCCTTCTTCCGCTGGTCCAGCCGCGAATCCTGCTCCTGCGGCAGCCGCGAATTCCAATCCCGCCGCTAGCCAGCCCGCGCAATCGCAGTTGCAGCAGATCGCCGCCACGTCGCAATCGGCGGCCACCGCCGCTTCGCCAGAAGATGCGGCGGCTTTAGCGCGTTCCGGTTTTGATACTCCCGGCGGCGGTACTGCACATCCAGCGGTGGCGATCTCAGGCACCACGGTGGTTCCTATTCCAACTCCGGCCAGCAGCCGGCCCAGCGCGACGAGTAATGCGCCGCTTCCACCTGTGCATTCTCCTGCCAGAGCGTCCGCGCCAACCTATCCGGTTGTGACGCTCCTCAACATGGCCTCGTCCTCCGGCGGAGCCGCGCTAACCGCCGGGGCAGCGCCAACTCCAGACAGTCGGGAATCTGCGAGTGAAACCTGTCCTCATGGCTTCGAGAAGGTAATCCCCACCCGCGAGCAATTGCAAACTGAGCTGGCGGTGGAGCGCGCGCAACTGGTGAGCCTGCAAAACACCATCATGCGCTTCAATCGCACGATCCAACTCGATCAACAGCAGTACGCCGTTTGGGAGGATGAAGCAACAACGGCGAAGAAACGCGTTGAGGACCACCTCGTCAGTCTTGTTACGGATGCGGCCTTCAACAGCTTCGTCGACAATAAGGAAGAGTTCTACGAGGACTTGAAGACGGAAGGAAAGCTCACCGATGTTGACAAGAAACAGATGAGCTGGCTGCAACAAGCCAAGGAGCTGAAGAGCTTTTCCGAGTTCAAGGAATGGGCGCTGGCCAAACAAGACAACACGGATAAGCTGGAAGAAGGCGCCCGGCAATTTTTCGGCCTGATGCCTCTGAGATCGAAGTTACTTGTGAACCAGGAGATTCAATCCTACATTCGGTGCGGCGAGGCCCTGATCGACAACGCCTACGATTTAACTGACCTCCTGGCTACCATGGACAACGTGGACAGGCTCGACCGCAACACAGCGCAGTATCCCGAGATCGTGCGCAAGAATGGGGAGAGGATCATACCGCTGGTGAAAAACATCAACGATATCGAGCATAAATTGAATGCGACGCCCATCCTGCCGCCGGGCACACCAGCCTGCCGTGCCTCCTTACAACGCAACCAATAGGTTCCGGCCAGCATGGACAGGCATCGGAAAACCGTCAAAATCCAGGAATGCAAAGCCCCATTTTTCGGAAACCACTTATTCAGAGATTTTTTAGTGGGTGCGGGTGGTCAGGTACCGGGCCAGCGACTTTAGCGGATCGGCGGCAGCGCCGAAGGGTTCGACGGCGGCGAAGGCCTCGGCGATGAGCCAGCCGGCGTCGCGGCGCGACTGATCGAGGCCGTAGACGGCGGGCCAGGTGGCCTTGATGCTAGCCGCGTCCTTGCCGGCGGTCTTGCCCAGCTCCTCGGAGGACTGCGTCAGGTCGAGGATGTCGTCGACGATCTGGAAGGCGAGGCCGGCTTTTTCGCCGAAGGTGCGCAGGCAGGCGACGCTGTCGATTCCTTTTAATGCGGTTTCCCGGTGGTCTCTTATTTCGGTACAAAGTCCATAGAGGCCGCCCGAAACGATGCTGGTGGTGATGAGAGCGCCAGTCTTTGCGCGGTGGATGGTCTCGACCAGTTCGGCTGTCGGCGCGATGCCCTCGGACTCGATATCAACAACCTGGCCGCCGATCATTCCCGGCGCAATCCCAGTGTCAATCTCGCCGGAGCGGCCGATCCCAGTGCCAACTGCGACGGAGACCTCGCGCATGATCCGCACCACGGCATCGGCGGGCGCGGGCAACTGGGCAATGGTCTGGAAGGCAAGCGTCTGAAGCGCGTCGCCTGCCAGAATTGCGATGGCCTCGCCGAAGGCGACATGGCAGGTGGGATGGCCGCGGCGCAGATCGTCGTTGTCCAGCGCGGGCAGGTCGTCGTGGATGAGCGAGTAGGTGTGCAGCATCTCCAGCGCCGCGCCCAGCGAGTCGACACCCGCAGGAAGATCGCCGGTTCCCGCGACCATGCGAGCGGCCTCCATGCAGAGGATGGGGCGCAGCCGCTTTCCGCCGGCGAAGACGCTGTGGCGCATGGCGCAATGGATGGAGACAGGCAGCGTCTCCGGCGAGGGCAGAAGGCGTTCGAGCGCGGCATCGGTGAGCTTTGCGCCGGAGGCGAGCAGGGATTGAACGTTGGAATCCATCGGCTTAGATCATAAATGACGAGAGATAAGAGAGGTCGCACAGGCTGTGCCTGCGGGCAAAAAGGCAGGTTTGGGATCGAGATGCGCGAGCGCTAGCCTTTGCTGCGCCGATTCGTGCGATGCTATTGAGAGCCGGGCCGGCGACAGGTTGCGATGGGGGTGGTATGGCGGAGATTGCGGCGTTTCTGGATGGGTTCCGGCGGTTTCAAGAGAAGTATTTCAATAGCGGCGACGCGAGCGTCTTTGCGCGGCTGCGGCAGGGGCAGAGCCCGCGGGCGCTGGTGATCTCCTGCTGCGACTCGCGCGCTGATCCGGGGATGCTGCTGGGTGCGGGACCAGGAGAGATATTCGTGGTGCGCAACGTGGCCAACCTGGTGCCTCCCTATCGCAATGGCGCGGAGATGCCGGGCATCCGCGCGGACATCGAGTTCGCGGTGAAGGAGCTGAACGTGGAACGGATCATTGTGCTGGGCCACTCCGGCTGCGGTGGGATCGGCGCGCTGATGGAGGGCTAGGGGGACAAGTTCGAGTTCATCGGAGCTTGGGTGAGCATTGCGGCTGCGGCGCGGGAGCGGGTGCTGCGGGAGATGGCGGGCAAGCCGAGGGCGGCGCAGGTGAGGGCGTGCGAGCAGGGAGCGATTGCGCTGTCGCTGGAGAACTTGCAGACATTTCCGTGGATTCAGGAGCGAGTGGAGGCTGGCGCGCTGACGCTGGATGGGTGGTACTTCGACATGGACGCGGGAGAGTTGCTCGGTTACTCAGCTGAGACGGAACGATTCGCGGCGCTGGTGGCGAGAGTGGGAGATGGCGGGATCAGCGCGGGGTGAGCGTGAGGGTGTGGGCGATGGTGGGCCAGGTGGCGGCGGGCGTGAAGGGGAGGGGGAAGGTTGTGCCGCGCAGCCAGGACTGGAACTGGTCCATGTAGAACGGGCTGGCTGGGTTGCCGGACTGTCCGAGGGCGAGGTTGAGGGTGGTGCGGTCGGGATCGCTGAGGTCGGCGGTGAATCGCTCGGAGGGGCCGAAGGCCTGGCCGGACTGCCGAACGGTGGTGGTGTCGCCGCTCTGGGACTGCGGGCCGGTTCCGGTGGGCACGCCGAGCAGAAGACGCGCCAGCAGGGTCGCGTGGGAGAAGAGGGGGTGCTCGATGTCCAGCCGGAAGGCGCTTCCCTGCTGCCATGTGGCGAGGTCGAGCGGGGCGTGGGCGTTGCGCAGGCCGCGCTGGACGACAGCGGCGAGGAAGTCGTCCCATGTGGGGTAGGCGGAGGGGAGCCAGCGGGCGGGCGCGTGGGTGATGAGCTGCTCCTCGACACTTTCCCGTTCGCCCCATGTGTAGAGCTGCCAGAGGTTGGCGGCCTGGGCGGCGTCGGCGCGCAGGTTCCTGACTTTGGAGAGGTCCGCGCCCTGCGCGAGCTGCGCGGCGGCCTCGGGGGCGAGTTTTGGGATGAGCAGCATGGGCCAGAGGGCGGCACGGGCGGCGTTGACGATGGCGGGCGCGGCGGCGTTGGCGTCCACGCTGCCGTTCCACTTGCGCAGGATGTCGGCGGCCTGGTGCAGCGTGGGGTCGTTCTTCAGCGGGCCGGTGGCGTGGTCGATGGCGTAGGCGAGGCGCTGGGCGAGGATGCGGTCCGGCCCGGAGGTGACGTCGTCTTGCAGGGCGAGCATATCAGCCGGGGTGAGGAGGTGAATGGGGGCCGGCGTCTCGCCGGGACCGGGAGCGGCGGCTGGGGTCGTCGCGGAGCTGGAGTTTGCGGATTTCGCGGCAGGGGCTTCGGGGAGATTTACGGAGCTGGCATCCAGCACGCGGTAGATGCGCTCGGTGCGGTAGGGGGCCATCCAGTCGAGGGTGATCGGGAAGCGGTAGCCGTCCGGGGTGACGCGGGCGTTGGCAGTGGCGAGGACGCCGTCGGGGGGATCGAAGGCCTGGGGGAGCTGGTCGAAGGGGATGTAGCCTGCCCACTCATGCGAGGGCGCGTCGGGAGCGGTTGCGTCGGTGGGCACGGGCGCAAGTGGACTGGGATTGTTAACGTCTCCGCGAATGGGGATGCGGCCCAGGGCGTGGTAGGCGATGTGGCCGGCATCGTCGGCGTAGATGAGGTTCTGCGCGGGGCCACCCCAGTCGGCGAAGGCGGCGAGCATGGAGGGCCAGTCGGCGGCGGAGTCGACGGCGAAGAAGGGGTCGGTGAGGTTGGCGGGGTCGTAGATGGTCCAGCGGAGGCTGAGGGAGCGGCGTTCCGTGGGGAAGACGCTGGAGACGATGGGTGTGTCCATGTCTCCGTGGCGGGTGAGGGGGACGTCGAGGATGACGTCTGTGCTGCCACGGACCTGGATGACCTCTGTCCGGTAGCGGACGGGGAGCCATGCGCCGCTGGCGGTCTGGAACTCGGCGCCGGAGGAGGTGCCGCGAGTGTGCTCGATGATGAGGTCCTGCACATCCGCGCCGAGGTTGGTGAATCCCCAGGCGACGTGGTCGTTGTGGCCACTGATGACGAATGGCGTGCCGGGGAGGGTCACTCCGGCGGCGTGGAAATCGGCCTGCGGAGCGGGGTTCGTGGCTTCCAGGTCGGCCTCGTACCACAACTCGGGCACGCTGAGCGAGAGGTGCATGTCGTTCGAGAGCAGCGGCTTTCCCGAGGCGGTGCGCGAGCCGGAGACAGCCCAGGCGTTGGAGCCGGCGACGCAGGCGGAGCAGGGAGCATGGAAGAGTACGAGGGTCTGGTTGAGGGAGAGAAGGTCGGACGGGGAGATGGTGGCTGCGGGTGCGGGCCGTCGGAGGCTCGATTGCGACTCGTCGAGCGGGATGTCGTTGAACTCGGGCTGGGGTGCGGAGACGTCGGGCATGGGCTGGCCAGGGACGTGGTCGCGCCACGAACCTACGGGGTAGAGGTCGGTGATCAGCTCGGAGGAGAGATGGGCGGCGAGGGACTCGCGCGCGAGCTTCGCCGGGAAGCCGGTGGTGAGGTCCTGAAACATCACAAGCTCGACCAGAATGGAGTCGCGTGGGGTCCACGGCGCGGGCTGGTAGGCGAGCAGATGGAACTCGATGGGGAGGCGGCCGCGCTGGGCGGCGATGGAGGCGTTCACTCCGCGCGCGTAGACCTCCAGCCAGTGGCGCTGGTCGGCGGGCAAAACGGCGATGGCGCGGTCTGCGGCGGCGAGCAGTTGAAGGGTGCGCTGCAGGCGGTCGTGCTCCAGCATGGGGCGGCCAAGAATGGCGGCGAGCTGGCCGGAGGCGTGGCGGCGCAACAGGTCCATCTGCCAGAGGCGATCCTGCGCGGTAACGAAGCCCTGGGCGAAGACGAGGTCGTCCATGGAGGCGGCGCGGATGTGCGGCACGCCGCGCGCGTCGCGGGCGACCGTGACCGGCGCGGCAAGACCGTAGACGGCGAGCGATCCGTCGAGCTGCGGCAGGTTCTCGCGCATGGCGTTGCGGATGAAGTGGCGCCCGGCGAAGAACGCGGACGCGGCGAGCGCGGCGGCGAGCGCCAGAAGCAGGCAGAAGGCGCGCAGCTTGTGGCCCGCGCCGTGGCGAGCGGGCGCCTCGAGGTCGGCTACGAGGGCGGCTTTGAGTGCGGCGTCTGCCGCGACCGGGCCTTCCGGCTCGGCGTCCGCTGCGGCGCTGTCTTCCACCCGGCGCACATAGCCCTGGTAGCGCAGTTCAGCCTTGCTGGGATTGGCGGAGGGGCTGGACTGGCTGGAGTTCGGGTCGTCGCGAATCATGGCTTAGGACAAGTCTAATCCAGCGGCGGAGCGCGCGTCCGCGGATGCAGGCGGATCGTTGGGATGGACTCGGGGCAGCGTGAGAACGATGACAGCGGCGGTCAACGCGACGATGGGCAGGATGAAGAGGCTTCCCTCCGGCCCGGTGAGGCCGCCGGAGAGGAGGGCGCGGCCCACGGGATGCGTCGCGAAGAGATGACCCTGAATCACAAGGCCGCTGTCTGCGGTGCCGTAGAGGAAGGACTGCGCCCAGTCCCACGCGGTGTGGAAGCCGATGGCCCACCACAGCGAGCCGGTGCGCCACAGACTAAGACAAAAGACCACGCTGACGAGTCCGGCGGCGAGCAGGCCGATGGGCGATTCGCCCGGGTTGGTGCCGTGGACGAAGCCGAAGCCGAAGGAGAGCAGCAGGGCCGCGGTCCAGAAGCCGAGCGCGTTGGCGTCGATGCTGGGTGCGCCCTGCACGGGCGAGTAGCGCGTGCGGATCCAGTCGACGATTCCTCCAATCACACGCGCGAGGGTGAACTGGAGATAGCCGCGGAACAAGTACTCCTCGAAGAGACCGAGGATCAGGAATCCGGCGAACCAGATTGCGCCGTAGCGAAGAGCGCTCGCGCCGAAGAGCTGGCGCGCGTCGAAGACCAGCAGGCCGCAGGCGCGCAGAGTGAAGACCAGAAGCGAGAGCAACGCGACTCCCCAGACCAAGCCGCTGAGGAAATTCGGCAGGCGACGCTTGCCGCCCAGTCCGTAAAAGGAGGCGGGACGGTGCTCGATCTTTGCCATAATCCATGTGGTGATGGCGACCGAGAGGAGCCCGAGGCCTTCGTATGCAATCAACCACCGCGGCCTGCTAAACGCAGCAGCGCCGGACAACCCAGGGAAGTGCGCCGTTATAAGGGGAGCAATACCGTCGAAGAGCACATCGCGAAGCACGAGGAAGAGGAGGATTCCCCAGAGCGCGCGCAGGCCGTCGGAACCGAAGAAAATGTCGGAGAGCGTGAAGCACGGATCGGATGAAGGCAGATTTGGCGTCTCGTTGGCGGCGTTGCCGCCATGCTCGGACGGGCTGAGTGGATCGTGATCGGAGGGATTCATCTCACCTTCGAGTGTATCCAACCAGGCGGATCGCTTGACACAACGGCGCGCGGCGACAATCCTAGAGCTTCGCATCGCAATGGCCGGGTGTTGCGCGGAAGCGCGGGTCTGACTGCGAAGATTGGGTTTGGTACGGAGGCTTCGCTTGAGCTGCCGCATCTTCTATCACGATCACTGCTTCGATGGCGCGTGCTCGGCGTCGCTGTTCACGCGCTTCCATCGCGAGTGCATCGGGACGGCGCAGGAGTTTTCGTACCACGGGCTGATGCACCAGGCGGCGGGGTCGCTCTTCGACGAGTCGGCGTTCATCGAGGGCGAGAACGCGATTGTGGACTTTAAATACTCCGCCTCGCCCAAAGTTACTTGGTGGTTCGACCATCACCAGAGCGCGTTTCTTACCGCCGATGACCGGCGCGATTTTCTGGCGTGGCAGGCGCAGGCCAACTCGCCCAAGGTGCTCGCGGTGCGCAAGCCGAGCGATGGCGGGAAGTTTTACGATCCGGCATACATCTCCTGCACCAGCCTGATAGCGGACGTGGCGCGCGTGAAGTTCGGCTTCAATACTGCGTCGCTAAAGGACCTGATCCACTGGGCGAACATTGTGGATGGAGCGAAGTACGAGAGCGCGCAATCGGCGGTGGAGATGGACGCGCCGGCGATGAAGCTGACCATGGTGATCGAAAGCTCCGGCGAGGGCTTTGTGCCGCGGGTGATTCCCCTGCTGACCGAGATGGGCCTGCAGCAGGTGCTCGACCAGCCCTTCATCCAGGCCGAACTTGGGCCGCTGATGGAGCAGCATCGTGCAGGGATCGAGCTGCTTCGCCAACGGACGAAGCTGGAACACGGCGTCATCACCTTCGACATTACGGACCATCTCACCGAGGGCTACAACAAGTTCATTCCCTACTACCTGCACCCAGCGGCAACCTACACCGTGGGTCTGAGCCGGTCGAGCTTCCGCGCCAAAGTCGCGGTGGGAACGAACCCGTGGACCAGGCTGCCGGAGGCGAAGCTGGCCAACATTGCGGAGATCTGCGAACGCTACGGCGGCGGCGGACACGCCCGCGTGGGCGCAATCAGCTTTGCGCCGGAGAAGGTGGAGGAGGCGCGCAAGGCCGCGGAGGAGATTGCTGCGTTGCTGAGGGCGCGGGGGTAGGGCGGGCGCCGGCTAAACTCGGGAAGGTCTGAACAAGAGTTCGATATTCCCTCAGCGGCTAAAGCCGATTTTCATCTGCTGTACTTTCGGCGGTACTGAAGTTCCGCCCCTTCAAAACGCGGATTTGTTCGGATCTCTCCTGGCTGTCGTGTTGAGTTAGCGGGTGGCGAGGGCGCGGGGTGCGGTCATCCAGCCGTAGTCGATGCGGAAGCCCTGGCCGGCCAACTCGCGTTCAACATAGTCGCGCTCCAGCTCGTTGACGCCAAACTGCGCGCCGGCGATGGAGGTGGTGTTGATCTGGGTGTATCCGCCGGGCTGCACCTCGCCGCAGGAGTAGGTGTAGACGTCGCCGTCGAGCAGGTTGCGCAGGTTCATCTGGAATGTCTCGCGGGTCTGCAGCCAGCGTCCAACGTGGGGCAGGGCGAGTTTGTAGACCATGAGCGCAGTCTCGTGGGCGCGGTCGCTGACCGAGGTCTCCAGGCGCAGTTCCCTGCCCGCGATGGGCTTGAGCCGCGCGGTGCCCATCACGAAGGGAGTGCGACCGTATGCTTCCTGGATGTAGCGCGCGCGGGAGACCTGCATCAGCGCGTCGTAACGGAAGTCTGCCAGGCCGAAGAGCGCTCCGGTGGCCACTTCGAGGCCGGCGGCGAGAGCGCGGTCGTGGTTGTCCATGCGAGTGCGGAAGTCGGCCTTGCGCGGACTGGCGGAGTGCCAGCGAGCGTAGGCCTGCTCGTCCAGCGTCTCGTCCCACTGGATAATTCCACGCAAACCGGCGCCGGCGAGGGCTTCGTAAGCCTGGCTGGACAGGTACTCGGTGCAGAGAAGGACTCCGCCGCCATCGAGGTCGCGGACGGCCTCGACGGCGCGCGCCACATCGCGCACCAGCATCCGCGTGTCATACTCCGGGTCGGTGGCGTAGACCAGCTCGACGACGCGGGCATCGCGGGCCAGCACGGAGGCGATCTCGCGATCCAGCTCGGCAAGGCCCAGCCGATAGCGCACCGTGTCCTTGCGCAGCGCAGAGAAGTTGCAGTAAGGGCAGGCATCCACGCAGTAGCTGGAGACGTAGATCGGCGAGACGTAGCGGACGCGGTTTCCGGAGGGCGCGCGCCAGAGGCGGCGAGTGTAGGCGCGCAGCATTTCAAACTGGACGTTGGAATCGGAGTCCGCGCCGTCGGTTGCGCCGGTCTGAAGCAACTCGGCGAGGTCGGAGAGGTCGAGCGCATCGCAGGACTCGCTCTGCGCCAGAATCTCCTCGACGCGGCGAGGCGAGGGGCAGCGAACGCCATCCAGGATGGCGCGCACCTCTGCGTTCCTCTCTCGGTAGACCGAACTGAACAGACTCATGGCTCTATTCTTTCACGGTTGGAAGCGTTCTATCCCGGTTGAAAACCGGCGCGGGTGCAGCACCCTTCAATGCGCCTGCGGCTGGGCCTTCATCTGCACCAGCAACATGCGCAGCGCGCTGCGGGCAGCGATTCCGTGGGGCAGATTCGGGGGCATATAGACGAACGATCCGGGCTGGGCGTGGACCGTGTCGTCGCCCAACTGAACGTCGGCCTCGCCTTCCAGAAAGTAGAGGACGGCAGGCGTCTGAGCGGAGTGCGCGGAGAGCTCCTCGCCCGCCGCGAAGCCGAACAAGGTGACGTTCGCGTGCTCGTCCTTGTGCAGAACGCGGCTCAGGATGCCTTTTTCCGGCAACGCGAACTCCTGTTGCAGATTGGCAAGGAATGTATAGTCCACGGAGTCCTCTTTCGTATTTCTCAAAGATCGACCGTGTATGGCCCGCCGGTCCGAGTTTGGCGTCTCACCCATGGGACGCCGGGCTTTTACAGCTTCAGCCTGGAGAGAATGGGCAGATGCAGCTTGACGATGTCGTTGCAGATGATGAAGGCGGCGAACATCAGGATGCAGACGAAGGCGGCCTGATAGATGTACTCCTTGACTTGCATGGGAAGGTCGCGGCGGAGAGCGCCCTCGATGAGCAGCAGGAAGATCATGCCGCCGTCGAGGATGGGGAACGGAAGCAAGTTGACCATTCCCAGGTTGATGGAGATCATGGCCACGGTGCCGACCAGCGGGGTCCAGCCCGGCGCCTGGGCGGCCTCATGCACCACCTCGCCGATGCCGATGGGTCCCGAAAGGCTGCGCACCGAGACGTGGCCCACGAACATGCCCTTGACCACGTCCTTGATCAGCATCGAGTTCTTTTTGGTGAAATCCCAGGACTTGGCCAGCGACTTGGCGAAGGAGAGCCGCTCCACCTTGACCGGCGGAGGGACCGGGTAGAAGCCAAGCCGGTAGGCCTTTGTGCCGCCATCGTCGGTAGACTGCGGAGTTACGTTCAGAAGGATGGGCTGGCCTTTG
>Ga0187851_10004800_pt1 | contig 10957 bp, 9 predicted proteins | sample June2016WEW_6_10_FD_132997 | JGI IMG/M metagenome (GOLD analysis project Ga0187851, IMG submission 132997) | Peatland microbial communities from SPRUCE experiment site at the Marcell Experimental Forest, Minnesota, USA - June2016WEW_6_10 | ecosystem: Environmental > Terrestrial > Soil > Wetlands... | reverse complement strand
TTTCATAATATTGCCGTTTGTTACTGCTTGACAGTACTACAATTTAAGTATAGTGTCAATATAACACTAAGTATTTGGAGTATTTTTATGGAAGTGTTGGTTGGACGAAATGGATTTTTAGCTAGCGCCATTGATAGAACCGATCACGAGGATTTAGTAGTGCTTGGCAGTAAAGAGTTAGACTTACTAGCTAGCAATGTCCCCAAAATCCCGGCTATTAAAAACGCCGATATTCTGTTCGATGCGGCTGACTATTATCCCGGCGTAAACGCTACCGCAGAACATCCGGTCGAAGTCTATGAGAAGAATGTCCGAATGTACGAAAATCTGTTTGCTTTTGCCGCCTTAAACGGTATTAAAAAGATTGTTACTATCGGCACAACCGGTTGTTATCCGGTGAGCGATGAATTACTAAGCGAATCAATGTTTAACGGCGATCCGGCTAAACTAAACCAAAAACTGGTTAGTTATGCCCTGTCTAGATTTACGTTACTAGATATTGCTGCCCTGTACCGAGCCAAGGCGGATATTGCCCATACCCATTTAGTCCTACCTAATTTTTATGGTCCAGGTGATAAATATGAAGTTGGCCGGTCGCATCTGCTAGCCTCATGGATCAGAGATTTTCAAGCCGCTAAAACCGCCGGCCAAACTGCAATCGAATTATGGGGACCGCCCACCCAGCGACGAGAGTTTATCTATATTGACGATGCGGCCCGCTATGCGTTGGCTTTGGGCCGAACCGCAATTACACAAGAAGTCCTTAACGTCGGGACTGCTACAACGCCAACTTACGAAGATATGGCTAAAACTGTCTTGCGGGCTTTGGATTTTGAGTGCACTATTAACTGGGATCTGGAAAAATCTTTCCCCAGACAACAAGAAGTAATGGATCTGACGGCTATGCAAAAATACGCTAGCCATTTGCCGGTCGCCACACCCTTCGATAAAGGCGTAAATATAACAGTAAAGGAGTTCTTAAATGGATCAAAATAACAATAATAACGAAACATATTCTTCAAAAACTGGTTTAGTACTAGGGCGATTTCAGCCGCTACATCCCGGCCACTTGGAGCTAATACATAAAGCCATGCAGGAATGCGGTGAAGTCGTTGTGTGCATCGGCTCAGCCCAACTAGCCGAACCGTTTACGATAGAGCAACGCCACAATTATCTGCAGCGCCAACTAGAAGTACTTCATCCCGGGAAAAATTGGCGAATAGTCGATCTTATTGATCCGGATCCGATCGATACCTGGCCAGAAGATGTTAAGCAGCACTGTGATATTAAGGGTGAGAATAATATCTTTTACCGGTCCGATAAATTACCAGAGGTTTATGAATCTAAACTGAAGGATTTGGGTTTTACGATCAAGTACGTGCCAAGAGCGCCGTTTTATTACTGGTTCCCCGATGGCTTACATCGACGAGTTAGCTCAGCCACGGAAATCAAAGCTATCTTTGAAGAATTAGGGTTGGAAATACCCTATTCTTTTAGCCAAGCTAAAGAACCGAAAAAGTGAACTTTGCAGCTCTTAATTAATTATCTTGTTACGTAGCTGAAGTAGGGGCAAACTGACTGTTATACATGTCGGCGTAAAAGCCGTTCTGAGCCAGTAGCTGGTGGTGCTTGCCTTGCTCGACTATATTACCTTCGTTCATTACCAGGATTAAGTCAGCCTCACGGATAGTTGACAAACGATGGGCAATAACAAATGAAGTTTTACCGATCATTATTTTATCAATGGCCTGTTGTATTAATACTTCCGTTCGAGTATCTACGGAACTGGTAGCCTCATCCAGTATCATCATCGGAGCGTCTTCCAGCATGGCCCGGGCAATAGTTAGGAGTTGTTTCTCACCTAGTGAAACATTGTCAGCTTCCTCGTTGAGTTCGGTGTCGTAACCTTGTGGTAAAGCTCTAATGAAGTGATCTAAATGGGCGGCTTTGGCTACTTCTTCAACCTCATGATTATCAGCCTGAGTTGAAGCATAAGCTAAATTATCCCGGATAGTACCATTAAACAACCAGGCATCTTGCAGTACCATGCCAAACATTTTTCTAACGTCGGCTCGTCTCATAGAGCGGATATCGACACCGTCAACTTTAATGCTTCCGCTTTTAATTTCATAAAAGCGCATTAATAGATTAACCATCGTTGTTTTGCCGGCACCGGTCGGGCCAACTATCGCAATCCGTTGACCAGGCTCTACTTTAGCCGAGAAACCCTTAATAATATTTTTATCTGGGTGATAGCCGAATACGACATTATCAAATTCAACCTTGCCTTTGACTTCTGGTAAGCTAACTAAATCAGCGGCTTCAGCTGATTGCTCAGGCTGGTTTAAGAAACCAAAAACTCTTTCTGCGGCGGCTACCATTTGCTGGATAACATTAGAAACATTAGCCACCTGGTTGATCGGTTGGCTAAAGTTACGGATATATTGCAAGAAGGCTTGAATGCCGCCAATACTGACTGAACCTTGGACAGCCAAAATGCCGCCTAGAACTGCTACACCGACATAACCAATATTACCGACAAAAGTTGTCAATGGCCAAGTTAAGCCGGAAAAGAATTGAGCCCGCCAGGCATTATTGTAAAGTCGATTGTTCATACCCTGGAATTCATTTAATGCTTTCTTCTGGCCGTTATAGGCAGTTACTACCAACTGAGCGCCGTATGTCTCTTCAACTTTGGCGTTAACATGGCCCAAAAGGTCTTGCTGCCCCTTAAAGTAGCGCTGCGATTTTTTAATAATAAAACCAACGGCGCCTAAACTAATCGGTAATGTTACTAGAGCGACTAATGTCAGTTTCCAGCTGATGGTTAACATCATAATAACAATTCCGATAATGGTGGCAGCCGAAGTAATAATTTGAGTTAAGGTCTGGTTTAGGCTTTGGCTTATCGTATCTACGTCGTTAGTGACATGTGTTAGCACTTCGCCATAAGGACGTGAATCGAAAAAGCTTAGCGGCATACGGTTAATTTTTGACGAAATATCTTTACGGAACTGGTAGGTAACGGTTTGCGTAATACCCGACATTACCCAGCCTTGGGCAAAACTAAAAATAGCACTTAGTATAAATAACACCACTAACAACCAGGCCATTTGTGCGATTTTATGGAAATCAATTGTTGGTCGAGAGTTTAAATTGAGTTTTTTGACAGTTGGTAATTCACTTTTAGGGATCTTTTTAATTTGTGCGGCCGGCAACTTAGCCAACAAATCGGCACCGGTTGTGCCGGGTGGTAAAACAGTGTTTTTCGGCAATCGGCTGGTCAGGTCATCATAAATTTTACCATCAGTATAACCAGTTACTACCTGGTTAGTCATATTGCCAAGGATTCTTGGACCGACAATTGTAAATACTGTACTAGCTAATGCCAGAAACACTACAAAAATAATTGCTACCCAGAAGCGGCGCATATAGCCAGCAAATATTTTTAGTGTAGCGCCAAAGTGTTCAGCTTTAGCTGGTGCCCCAAAACCCATACCGCCCCGACCGCCAAATCCCATATGGCGTGGCGGCGGTGTAGTAGTTGGGCTTTTTTGTTCGTCAGCCATCTTAAGCTATTCCCTCTTTTGGTTTTAAATGCTGAGGCGAAGTCAGGGCATGACGTAGCTCATCTGGTGAAAGCTGCGAACTGGCAATTTCCTGATAAACTTCACAACTGCGCATCAACTCACGGTGATCGCCAACTCCAACAATTCGACCCTGATCAAGCACTACGATTTTTTGAGCATTAATAACTGTACTAATCCGTTGGGCGACAATAATTACGGTTGCGTTTTTAGTTTTTGGCGCTAATGCCCGACGCAAAGCGGCATCAGTAGTAAAGTCTAACGCTGAAAAACTGTCGTCAAATAAATATATCGGTGGTTGTTTAACTAAAGCCCGTGCGATTGATAGCCGTTGTTTTTGGCCGCCGGAGACATTGGCGCCTTCTTGGGCAATCGGTGATTCATAAGAATGTTCTAACTTATGGATAAAGTTCTCAGCTTGGGCCACTCGGGCGGCTTCCCGGATAACATCATCGCTGGCTTGCTCAGTACCGTAACTAATATTACTGGCAATAGTGCCCGAGAAAATAACGCTGCGCTGTGAAATATAGCCAATTAATTCGTGTAAGTCGGTTAAACTCAAATCTCTAACATCAATGCCGTTGACCAGAATCTGTCCTTTAGTAGCGTCATAAAAACGCGGGATCAAGTTAATTAGTGTTGATTTGCCGCTGCCAGTACTACCAACAATAGCCGTTACTTCACCAGGTTGTGCTGTAAATGATATATTGCTTAATACATCCTCGTCGGCTCCGGCGTAAGAAAATGAAACATCGCGAAACTCAACACTAACCCGGTTATTATCGGCTAACTGTTTTGGTTCGGTCGGATCTTTAATTACCGGATCGGTATCTAGAACTTCAATTACCCGTCCAGCCGATACGGCGGCCCGGGGCAGTAAGATAAAAATGAAAGTAATCATTAAGAAAGATAAAATTACCTGGATAGCATATTGCATGAAGGCAATCACCGAACCAATCTGAAGATGATTAGTGTTTACGTAATGGGCCCCAATCCAAATTATTAAAATCGACGTAAAATTAAAAATTAGCAACATGACTGGCATCAGAGCAGACTGCAGCCGGTTAATGAATAAGTTAATTCTGGTTAACTCTTGATTAGTTTGTTCGAACTTATTTTCTTCGTAGTCTTCCCGATTAAAGGCCCTAATAACTCTTAGGCCAGTTAAGTTTTCGCGGGTAACTAGATTAAGTTTATCAACTAGCTTCTGTAACCGACGGTAACGCGGCAAGGTAAAAACAAAAAACGTACCAACTGTAACAATCACCGCCGTGACCGCCTCGGCTATGATCCAAGACATACTTGGTGCTAAATGAATAGCTTTAATAATTGCCCCGAATCCCATCATTGGCGCCATTAACACCAATGTAAATAGTAGTACCATAACTAACTGTATCTGTTGGATGTCATTAGTGCTACGAGTGATCAATGAGGCAGTAGAAAAATGATCTAGCTCGGCTTTTGAGAAACTCTCAACTTTTTTAAATACTAAATTACGAATATTCTTAGCAAAGCCAGTAGCTGTTCGCGCTGCGAAATAGCCGACAATAATAGCGCTGACGCCGCCAATTAGAGTAATAATTATCATGGTCAAACCGGTTGTCCAAATCATATGACGGTTATCTGGGACAATTCCCTGATCAACGATCTTGGCCATTAAGTCTGGTAATTGCAAGTTGCAATAAACCTGTATAGCCATTAACACAAAAATGGCAACCACCGCAGCAATGAACGGCTTTAGATATTTTAGGATTCTAAACATACGATTTTTATACTTCTAAATAACGCCATGCACTATCATAACAAACTGTTCTTATTATTTTATTATAAATTAAGCTTATTTTTAAATTTTTATAACTGTTTCCTAAAAGCACAAACATTTATGATTTTAGGGAACAGCCAAGAGGGAGAGTGAAAAAAGAATAAAGTGAGCAAATAGCGCTCGAACTAGATTCTAAGATCACCCCCCTCTTGGAGTTCACTGCTGGCTAGTCGTGATAGCAATGAAACGGCCAGGCCCGTAAGTAGATAGCTGACGGCAGTCATAGTCGGATCACCGCATTTTGCAACCCGTTGCCGACGGATCGATCACTACTAGACACTTTTTAGCCACAAGGGAGAACCATGCTACATTTTTTGTCCAGAGACGCGACAACCTTGGGGCTAACGACGATCTTCTTTTGCTCGGGATTGGCTGTTAAGCCGAATCGGCAAGCGAATTACAGCTTGAGAAGAGAGTCGTCCTCGGCGATAAACAATATGCTTAAATCGTCGAGGCGGTGGGATGGGCTTGGTTGGTTTACCAATGGGTTGGATCAAGCTGGCCTCAATGCCACATGAACTTGATCGTACCAACACTTTGCAAAAGTCCATTTTTCCACACGATGACCTTTGTACCCTTGGGCACGAGTAAAAACCACTACTTCACCAACTCGTGGGTCAGCGATAAGAAATCGTTGATTTTGACGAATTGGCGGAACGAGACTACGTACCCCGTTGCGACGAACAACAATGCAACCATTCTTCAGGCGGAAGAAAAGAACTTCACCCGTCCGAATGTCTAGGTCGCCAAGCACGCACAGATAACCACGACGTCGGTTACGACGACGGTCATAACTTACGACAACTCCACGTCCTATATCTAAATCGACCATGTAGTGTCTCCGATCTTACTGTGTGTGGGACTGTTGGTTTCCTCTGTTGAGGAGCCATAAACATAAAATAATTACGTTAACAGCTCCTCAACAGTTATGTAGTTAAAACTAAACAGTGAACATATTAAAGAACCTCGGAGTAATTTACCTCACTCAACGAAGCACATAAAACACTATCACAGCTGAAATATATAGTCAATCAGATAAGTAATTTATAGTCACCACCGTAAATTATCCAAACCTTAGAATAAGTATGCTGCTTATCGTTGCAGAATATTAGCAGGTAAGATTTAATTATCATATTAAATGAGGGAGATTATAATATCAGAACAATTAGCTGATCAAAGCGAGGTTGTGCCACGTAGCCCGGAAACCCAACAGATTATTGATGCGACGATTGATAGATTATTAGTCGAATCTGTTAGGCCAGCATCAGATTTCACTAAAGAAGATCCCGACCAACGTGCTCTTGCCAATACTACTCTTGCCCGCTATGGACTAAGACGAGCTGCAGTTGTTTTAGCCACAGAAATTGACGGAACTCAGCATGGGATTGACCATGTAGCCAGTTTTTACGCTGATTTGTGTTTAAAACGAGGACCACATTTTTATGGCATTGATGAATTGCAAACAGCTTATACGTTAGCCATGAATTATGAGGTTAGCCCGGAAGTTGCCGAAAAAGTTCTTCTCGCAAAAATTTATGCTTGCCATTTAGTTGACGCTAATGATCTAGCCAATAATGTTTTGGGTAGAAATTTAAGAGACGACGAGCTATTAACGATGGTTGATATTTACACCCATGGCGCTAGTCGAAGCAATGATGATAGAAATTACTACCTGGAAATTGCTACCGGAAATGGCGCTGGTCAGGTAATTCTTCAGCGTATCAATCGTGCTTTTGACGATATGGACGAGAGGTGGCAGAACGATCTTTTATAGATGGTAAACTTTTTCGTCCTTTTGGACTCATCGGCATGAACACGCATTCATGAAAAGTTTAAAAAAGAGGAAATATATGGTTGTGGTGGCGGGGCCCGAAGGGGTTGGAGCTTAATGGCTCAACATTCCCCTTCGGGTATTCTTTACTTGCCGGCAGCGGCTAGGCTCTAAACACGGGCTGACCGTTCAGGGTGACACCTGGGATAATTGCCGAGAAACTTTCCGGGTATCCAAATGGACTTTCCAGGTCCTCAAATGATAGAGGGTAGATCTGGTCAGCGAATTTGGATGGCTCACGTTCGTCGGCAAGGCACAGGTTGTGATTAGTGCCAATGGCACAGTGTTCGGTGTAGGGACAACCTACTAAGCTGCAGTACTGGGCAAGTTGTTCGACGCGGTCACGGTCCTCTAGGATACAAGACGGACAGTCATCGCGGTCAATGGCATAAGCGCTGATGTTACCAGCGGCGTATGACTCAACAATTAAACGTTCCAATTCGGAACCGGGTAATGCCTTTACTACATGTCCCTTAGGACACTGCGCCTGCCAGCTTTCGCCTTTCACGTTATTTCCTCTCTCTTGTTAAGGTATAGACACCTTCTTAACCACGTTAGCGGCTAATGGCGCATATTTTAACATAAGTACTATAGCATGTCAATACTATGACAGAAAATAGCTAATTTAGCAAAATTTTATTTAGAAGTTTATTAATATTGATCAATTGTAGTTACCACCGGGTGTTGAGATGCCCAATCGCGCCAATGGCGCGAATCTTCAGTTGGCGGCGTGAAACCTAGTTCACTGCCATATACAGAATTACCAACTATCACCGCCGCAAGATAATCGGCGTTTGTTTCAAGATCGGATCCAACATAATTTGCATAATCAGGATCTGTTTCTAGCACTTGGTGATTCATGCGACCGAAATATTTTCTAAATTTTGAATCAAGCTGAATAATATGCCCTAACTCGTGAGCAAAGACAAAAGGTAGCAATGCCATATCAGTGCCTGGAGATTGGTATTGATTAAGTTTAAAGCGTTCGTTAAATCGAGATTTAATCCTAGTTGTTAGAGTTGTTTCACGAAAGCCAAAATAGAGTTTTCCATAATCATCAACTTCGCCGTCCAGATTATCAGATACCATTATCACCGCCTTTTTTAATGATTTAAAACCTGGATATAGTCCTAGGGCTGTTAAATATATATCGCTACAATAAAAACCCAAAGAGGATTCTAAATCCTCGGCAATCTGCTGGATTAACTCATTCTGGTAATTTTTAAACTCCAATGATCTCATAACTAATGTATAATCCTATTTTACTCTTCAGGGCAATAACCTAATCCTGATGCAATAGCTATTTTATGGCCCGCTAAGCTAATACAAACTTTAATCTTTTTGAAACGCTGCTTTGACTTTTGGTCTTTTTAAATAAACAATAATAACACCGTCGGAAACTATACCCACTATTGACCGGACATATGCCTTAATGAATTGATCGTGGTCTTTCGACAATCCGCTAGATAATATTGCATCGGCACTGGCAGCTTTTTGCTTGATTTGACTGAGTTCTATGGGGGTAATATTTGAGTTGGCAGCAGCCTCATTAACTACATTAGTAATTCCAGTTTCCACCTTAGCCATATTATTATCAACTTGTCTTTCAAGGTGGAACAACATGGCGATCACAACCACCAATAAAACGGCATCAATTACAAAACACCAGATGATTATTTTTCTAACCACATTAACTCTAAACAATAAACAAATAACTAGAACAAGATCAAGTATGGATAGAATAGTATAAAGCAAATTTTTGGCGCCATAAAAACTTAACAGAAAACCAATAAATAAATAAGCCACTAATACGTAAATACCAATCGGCATTTTTGTTTTTTGATTTTTAAGCTGTGAAGCCGATAAACCGACTAACTCGTCATAAGAATCAACGCTAGGTTGCAGGGCTTGGTTAGGCATTGCAACATTGTTAGTAAAGGGTAAATTCATATTTGGCTGGGCACTATTTAATGGTGCAACATTTGAATTAGTAACTAACGTCTCACTGTTCATGGTCGGCGGAGCTATCACCTGTGGCTGGAAAACCGCTGGTGTAGGATTAAGTGGATTAAGATTGTTTGGTGCAACTGCTGAACTAGGTTCTGGCGTTTTTAAGGGTTGATTATCGGTTGGCGGTAATCCAGATTTAGACGTGGGTTCGTTCGGCTGCATAGTTTTTATATAAAATTGATGCGCTTATTATAACAGAAGCAGTTTAACCGATTAGCTCTTGCAGAAAATATCAAATCATTATATTTTATAGTAATGCTTAGAATTATCCGTGGCCTGGAAAATAGTCTGGTCAGTACCCAGTCGCCGGCCCTTACCAAAAGTCGCGAGCGAGCTATTCGAACTCTGCCAACTTCCGCTGAACAAATCGGCGCACTGCTGTTGCATAAACTAGTTGTGGCTTATCCAGAAATATCCCGGAAAGTAGTTGATGTGATTTTAGGTCGAATAGGTCTGGAATGTATTGGTAGTGGTGGCGACACAATAGTTTACCGTAAAGTTGATGAAGTCATAAAAGTTGTCCGCGGTAGTGCTTTCATGTCAGAAACCGCCAAACAGGCTGATGTTGAACGCCGCAATCAGCAATACATTAATTTATCAAAATATTTTGGTCATTTTGTTTTATCCCAATCAACTAGCATCGGACCACATCCCTATGAATCAAGCTGGTCAGTCATTCGAACTACTCAGCCGTTTGTCCACTTTGACTCATTGGATCTGGTAATGCCTAATCGTCCCACCGCCAATCGATCCGGCATTATGGAAGCAATACACAACTATCCCGGTGTTGATAATGCCTTAAATGAGTTCTTTGCTGCCTCCCGAAATTATCACGAACAAACCAATTGTTATCCAGATATTAATGGCCTTCATAATCTGGTGATTTATCAACCGGGTGACATACCCGAACTTGTTTTGTTGGACACCGTACCAATTGAGCCCGGTATCAGCCAACCACTGTTAGCAGCCCAGCATGATTCAGTTACCAAAGTACTCCAGACTATTTAGTTGGCAATTCAATTTACATTGATTCAACAATCAGATCAGTGGCATTGTCTTTATGAAACGCCAGAAAATGCCGGGCGACATTCGGTCCAGCCTGTCCGCTTCTGATATTGGCTTCTAATACATGAGCAATGCCTGGCTCGGTGAACCACAACATCGGACCGTCGTCCATGTTAAATGTAAATGATGATTTATTAATTAAATATTCGCCATTATGTCGGACCCAGCCGGCAATGGCTCGAACTGGCTGATATTGATCAGCCGCCATTAACCAAGCGTATGTGTGAACATGCCGTTGGTTAGCTGCTGAAACGACGGCTTCCGGCCCCTGATTATATATTTCGGCAGCTAGAGACGGATCAACTAATAAAGCAGCGGCAAATTGGTCACAATATTTTTCTTCTTTAGTTGGGCTTGGTAAATTATCAGATGAATGACGTATCGGTAGTTCGTTGGGGGTTATGCTATAAAACAAACTTTGACCGATCGCCTTAGCCACTCGGTAACGGACTAAAGCACGTTGTAAATCTTCGGGATCAGGTTTAACAAATTTTTCCCATTTCTCTTTTGGGACAGGTTGTTTATCTACCCGAATAACAAACCCACCGATTAACATCGGCAGCAACATTACGGGCGATCTACCTTTATTGGCTTTTAAATTCTCGTGCCCGATTAACCAACCCTTATCGAGCACTAGTTGTT
>Ga0187851_10004799_pt1 | contig 10958 bp, 10 predicted proteins | sample June2016WEW_6_10_FD_132997 | JGI IMG/M metagenome (GOLD analysis project Ga0187851, IMG submission 132997) | Peatland microbial communities from SPRUCE experiment site at the Marcell Experimental Forest, Minnesota, USA - June2016WEW_6_10 | ecosystem: Environmental > Terrestrial > Soil >... | reverse complement strand
GCCTTCGAGGAGTCGGGCAGGATCACAACATCCGATGCGCCGGGACAGTCCTCGAAGACGGCTCGTACAGATGGAGCGATGAAGCGGGCAGCCGGAGGCGCGAGGTTGGAGAGATCGAAGAGGCTCACGCTGTTGCCGCGGCGGTTGGCGACGACCAGGGTCTTACCGTCTGGGGAGATGCGAGCGGCTGCCGGTTCCTCGCCCGCGCCGATAACCCCTATCTCGCGGCGCGCCTTGAGGTCGATTACCGAGATGGTGTTGGAGCCGGAGTTGGTCACGTAGGCCAGTTCGCCTGCCGGATCGATTTCGATTGAGACCGGCTGGCGGTGAACGGCGATGGTAGCCGAGATCGAGTTGTTTTCCGCGTCGATGACCGAGACGGAACCCTGCCCGCCCGCCGCGCCGGAGTTGACCACGTAGACTTGGTTGCGGCTCGGGCTGGCGGCCACGGCCACTGGATTCAGGCCGACCGCAATCTCCCGGTCCAGGCGCACGTTCACCACGTCGTAGACGCTGACGGTCCCGCTGCCGCCGTTGGTGACGTAAGCGTATTCGCGGTAGTTGGGCGGGTACTGCGGGAAGTCGTGGGAGCGGCAGCCGGCAAAAGCCAGCGCCAGCAGCGGGAAGACGGCCAGGCGGGCGATGGTGGCGTTCGACGAGTTCATGAGACGAATCCGGAATACATATGGGAATGATTTTATCTTCGCGCGCGGCAGGCAGTCGATTTCGTTCAATCTCTCAGATTTCTTATGCGGCGGGAGCGGGATTCCCAATCCCAAATCAAAGCCTATCCGGCGATGAAAGAGCAGGCACCCGTTCGCCGGATTCATCTCCCCAATATCTCTGCGCGGCGGTGGGGACAAACCTCAACGCCGGGATGACAAGCAGAAGGCCGCGGAGCGGAAACAGCCCATTTGAATCTTACTCCCACCAGTGGTATTCTCTCCTCATGTCGACCTTGCCTGTCCTCAAAAACGCCGACTTTGAGCTTATCTCGAGGTATGCTCAGCCGGACGCAAAAAGCGCCTGTTGTTGGGTGAGGCACTGGGCAGCGCCGCCGCCTACAACATTTACCGCAATCCCCTGGGCCAATTGATTCCTGATCCAGTCAAGGCAGTGCCCGCCTCCGAGCTGTGGCTCTTTGAGAATGCCTCGGCTCTGGCCAGCGTCAAGCAAGGCTTACGCGAGTCGGCTGAAGGGAAGAGTGTTTACCGCGGCTCGTTTGCCCAACACGCGCGCGAATAGGCCGTGAATCAGCCCCGGATAAAGATAGATGCCGTGGAATGGGAAATAGATATGCGAATGAAGCTTAAATTCACGCCCACTGCCGGCCAGCAGTTGACAGATCTTGAAGAGGCGCCGGCAAAGGCCGCGATCCTTAGACAGGTACGCAAGGCTCTCGGTTACCTGGGATTGGACCCGCGACATCCGAGTCTGCACACATACGAATTTCAGTCGTTGACGGGTTTGAATGGCGAGAAGATATTTGAGGCCTACGCGCAAAACAATACTCCAAGCGCCTACCGTATCTTCTGGCACTACGGCCCCGATGAAATCACCGCTAAGAAGCGCACGCCCGTAATTACAATCGTTGCTATTACACCTCATCCATAGCTGCTGCGAAATGCGTGAGGCCCTACCTAATTGAGAGCCGGACTATCCGCACGACTCCCTGGCGGCCTCGACGCGGATGCCGCGAGGCAGGCTGCGGCCCACCACCGGAGCGATCTGTTCGAGCTCGTCCATCATGGTGGCGAACTGGCTGGGATAGATGGACTGCGGGCCGTCGGAGAGAGCCTTTTCGGGGTGGTCGTGAACCTCGACGAGAATGCCGTCGGCGCCCGAGGCGATCGCGGCGCGGGCCATGGGAAGTACACTGTCGCGCCGGCCGGTGGCGTGGCTGGGATCGACCAGGATGGGCAGATGGCTGAGCCGCTGCACGGCGGGAATGATGCTCAGGTCCAGGGTGTTGCGGGTGTGATCGGCAAAGGTGCGCACGCCGCGCTCGCAGAGGATCACCTCGTAATTGCCCTCGCTCATGATGTACTCGGCCGACATGAGGAACTCTTCGAGGGTCGCCGAAAGGCCGCGCTTGAGCAGCACCGGCTTGCGCAGCTTCCCGGCGCGCTTCAGCAGGGAGAAGTTCTGCATGTTGCGCGCGCCGATCTGGATGATATCCGCCCATTCGGCCACCAGATCGAGGCTCTCGTTGTCGATGGCCTCGGTGACGATGCGCAGGCCAAAGCGCGCGCGGATCTCCGCCATGATGCGCAGCGCCTCCAGGCCCAGGCCCTGAAATGCGTAAGGGGATGTGCGGGGCTTGTAAGCGCCGCCGCGGAAGAACTGCGCTCCCGAGGCGGCTGCCTGCTCGGCGATGGCGAAGGCCTGCTCGCGGCTTTCGATAGAACATGGCCCGGCGAGGATGGCCAGCGAGCGGTCGCCGATCGTCGCATCGGGGCGGGTTCCGATTCCAGCAAACCGGATGACGGTGTCTTCTTCCTTCACGTCCCGGCTGGCCAGCTTGTAGGCCTTGGAGACGCGGATCACCTCGGCGACGCCGGAAAGTTCCTCCAGGTTGCCGCGGTCCACTTCGCCTTTGTTTCCGGTGATGCCGATGGCGGTGCGCTGGGCTCCGGGAAGTGGATGGGCCCGGAATCCCAACTGCTCGATGTACTCGCAGACCGCCTGAATCTCCTCCGGCGTTGCCTGCGCCTTCATGACAACCAACATGACTCGACCCTCGAACCACCAGTCTAACGGCTGGGAGAGCGGAGGGCAATTGCCCTGGATCGGCGGAGACAAGAACCAGTTGGCGGGAGATAGGAGTGCCGGTCCGACGCGATCTGTAAACTGCCGGCTTTGGAGAATCTTCCTTAGCTGGCGTAAAGTGGAGGCAACCCGGAGAGCTTTCGCCAGGAGCAGGGTGGATTTGTTCTGGCCAGACGGCGGCAGCGTTGGGCGCTCTTGGCGCCGGAAACGGAACCCTCCCATGAAGAATATCCCTTGGCGCGCGTTTGCGGCAGCTTCGATCATCGCCGCGGGTCTCTGTTACGTCGTCGGCATCTATGTCATCGGCCTGAGCGACAAGAACGCCGCGGAGCGGGATTTCATTTCCTATTGGGCCGCCGGGCAGCAACTGGCGCACGGGGCAAACCCATACGATTTCGGGGCCGTGCGGAGCCTGGAACTGGGGGCGGGACGCGAGACCGGCGAGGCTCTTCTGATGATGCGCAATCCGCCGGTAGCACTCTTTCTGGCGTATCCGCTCGGCCTGGTCAGCGCCAAGACCGGCCTGATTCTCTGGCTGGTGGCGCTGCTTGGCGGGCTTTCCGCGTCGATCTGGATTCTCTGGCTCCTCAATGGACGCCCCGACAGCCGTTTCCATTTGGCCGGCTACATCTTTGCGCCCGCTCTGGCCTGCCTGATGGCCGGGCAGTTCGGCATCTTTCTCTTGCTGGGCGTGGCGCTCTTTCTTTACCTTCACCAGTCGCGGCCATTTCTGGGCGGGGCGGCGCTGATGCTTTGCGCCTTGAAGCCGCACCTGTTTCTGCCCTTCGCCCTGGTGCTGGTGCTATGGAGCTTGCGCCGCGGGGCCTACGGAATCCTGGCGGGATGTTCGGCCGCGCTGGCAGCCAGCCTGGCGCTTTCGTTCTGCCTGGACGTTCATGCATGGCAACAATACTCGCAGATGATGCGCGCCGGGGGAGCGGTGAACGAGGCGGTTCCCGTGCTGAGCGTGATCTTCCGCAATCTCATCTGTCGCCATGCCGTGTGGTTGCAGTTTGTTCCCCAGGGCTGCGCCTGCGCCTGGGCGTTGGGATACTTTTGGACGCGCCGCAACCGCTGGAGCTGGATGGATCACGGCCTGCTGGTATTGCTCGTAGGGGCGATGTGTACGCCCTTTGGCTGGTTCTTCGATGAATCCATGGTCTTTCCCGCGGTTCTGGCCGGAGTTTATCGGTCGGTCGAGACGCGGCGCTCGCTTTTGCCGTTGGGATTGATTGCCGGGGTTGCGCTCGTTGAGGTGCTTGCCAGCGTCCAGGTCACCTCGCCGGCCTACCTGTGGACCACGCCCGCCTGGCTTCTCTGGTATCTCTGGGCGACGGGAAGATTGGGCGCGCAGCCGGGTCAGGCGCGCCTGGATGCGGCCATTGGCGGCTAGAAAACATTTCATAAACCGGTCTTGACAGGCACGGCCTTAGCCCCGGAGGGATGTTTTATCTGGCCTGAATGGCGATTATGAGATGGCCTTTAAGCATCTTCTGCACAGCTTGGCCGCGCAAAATCGCCATTCCGCCCAGAGGACTTCCCCTTAACCACATTCTTGTGGCACACTTGCACCATGGGAAGCAAAGACAAAGGCAGGAAAGAAGTCAAGAAGGCGCCGAAGCCGAAGCCTAAACCGGAACCAGCTCAGAGACGCGAAGGATTCGCGCCGGCTCCGCCGCCGAAGTAGGACCAACGCCGCTGCCTCCTCCAACACGCCGCGCCTGCGGTGCGAAAGGTCTTCTTTGCCCGGAGGGAGCGGTTCTCTGCGTACTCGACGAGATTCCGGCAATCGGGCTCGCAGCAACCCTGAGTAGTCCTGCCCCCTGATCCCTGACCCCTGTCACTGCAACTCCTCCTTGAAGACATTATCTTGAAGGATGGTCTTCATCAGGGGGTGTACCCTTGCGTTGGAAATCCGCTGCGAGCCTTCTTGCCTTCAGTCTGCTTTTAACCGCCGCCGCGGCGCAGGATGCCGCGCTTACCGCTCCGCTCAAAGCCGTTTCGTCTCTGCCCGCGACCCTGCCTCCGGTGCAGCCGCCTGGCCGGCCCGCCATTGGCGTTGCGCTGGAGGGCGGCGGCGCCCTGGGCCTGGCGCATATCGGCGTCCTCCAATGGCTTGAGGAGCATCACATCCCGGTTGACCGCATCTCCGGGACCAGCATGGGCTCTCTGGTGGCCGCCTTCTATGCAACGGATACAACACCCGCCCAGATGCGCGCGCTGGCCCTGAGCGACGCATTCACCCGCGTCTTCGCCGTGCAAACGCCTTACTCCGACGCGAGCTTCCGTCGCCGCCAGGACCGGCGCGAACTTCCCGCGGCGCTGGCCGTCGGTCTCCGTCACCGCCTCACCCTGCGCAACGCCCTGCTGACCGATCGCGGCGTCAACGAATTTCTCGCCAGCATCCTGTCCGGCTACAACCGCGAGGAGTTGGACTATGACCAGCTCCCCATCCCCTTTCGCTGCGTGGCTACCGATCTGAACACCCTCGAATCAGTCACCTTCTCCTCCGGGCCGCTTCCAGAGGCCATCCGTGCCTCCATCTCCATTCCCGGCGTCTTTTCTCCTATGCAGGCTCGCAACGGCCATTACCTGGTGGACGGCGGCATCCTCGACAACCTGCCGACCGATGTGCTCAAGCGCGATCTGCGCGCCGACAGCATGATCGCCATCCATCTGGAGGATGCGCCCATGGCCAATATCGACACCATGTCGATTGTGGGAGTGCTGAACCGCGCATTTGATGCCGGCATCCAGCGCAATGTCGAGCAGGCCGAGCGGCTGGCCGATGTGGTGGTCAATGTGCCGATAGGGAGCTTCTCCACCACCGACTATCCCCGTGCCGATGAACTGATCGACACGGGCTACAAGGCAGCCGAGCAGAACCGCGCCGCCCTGCTGCGCTACGCTCTGGACGAGGATGGCTGGAAGGCCTACCTGGCCGGGCGCGCGAGCCGCCGCCGCCCGCAGCCCGGCGCTCTGCGCCAGGTCCGTGTGGAAGGCCCCGCACTGAATCCGGAACCGAGCGCTGTCCGCGAGGTTCTAGCCGACCTGAAGCCCCTCGAAGGCCACCCCATCACCCCCGCTGCAACCCTCGACGCCCTCCGCCCCGTTCAGTCGAATGAAGGAATCGAGGCCACCTTTGAGACCTTTTCCCCCGCGCCCGCGCCTGGCGCCGTGTCCGGCCCCGCCGCGCCGCCCGCGAACCGAGCGCCTGAACCCGACACTGGCCTGCTGGTCCGCCTGAGCAACGACCGCCCCGGCCCGCCCTATCTGCTCATCAGTCCCGAACTGGCTGTCGCCACCTCGAACATCAGCCGCGGCGAGATGACGCTCCGCTTCATCGATCAGAATCTTGGCGGCTTCGGATCGGAGTTGCGCGCCAACGCTCGCATCGGCTACATGACCGATCTCTGGGCCGAGTACTACCGCCGGCTTGCCCCCGGCGGCTATTTCATCGAGCCCCAGTCCGGCATCCTGCGCGCGCCAGTTTACATTTGGGTCAATCAGAAGCGCGTCGCGGAGCGCTTCCAGCAGAATCTCGTTGCTGGCCTGGAAGCCGGCCGCACCTTCTCGAATCAGGTGCAAATCTCCGCCGGCTGGCGCACCGAAGACACGCGCTGGAGCCTCACCACCGGCTCCGGCGGCGGGCCTTACCTGAATGGAACCGCGCAGAGCGGCCTCCTGCGCATCGCGATCGATAGAGCCACGGCCGGCGCCATCTCGCCTAGCGGCTTCCGCATGGCGGCCTCGGCCGGCGCGCTCTACCATGCCATGGCCAGTGACAATGCGCCGCTGGCCAAGCTCTCCTTCGGAGTAACCCGCTCCTGGCGAGAGACTAACATCTTCGGCATGCGAGGGGAGGTCAACTCCTATCTGCGCTCGAATGTCGCCGAGCCTTACCGCTTCACGCTGGGCGGGCCGATGCGCCTCTCCGCCTCCTCCTTCGATGAGTATCGCGGCACCGACACGTACCTGGCCGGCGCCGGCTATCTGCGCCGGCTCGCACCTCTGCCCACCGGCCTGGGACAAGGCCTCTACGGCATCTTCGCCTACGAGGCAGGCGAGATCTGGTCGCCGGAAGCGCGAGCGATCTTGCGTCAGGACGGCGTCGCAGGCCTGACGGCCAACACGCCCATCGGCTTGTTCACCTTCGGCGTCTCGGCGGGCGACGCCGGGCATCGCAAAGTCTTCCTCACGCTGGGGCGGTGGTTCTGAGGATGCTAAAACTTCGTTCCTTGCAAGTCGCTTGACTGTTGGGTAGTGGCGCGCTACGCTATACGCATGATCAAGAGCTTCCGGCACGCTGGCATTGAAAGATTCTTCTCGACCGGAAGCAAGGCGGGAATTCAGCCATCGCACGCCGCCAAACTCTCCGTTCAACTGTTTCAGTTGAATCGAGCCAAGACGGCAGCCGACATGGATGCTCCTGGATGGGCATTGCACCGTTTACGCGGCGATCTGAAACACCATTGGTCAGTGAAAGTGAACGGCAACTGGCGCCTGACATTCACTTTTGAGGGCGAGAACGCAATTCTCGTTGACTATTAGGATTATCACTAGGAGCAACGCCATGCGAATGTACAATCCGCCACACCCCGGCAAGGTGCTACGGGAATTTCTCGGTGACGCAAACATAACGGCTGCCGCCAAGCACCTTAAGGTTTCTCGCGCAACGCTTTCCCGCATCCTCAACGGCAAGGCAGGCATCTCGGCCGATATGTCGCTGCGCCTTTCCGCAGCGTTTGGCACCCACGCTGAGATCTGGTATGAGCTGCAAACCGACTACGATATGTGGCAGGCATCCCGAAAGAAGCAGCCGAGGATTGAGCCTTTCAGGCGCGCTGCGTAGAAAACCAAGTCTCGGAATTATGACCTGGCGTCAGGCGTGGCTGCAGCGACCTTCGCTGAGACGGAGCAGTTGCTGCGCGAGGGAGTTGAGATGCACATCGAAGGAATGCGCGAGGACGGTCTGCCGATCCCATAGCCGATTGCACAGGTGATGCGGATGGCGATTCCTGCTTGAGCCGATGGAGATATGTGGTCTCCCGCCAATTTCGCGGCAAGACTGCAAAAAGGATGGGCATCTGGCTAACTGAGATAACGGCGCGGAGAACGAGATACAATCTGCTCGGAAGACGCGCCATTCGCCGACAACATGCTTCTAGCTTCAGCCGAGAGGTTTACGAGTTTATTTTGATTCGCCTTCATGAAATCACAAGCGAAACGTTGTGATTCGATTTCGAACCTGTGCAGGGTTCCTTGCCACCCAAGGTAAACGATCGCTTTGTCAGCATTGACACAAGAATGAGCGTTACATTCGGCGCGTATTTGGCCGAGTTGCCTTCTGTGAAAGACCACGGTCCCGAACAGCGCCAGAATTCCAAAAGTAGCACCCAAAAACGGATCTACACCAAATCCAATTACTCCACCAAGAAGGATGGAAAGGAACGTAAGCAGCGTTGCCAGAGAACGCGCTGCCCCAACAGCCTTTACGTGCCCAATGCAGCGAACACAATAGGGGACGTCCCACGACTTAGTTTCCGTGTGTACGACCCTTTTGCCCCTTGATCTACTCGCTGTAACGGTTAACTCGCAGTCCGGTGTGGCACTGCAACAAGCACACTGGTTGGGAAACACAAAACGGTGACCGGACACATCGACTCTCATGAGTTCTGCCCCAATCCAGTTTAGCATCCGAACAGCTTCTGCACTGTGGCCGGGTATCCTGGCCCTCGCTTCTAAAATCTGGGATTTTTGCCGGACGCGCAGTCCTCAGGCAGAGGTCAACTGGCCGAAGATCTCCGGCAGATTGACATACAAAGGCGTCCCCTTGACCTCCAGGCGCGAGGCTTCGACCCAATCCCTTCCAGAACACATACGCCCAGTGCGCGTTTTTGGATTGATGATCCAGACCGTTCCCACTCCCATCTTACGGTAGTCCTGCGCTCGCTCCTCGGTGTCGGAGTAGCTATCGTCGGGAGAGAGGATTTCGATGACCAGAAGCGGCGGATCGACGATTACATCCGGCTGAGGGCCGAGCGTTAGCAGCGCTACATCCGGAATCCGGACACGTGCCGTCGAAACCTGCACGCGCTGTTCGGTAACGACCTGGACTCCCCACTCCTGCTCGTGGTTTCCAAACCAGCGAGCGAGTAATGCCTGAATCCGCGCGTGCTCATACTTGCCCACGTTGCGCTCCCTGATTTCACCGTCCACGTACTCGCGGTCCGGCCTATAGGTGATGCCGAGGTATTCGCCGAGCGGGATTTGTAAAATCGTGGCCATAATACGGAATCATAGCATGATCTCAATTTGCACGCCCAAGACGCACCAAGGCCCTCCAGCAATGGAGGGCCTTGGTGCGAATGAGAGTTCCAGCCGCAGCTTACGCCACGACTTCAATGCCCATCGACCGTGCTGTGCCCTTGATGCTTTTGATGGCCGTCTCCACCGAGGCGGCGTTCAGGTCGGGCATCTTCTGCGTGGCGATCTCGCGCACCTGCTTTTCGGTCACTTTGCCCTTCTTCTCTTTGTTGGGCGTGCCGGAGCCCTTTTCGATTCCGGCGGCTTTCTTCAAGAGAACCGCGGCCGGCGGCGTCTTGGTGATGAAGCTGAAGGTGCGGTCGGCGTAGACGGAGATGACAACCGGAATCACCAGCCCTTCCATCTCCTTGTTGGAGGTGCGCGCGTTGAACTGCTTGCAGAACTCCATGATGTTGACCTGAGCCTGGCCCAGCGCGGGGCCGACCGGCGGCGCCGGCGTGGCCTTGCCGGCAACGATCTGGAGCTTGACGTAACCCGTGATTTTCTTCGGAGGTGCCATTGGTTCCTTTGGAACCAGCTTCTAGCTTCTAGCTCCTAGCTATTAGCTGGTATCTTCCCAGTTCAAATTTTGGTGACGCATCCTCTGCATTCGCAACCAACCGAGGGCGGCTAGATAACCCGGTCGGCTAGAAGCTGGAAGCTAGTAGCTGGAGGCTGCGTTACTCAATCTTTTCCACCTTGCCGAACTCCAGCTCGACTGGTGTGGATCGCCCGAAGATGGTCACCATGATCTTCATCGTCTCGCGATCTTCATTGATCTCATCCACCACGCCGTTGAAGTTGGCAAACGGTCCGTCGGTAATGCGGACCTGCTCGTTCTTTTCAAACTTGATTTTCAGGCGCGGCTTGTCCTTGGAGGTCTCGGTCCGGAAGAGGATTCCGCTCACTTCTTCTTCCGAGAGCGCCACCGGCTTGTCGCCCGTGCCCAGAAAGCCCGTCACCTTGGGCGTGTCTTTCAAGACGTGCCAGAGGTTATTGTCAAGCTCCATCTCGACCAGCACGTAGCCGGGGAGAAATACGCGCTCGACGGTGCGCTTCTTGCCGTTGACAATCTCCGTCACCGGCTCGGTGGGAATCATCACGCGGCCCACGCGGTCGCCCAGCCCGAAGGCCTCCACGCGGCTCTGGATGGACTCGCGCACCTTGCGCTCAAAGCCCGAGTAGGCGTGCAGGATATACCACTTGAAGCGCTCGTTGCGCTCCGGCAGCGGTTGCGTCTGCCCGTCTGTCTGCCCGGCGGCTTGTCCGGCTTGTACCAATTCTTCTGCCATCTTGATGCTCTCGTTTCGCGCCCGCGCAGCTACAGCTAAAACCCGCCCAGTTTGCCCAAGAGCGCGTGCAGGCCGTACTGGAAGATCGTGTCCACCACGAAGAAGAACAGGCCGAAGATGCCCACGGCGATGATCACCACCGTGGTGGTGGATTTCACTTCCTTCCACGAGGGCGCAACCACCTTGCGCATCTCCGAGCGCACATCGCTCAAGAATTGTGTAAACTCGGTCCACTGCCCGGCGATGCCGTTGATAATCTTCTTGTCCAGCCGATCAGCGCCGCTTGCCATCAATGCCTTCGATGCCATGCTTCCATTCCTTCGCGCCGGCGTCAGGCCGAACGCTTTCCTATTCAATCTGGCAGGGGCGGAGGGATTCGAACCCCCAAGTTCGGTTTTGGAGACCGACAGTTTAGCCGTTGAGCTTACGCCCCTAAAAGCAGTTCTCAGTTTTCAGTTTCAGAGCCCGGCTTGCAGGGTACTTACTGACAACTGACGACTGATCACTATCGTTACTTCGTTTCCTTGTGCGGCTGGTGCTTGCGGCAGCGGTTACAGAACTTCTTGAACTCCAGACGGCCCGTGGTCGTCT
>Ga0187851_10004797_pt1 | contig 10959 bp, 14 predicted proteins | sample June2016WEW_6_10_FD_132997 | JGI IMG/M metagenome (GOLD analysis project Ga0187851, IMG submission 132997) | Peatland microbial communities from SPRUCE experiment site at the Marcell Experimental Forest, Minnesota, USA - June2016WEW_6_10 | ecosystem: Environmental > Terrestrial > Soil >... | reverse complement strand
CGGGATGAACAGTTCGTCTTGTTTGGGGGTGCGTCGTCCAATTGCCATGATCATCTGACGCCCAAACCATTAAATCGTTCAATCAAATATACAGTGATGGAGTCTTTTTTAACGGGCTGCTAGTACTCGACCTGTAAAAGTGATCAAAGGATTAATCGTTGTTGAAACCAACACAGTTGGACGTGTCGCAAAACGAACGACATAACCGGCCATTGAGTCGCTGCCATTTCGCCACATATTCTCCAGATCAAACTTTTTCCCGAATAGCCGCACGCAGCGGACCATTTCCCCCATCATCTGGAATGAAAATGATGGCGGAGCTTGCTGGTTTGTTTCCAGCGCCCATTGCATTTGGGTATCTACTCTGTCCCAGTTGCAATCCACGACTTGATGCTTCGCACAAACCTCACAGCAGACTGATCGGTAAGTTAGCGCGCGCAATTGTTCTCGAGTGGCGGAAAATACCTGTTTCTCCAAACACGCAAATAATTCGTTATCGTGCGGCTGACAGAAGCCTGGAAATCTCATTGCTTTGTTGATACCCGATCCATACGCCTCAATGCGTCCCGGTTTGTTCATACGATCTTCCGTCGTTACTCGGAATTGAATAATTTCATGCGAAGTGTCGGCAATCTGCTCCAACCACGAGCGCGACAATAAATGGGAAGCGATGGGAGGGACTGCACAATTATCTGCCCAGAACATACACTTCCCTAATACGGGCTTCCGCTTGTATGCGCGAAGTTCGCCGAGTGCTGAATAGTACTCGGCTAATTTATCTTTCGGAACCTTCGTGGTTTGGATTACCATTTGTATCGTAGTGTCGCGCCAGCGATGGATTTAAGCGTCTCCTCTACAAGCGGGACAGCTACAAGATCGAATCCGCTCACCCCGGTTCTGGTGAAACCATGCCGGAACTCTGTGCCTGAAACAGCAACTGCCCTCATGATAAAATGCTCCAAAACATCTTCCGAGCCGGGTCTCTCCATGTTCAGAACCACAGTGCCTACCGCGGAGTTTACTAAATTCGCATATGCCAAGACCTCCCTCTGCGCTGTCTCAATCTCGTCAAAAAGGCCGCACTCAACCATTGATTTCAGCAAGGAAGGCCCAAGACCGTTGCGAAACTTAGAGGTATTCTCCCGCCGCATGTTCCGTAGCGCTGAATTTGAATTGACGATAAATGCGAAGGAAACCATGGCCGTTTGAAGGCTCCTAGACAGAAGTCGCTCATCCTTGGTCAGCGATCCAAATGGTATTTCCGTCCACATCTCTAAAAAGCGACGCTTGAATCCAGCAGCCTCCATGTCAGCAGGCGTATCAAAGATCACTGTTGGGCCGCCATTCGGCCCGGTCCCGTGACTCATGAAAACCATGTTCGCCAAGGCGAAGCCGCCCTCTCGGGCCTGTCGGCCCATGACATCGCCGTAGCTTCGTGGCCCGGCGACTTTCCCGGCTATCCAATCCTTCAGTCCCATACTCCATTCCTTTCCTCGTTGTCTGGCAGGCTCTGAGCGAGCCAACACATCGAAGCCGAGCCACAGCCATCCAACCGGATCGCCCGTTGGCACAACGCGCTCTCGAACCGCCGCGCCGCGCCACAACTGAAAAGCGGGGCAGCTGCTGGCTCCGGTGACTTAATAGCCAGCATGGTCGAATACAATCTCATAACTTGGCATCTGGCGATACAAAACCGATCTTCTTGGCGAAGGCCAGCTCAATGATGCCAACGTATGTGGGAAAACCAGTCGCCGCACCGGTCCAACCAGCGACAAACGGCCAAACCAGTGCGAGGACTCCGGCTGCTGGCTGATGTTGAATGAACAAATAAATGCCGCTGCCAACGGCGACTGGCCACTTTAGCCAAACAACCGGGACAACAACCGCGCTTGCGAGACGAACGCTCACAAATGAATAACGAACAAAACGCCAGATAAGTCCCAAAGCGACGACTCCAAGCGCGACGAAATACCAGGGGAGAAAAATGAACAAAATCGGGGCGACGGGCTGCGAAAGATAAGCAGGGAAAGCACCCCACTCGATGGCTCGAAGCCACAGCCATCTCTTAATCTCGTCGTCAGTGTAGGTTTCAAAGCGCATGCGCTCGACTCCTGGCTAACGTGGAAAGCTAAACCACCGCCGACTAATGATGTGAACCGCGATAGCGGAACGGGAAGCGCCAACGGCGGTTGGTTCCGGCGACTGGTTAGGAGGCGGTTTCATGGTATCAATTCTAATCTGTACAATCGGTCTTTGTCGTCTTTGATGCTTGGCTCGACAATCCAGCCAATTTCAAACTCCCAGGAAAGCAACCGGCCTCGCTCTGAATAAATTCCAACGGAATCATGCAATGCGGTCAAAATCGGCGCATTGGCAAAAGGTCGAGTAAAATCTATCTGGATGCGTTCTATCCAGCCATCCTAGGTGCGCTTTGTCACACGAATATCCTTCACAAACTGCGAAGCTCCCATATCCGATACGATGGACTCCTTTCCATCAAAAATCAGGGAGGGCTTAATCTGCGCCGCGATTTGGCGAAGAACCTTATCGTCACTCAACTTTGAAGTGACGGCTTGATCAACACGACTCTGCAACCATTCTGCTGTATGCCAAACAATAACCGAAACACCGGCAAAAATGCCGATGCCAAAAACAATGTCCCTAATAAGCCGCCAGTGAATGCGTGGATGCTTCTTGGTGCTCTCACCAGCGGCGGAAGCATCCGCGCGAAGCTCAACTTGCTTGCTGCCATCGGATGTCTTTGAATTTTGATTGTCTTCCATGTGGTGAAAATAAGAATGCGCATCTAATCGTTTATTAAAATGGCTGAATGAAAACCGACCAAGCGGTGCGCCGAATTATGGAAGCGATTCGGCACTTCTTCCTCCAGCCGTTGACTCAATGCCGGATTCATGTTCTCCAAATACCAAAACTTGACCACGCGGTCAAGCAGGCCAATTTAAGCAAGTCAGCTGCCTGACTTCTTGATTCTGCCTTCTTAATTCTTACTTTCCCCCGCCCCTCGAAAAATGCAGCGCGCGGTGCAGGTTTCGGCAACGACGATTTCCACCAGCAACGGCAGCTTCGGCTTTAAACGCTGCCAGATCCATTTCGCGATATTTTCGCTCGTCGGATTTTCCAGGCCCGGGACTTCGTTCAAATAACGGTGGTCGATCTTTTCCCAAATGGGCTGAAAGGCGTCCGCGATGTCCGCGTAGTCCATGACCCAGCCCAGTTTCGCGTCGCATTCGCCCACCACGGCCACTTCGACTTTGAAACTATGCCCGTGCAAGCGGCGGCACTTGTGCGACTTCGGAAGGTGCGGCAAAAGGTGCGCCGCTTCGAATTGAAATGTTTTTCTCAGTTCCATGATTATTTCTCCCAATCGGTCCAGGTGACGAGATCGCCCAGGGGCGGTCGTCCGTCATGGCGCCAGTCCAGCGGAGGGTTTTGCATCTGGCCCAGGGGACAGACGCGCCGCGCGCCCCAGCGCGCCAACTGCGGCGCAATGTCGCGGGCCTGCGCCGCCGTGCTGGACAAGCCGACGGTGGACACTTGCTCGCGCACCAATTCCGCGCCCTGCAAAGCGTGGGTCAAGTCGGCCACGGCCTTGATGTAAATGAAACGGTTGGCGCAGGACGCCTGAAAGCGGGGATCGTTCTCCAAAATGACCGTCCAGGCGGTGGATTCGAGGCTGGCCCACATTTTTGTTTCCAGCGAATGCGCGGCCCGCACTTCGTAAAAGGAGCGCCGCATGGAGATGGCGGCCGCGTCCGTGGTTTTCAAAGTCCCGCGGGGAAAGGTTTTCTCCACCGCGTCCAGCCGGCCCGCCAGCAGCGCGGCGAACGCTTCCGCTGTGGCTTTGCCGCCGTCTTCAACATAAATGACGTGCGGCGAAAGACAGCCGCGCTGGTTCCAGGCCGTCACGTCCGCCGCCGCCTGTTCCACCACCGCCGCCGCATTCTGTTCCAGCGCTTCCCGCGTCACGTAGCCAAAGCTGACCCGCGTGCCGTAGCCGACGAAGCGCGCCGTGCGGGGGATCTTTTTTGCAATGGCCTCCAGCATCTCGTCGCTGCCCGTGGCCGTAATGCAATCGGCTTCGGCGAAGAGGGCCGCTTCCAAAGGTTCGAGTCCGCCCTTCCATTCCGCAACCTCGAGGCACGAACCGGCCTTGTGATCGGCCTCGTAAAGTGAATGGGCGAACAGCCGCGGAATGAACGCGCCGCCGGAGGCGCATTTTATAAACTGGGCTGAACGGGTCAGTAGACCGAAAACCATTCCTGACAGAACCGGATTGGGAATGTTGCCCGGCGCGATCTGCGCCAACAGCAGCGGGCCGCGGGCCAGGGCGGCGCGTTTTCCCCCGGCGTGATGTTCGTCGGGATGAAAACCATCCAGGCGATGCGGGTGCCCAAGTTCCTGGCGCAGCAACGTGTCCAGATTGTCCGCCGTCAGTTGTTTGAAAAACTGGTCCAGCCCGGCGGCCAGCACCGGTTCGGAAAACCCGGTGGCGGCGGGACCGAATTCCAGCATTTCGCGGCGAAAAGGAAAATCGGGCGAGAGCCACTCAGCGGCCAGACCGTGCAGAAGGCGGATGATGCTTTCCGTCGTGCGGCCTTCGAGATAGCGTTCGCGATTGCGCCGGAGAGTCTGGCAGGCCTCGGTGATCAAGCCGGCGGTGAGTTCGGCTTCGGCTGGCAAGTCGGCCAGGAAATAATTCGGCAGATTCATCGGCATGGATCAAGTCGCCATGAGGGAACATCCGCGCGGTCCGGCGGATTCCGCCCGGCCCCGCGGTTCGAATCCGTCCTCGCGGCCCACGGCCAGATCTTCGGTTTGTATCGCCATGACGGAATACATATTCGCCGGATCGAAAACGCGAAGCAACCCTGTTTCACCCGCGGTCGCGACCGCGCCAGTTTCGGGCGACATGATCTGCGTTCGCACCCAAGGCGGGAACCGGAAAATGCCCGCCATCGGCCTGGCTTCTCCCGCCACGCCGTCGTAAGCTTGCGAACTCAATTCGCTCATGCCGTATTCCGCCACGATGTGCGATTCCGGCACGGCAAGATATTTTGTCATGAGCCGGCGCAAAGCCGCCCTGGCCACGGCGCGCGAGCGGCCTTTGTAGCCGCCCGTCTCCATCAGGCGCGACCCAGCCGGCAGGCGGAGCGGAATCTTGTTGACAGCCAGATGATCGAGCCAGTGAACGAATGAGAAAGCCGTGCCCAACAATGTGACGGGCCGGTTGCCGGAAATGGCGGCGCGCACAGCGGAGCCGAGTTGGTTGAAATCCAGGCTCCACGAGCCATCCGCTTCCAATTGGCCGGCAAACAACCCATCGCTCCCCGCCAATTTGGAGCGGATCGTTTCAAACATGTGGACCAGTGACGAGTTGGGCGCAAGCTCTGGTGGCGGAGTGAGAAAAAGGTACGCCGCGCCGCCGGCGCCGGGGAAATGCCGCTCAAACCACGGGAGCAGGGACGCTTCATACAACGAGAACGACGCCGCACCATGATAATGGCGGCTGGGTACATGCCCCGACGTGCCGCTGGAGTGGAAGACACGGGTGCGGTCGCCCTCGGGCAGGCTGGTAACAGCGTGCTCTTTAAACGCCGTGGCAGGCAGCGCCGGGATGCGGCTCCAATGTTTGATGGAGCCGGGCCGGACACCCCGGCTCTCGCACAGCCGCCGGTAAATCGGCACGCCCTCATACTGGAAAGCGAACAAGGCCAGCGCAAGGCGGTTGAACCCTTCATCGCCCTCCGTGTCAGGCCCGGTTTGGGAAATGAGCGCGCGCACCCGGAACAGGAGATCCGAGGCGCTCGAAGCGGGTTGCCGTTCATTTTCCATTTCCCGCTCATCGTAATCCTGCTTTTCCTCCTAATCCAGAGATTAGCGGGAAGGGGCGCATAATCTTAATCCTGACTTCATAACTCGGATTATGATTAAGATTAGGATTAAGATTATGAGGAGAAATTGAGCACCCTTGTTGGACGGGCGGGGTTTGTTATATTGAACGAAATGCCGGATTCCCTGGATCCAGATGCCGCTTTGATGCTGCGCGTGAAGCGCGGCGACATGAGGGCTTTTGAGGAATTGGCCGACAAATACAAGCAGCCCATCGTCAACCTGATGTATCGCATGTTGCGCGACCCGGATGAAGCCGAAGATCTGGCCCAAAATGTCTTCATTCGCGTCTATCAATCGGCGAAGCGGTACGAGGCGTCGGCCAAGTTTTCCACCTGGATTTTCACCATTGCGCGGCGCTTGTGCCTGAACGAAATCCGGCGGCGCGGACGGCATCCGTCCGAATCGCTCGAATCGAGCCAATCGGAGCACGAAGAGCAGGCCCCGCGGCAGTATGAAGACCTGAAGACTTTTTCGCCGCCGGAAGCGTTCCTGCACGGGGAACTGGCGCAAAAAATTGAGGCCGCGCTGGCGCAATTGCCGGAGAAGCAACGGCTGGCCATTGTCCTCTGCCGCCAGGAGGAGCTGTCCTATGAAGAAATCGCCCGGGTCTTGCGGTGCTCGGTCCCGGCGACAAAGTCCCTCATCCACCGCGGACGGGAGACGTTGAAAGAGAAGCTCACACCCTATTTGCAAAGCGGGGCCTGGGAGGCGGACGGGCCGAAACTCCGCCGGTGACATGGTGTTTCATCCATTACTGAATATGCGCGACGAAGAGTATCAGAAAATCAAGGAAGCCGGCTGGCGGCGGGCGCTGACCAGCGACGAAGAGGCGGCGTTGCGGCAATTTCTCGCGGCCCATCCCGGGGCGCGCCAAGCCTGGAATGAGGAAGCGGCCCTGAATCGCCTTTTGCAGCGCTGGCCGGCCCCGGTTGTGTCATCCAATTTTACCGCGCGCCTCTTGCAGGCGGTGCAACGCGCCCCGGTCCGCCGCTCCTGGCGCGACTGGTTTGCGCCCGCGCAGTGGCTGCCGGAAGGCCGGGCCTGGCGCGTGGCAATGTGTTCCATGATGATTGGCGTCGGCCTGTTTTCCTTTCACGAGTCGCAAATGATGCATCGCGCCAGAATGGCCCGGGAACGGGCCGGCGTCAGCAGCGTGGCCGCGCTGCCGCCCATGGAATGGTTGAAAGACTACGACACCATCAACGGCATCAGCCGGGTCAAGGTCGCGGATGACGAGCTGCTGGCGGCATTGGAGTAAAACGGGATGAAGCGACGATTTGGAATCCATTGGCTTGGCTTGGCCGCAGGGATCGCGCTGCCGGTGGCGGCGCAGGCGCTGCAGACCAACCTGCCTCCCATCCCCCCGCCTCCGCTGCCGCGGTATCAAAACGCCGGAGCCGGCATTCATTTGCGTCACTTGTCCCCGGTGGAATATTTTCGCGCGCTGCTCGGCATGAGTCCGGCGCAAAGGGAACGGGCGCTGGCCAACCGGACGACGGCTGACCGCGAAATCCTGCTGGCGAAGCTGCGGGAATACGAAACCCTGCCGCGGGGCATCCGGGAGGCGCGGCTGTGTCAAACCGAATTGCACTGGGAGCTGGAGGGTCTGATGAAGCTGGCGCCGCGCGACCGGACCAACCGCCTCCAGGAAGTCTCGCCGCTCTACCGGCCGATGGTGGACGGCCTGTTGCGGGAATGGGACAAGGTGCCGGCAGATCTGCAAAAGGCCCTGTTGGAGAAGCAGAGTTTCATCAGCGTCTATCTGCGCCTGCAGGGCGCGCCGGCTGCGGAACAACAGGCAATACTTGACAAACTTCCGCCGGAACGCCGCGCGCATTGGGCGGAGGACATGACCCGCTGGCAAGCCCTGCCCCCGCCGCAGCGGGCGCAACTCTGCGCGCAGTTTCAGCGCTTTTGCGCCCTGAGCAGCCAGGAGCAGAGAGAGACGGTCAACGCGCTCTCGGACACTGAACGGGAGGAAATGGAGGAGGCGTTGCAGGCATTCCACCGGCTGCCGCCGGCGCAACGGGCGCAATGCATCAATTCTTTCAGCAAATTTGCCACCATGGCGCCCGGAGAACGGAGCCAGTTTCTGAAAAACGCCGCCCGTTGGGACTCCATGACAGCGCGCGAACGGCAATTATGGCGCGAGTTGGTGCATGTTCTGCCGCCCCTGCCGCCGATTCTCCCGCCCCTGCCGCCCCTGCCGCCGGGGATGGAGCAGAGGATGCTTCGGCCTCCGCCGCCTTTGCCCCCGAACGTGACTGCGCCCGTCATCATTGCCCGTGCCACCAACCAGCCGGGATGACCGGGGTGCATCGGGGTTCATCTTCTGCTTGGCATTGTGGCGGCGTTTCCTTAGCTTGAACGCGTGACAGCGTTTTTACGTTTCGTGGGCTTGCTCAACGCCGCAGTGTGGTGCGGCTCCGCCATATTCCTGGTCATCGGTCTGCCCGCTCTATTTTCGCCGGAGATGAAGCGGCTGCTGACTGCTGCCGGCGTTGGCTTCGCGGCGGAGTCGGTTGTGGCGCGGTTTTTTATTTTGCAGTATTGGTGCGGCGGGATAGCGCTGGCGCATTACATGGCGGAATGGCTCTATTGCGGTCGGCCCTTGTGGCGTTTTAATTTGGGCCTGGTGTTGGTCATCCTGTCTTTGGGCCTGGCCGGCGGATTGTATGCCCAGCCGAAAATGCGCGCGCTGCACATCACCAAGTATTATGCCCGCACCAGCGAACAACAAACGCAGGCCGCCCGGGCTTTTGCCGCCTGGCACGCGGCATCGGAGACGGTCAATTTGCTGGTCATCGCCGGCTTAATCTGCTACCTGTGGCAGGTGAGCAGGCAGTCGGAACCGCCTCGTTTGCTGAGTTTTAGCAAAATCCGGGGTTGACAAATTGAGATTTATGCTCAATCAGTAATGTTGAATGTGAAGCGTTCCTCGCGGGCGCAAGATAGAAGGAAAAAGGAAAAGAGTATTTATGATTTCAAATGAACGCCCATCCCCTCAAGGGTATCGCTCTTACAGCGCGGGCCCGCCCAAACCGCCGGTCAATGAAGACACGCTAAAAACGGATAAGATCCAGATCGAGCGGAAGACGTTTATTTTCACCTTGAAGGAAAATCCACGGGGCCGGTTTTTGCGCATCACCGAGGATGTGAATGGCCGCCGCGACAACGTCATTATTCCATCCACCGGTCTGGAGGATTTTCGGCGCATTGTCGATGAAATGACGAAAGCTTCCGCCGAGATCCCGATCAAGAGCGAATAGGGGATTTTGCCCGCTTTATTGGGCAGCCCGGGGGGACAATGACCTTGCCGCGCGTTTCCCGGCCCGCCTTGCGCCTGCGCGCGGGGCGTCGCCCCAAAGACTCTCCAAGTTATACTTCTCCCGCACCTCGTCCCGCATGAGGTGGACGATGACGTCGAAGAAATCAAGCACCTGCCAGGCGGTGGTGGGGCCTCCTTCCACCCGGCGTGGGCGCACCTGGTAATCTTCCCATAATTTGTCGGTTATCTCCGTGACAATGGCGCGCAATTGGGGCTCGCTGCCGCCGGAGGCGATGACGAAGTAGTCGGTGACTGAAGACAGTTTGCGAACGTCGAGCACGACGACGTTTTCGGCCTTTTTATTCTCCGCCAGCTTGCGGCACATCAGGGCCAGTTTCTTTGAATCCATTTTGCGGAAACCTAGCTCATTTGCCCGGAAAGATAAAGTCGATTGTTTTTAACGGCTTCCGCCACCGCCGCCGGCATCAAATGTGCGATGGCCAGTCCCGCCCGGCACCTGGCCCGGATCTCGGACGAGGACACCCCCAGCGGAAAGCCGCGCAAGACCCGGGCGCGAAAGGGCGCCGCCAGCGGTGGCGCCGTTTCTCCGGGACGCGGGATGACCACGAATTCAACCAGCCGCGCCAGTTCCGCGGCTTCGCGCCAATTTGGCAATTGCGCCAATTGATCAGTTCCCACCAGATAAAACAACTCCGCTTCCGGAAAATTTTTCCTGTACTGGCGCGCGGTGTCGATGGTGTAGGAAACGCCGCCGCGCCGGATTTCCTGGTCATCGACCTCGGCCGTCGCATCCCCCGCCAGGGCCAGGCGCAGGAGACGCAAACGTTCGGCGGCGGGGGCGGGCTGGGATTCAGGCTTAAAGGGCGATTGCGCGGCCAAAATGAAATAGACCCGCGCCAGCCCCAGTTCTTCGCGCGCGGCCTGGGCCACGAGCAAGTGCCCGAAATGCACCGGATTGAACGAGCCGCCAAATAGACCAATCTTCATTCGCAAAGTAATTATGGGGGACAGCCCGTGGATTTCAACGTTTTAGCGCCGGGTTCTGTTTCTTAATCTTAATCCTAATCCTAATCTTAATCTTAATCCTTCAGAAACCCGCACATTAGCCAGAATTCGCGCATTTTGCGTGAAAACGGGCCAGCGCAGGGATAAACAAGGCATATAAGACGGCGGGAACACCTGATGGCACTGCCGATGCTGTGAGTATTTGACATGAACACCAAAATGCCGCTCAGGCGTCCGTATGGGATGACTTTGCTTGAAACGCTGGTGGTGATGGTACTGTTGGCGATTCTAGTCGGTATGCTGGCACCCGCTTTTTCGCCAGTGCATGCCAAATCTCCGAGAATATCTTGCATCAACAATCTGAAACAAATCGGGACCGCTTATCGAATCTGGGAGAACGACAATGGCGACAAATACCCGATGCAGCAATTGGAGGCTCTGGGAGGTATGCAAGGCATATTCTCCAACTCTATCAGCGCGGGGAGGTTCGCTTATTTGCCTTACGCACTCATGGCCAATGAAATGGGCCAGTCACCCAGGGTTGTCGTCTGTCCCAGTGACGAGCGAGTCTTCAATACGAACTTCTATTGGGGGCCGCGAAATGCGCCGAAAGAGAGCGGTTACACCTGGCCTGCGCCCGAAGCCTATGGTTCATTCGACAATACCAACGTCTCCTATTTCTGTGGAGTTGGCGCTGCTGACACGTATCCGCAATCGGTGCTGGGCGGCGATCGTAACCTGGGAAATGGCGG
>Ga0187851_10004795_pt1 | contig 10964 bp, 8 predicted proteins | sample June2016WEW_6_10_FD_132997 | JGI IMG/M metagenome (GOLD analysis project Ga0187851, IMG submission 132997) | Peatland microbial communities from SPRUCE experiment site at the Marcell Experimental Forest, Minnesota, USA - June2016WEW_6_10 | ecosystem: Environmental > Terrestrial > Soil > Wetlands... | reverse complement strand
GGCCTTGAGCTTGTTCATGAGAGCCTGCAATCGCGCCAGGTCCGTGATCAGGCCGGTGAGCAGTTCCTTCCCGCCCGCGCTCAAATATGCAAACTCCACACCCGCGCCCGACCGTCCTCGAATCGCCCGCACCTCACCCACCGCGCGGAACGAGGCTGAGTTGACGCGCACCACGATTTCAGCGCGCGCTCCGCACGCGATCGGCAACGAGCTTTCAACATGGCAGCCGTGAAGGCTTAAATCGCGGATCGTCCCCGGAATCACGATCCCGCTCGACGGCAGGCATTGGATCTCGGCGCGGCCGCCGCAACTGAATCGCGGGCTGCGGCGGCGGTCCTCCTCTGGGTCGTTGCGACCAGCCATCTTTATAAGATCGTTTGTCAGGCGAGAATACTTGAGGCGGGCACAAGGTAACCTGGGATGGAAACCGTCGTAATTAAAGCCAGCTTGAGTGCTTATCGAAACAACTTCATCAGGCCACCCGGAGCGAGGTCGGGGACAAGAAAACTGGCGCTCTTGCCCCTCGCCAAACCTGCCAGGGCTTCCGCCGCCAGATATCCGCTGCGGACCGCGCCCTCCATGGTGGCAGGCCAACCGGTCGCGGTCCAATCGCCGGCCAGAAAAACGCGGGGCCAGACGGTCACCGATTGAGGCCGATATTGGTCGATTCCCGGTCGCGGGGAATAAGTCGCATTGACTTCCTTAATCACCGTTGATTTCACCAGATTCGCCTCGCGCGCGCCCGGGAAAAACTCCCGTAACTCCTGGACCGCCATTTCGACAATTTCCGTTTTCGATTTCTCCAACAGGCTTTTTGAGCTGCTCACCACCAGTTCCACATAGCTCCCGTTGGCGTTCTCCCGAGCTTCGTTCTGGCGCGCTGCGATGAGGCGCGACTTGTGAAACATCCACTGGATGGTTCGATCGAGCAGCACGGCATGATCCAGATCGCTGATCTCGCGGTCAAACCACAAGTGAATCCCCGTAATCGGCGATGTCTGAAACTGCCCGAGCATGGCGGCCAGCGGCGCTGCCGCGGCAGTCTCCGGCAGGATGCGCGCCAACACGTCGAACGGAACGGCCAACACCAGGGAATCGAATTCCTGTTCTTCTCCGTTCGCGGTCACACCAACCTCCGACGGCTGCGCGTGAAATGACTCGACGCTCGTGCGATAGCGGATCGATCCTCCGCGCGCGGATATGTAGTCGGCCGCCGAAGCGTACAGTTCGCTCAGCGGAATGGTGGGGATTCCCATCTCCCTCGCCTTCTTCGACTTCATCGACTCCCGCACCACCTGGCCGGCATATGCGACCGACACCAGTTCAAGATCCTCGCTCAGCGCGCTGACGAGCACTGGCTTCCAAAAGCGTTCGATCGCATTGTGGGTTTGGTTGTGCCGGTGCAGCCAGTCCAGAAACGATTCTCCCGTGTCACGGGCTGGCGCCGGAATCAAGGCGGCCATGGCACGCGAGATCGCCAACTTGTCGGACGCATCCAAAAACGGAAACGAGAGAAACGACAGCGTCGTATGCAGAGGAGCCGGCAGGAACGACCGCTCCAGAACCGAACTGCGCCCGCCCGGTTCGACGAAGGTCATGGTCTCGTACCAGCGGATATTCTTCTCCACTCCAATCCGCCGATAGAACTCCAGCAGATTGGTGCAGCAACCGAACAACACATGCTGGCAGTTATCGACAATTTCTCCGGTGCCCGGATGTTGATACGATGAAGCGCGTCCGCCGAGATAAGGGCGGCGCTCAAACAGGGTCACGCGAAATCCAGATTCCGCCAGAGCGCAGCCAGCCGCAAGGCCAGCCAGTCCACCGCCCGCGATCGCAACGGTCGGAGAATGTGCCGGATTCGGATGGGTCGTATCAGGATGCATCGAGGCAGGCATCAAACCAAACGCTTCAGGATTCCTTTTCCTAGAATGGCGACCTTCTCGGGAACGGTCAGTCGGACGCGTTCCGTGAACACGTCATACTGTTTCAACGCAATCTTTTCCAGCAGGCGGCGATAGATGGTAATAAGCACCCACAGCGCCGGCTGGCTGTCTTCACTCACCATCGGAATCAGCTTTTCCGCTTCACGGTAGCACTCAAGCGCGCGGTCGCCCTCCAGCGCCAGCAACGGCCGAATGCGGGCCACGTCAATTTGCGGTCCAGCCAGATCGGCGGCCGCGAGCCCGCACTGCGCTAAATCCTCTTGCGGAAAATACACCCGGCCCACGGCCACGTCTTCTTTGACGTCGCGAATAATATTGGTGAGCTGAAACGCCAGTCCGCAGCGTTCCGCCAGTGGCTCGGCCGCGGGATCGCGATATCCAAAAATCTTGATGCATACCAGCCCTACGACCGAGGCGACGCCGTAACAATACTGCCGCAACTCTTCAAACGTCTGGTAGCGCGCAACCAACGGTCCAGCGCCGGTGGAATCCGCCCCACCGTCCTCAAGATCCGCCGCCGTGCCGTAGGCAAGCTGGTCGAGAAGCCCCACTGGAATCTGATAGGTCCGCTGGGCATCGGTCAGCGCCAGCAGCACCGGATCGTCGGTTGGCTGCGACGCCAGGGCGCGGTGCACCTTGTTCAGCCATTCCAGCAGTTCATGGTGCCGATCGGCCGGGCTTAGTGTGTTGTTGTCGGCGATGTCGTCGCAGCGCCGCATGAAAGCGTACACCGCGCTCAAGGCATTTCTTTTGCGCCGGGGAAGCACCGCGAATCCGTAATAAAAATTCTTGGCGGCTGCGCGCGCGATACTCCGGCACACCGAGTACGCCATGTCCAACTGCGAAGCCGTCGGCGCAAACTGTGCGGGCGCATTTCCCACGGCGGTGCTCATCGCAGCCTGCCCAGCGCGGCGCGCGCGATCAAGGCCAGCTTCCGGCTCCTGGAGATTGCCGGCCGCCGGCCCAGCACGGCATACTCTTGACGCTCTATGGCGTTTAGAATTTCCTGCCCGCCCCGGCTGAACAGGTCCAGATCGACCGCCAGTTGGCGGTTGACTTGCGCGATCAGCGGCAGACCTTGCGCAAACCATTCCCGCGCGCGCGCCACCTCAAACTTCATCAGTTCGCGGAATGCAGCCGAGTTTTCTTCGTCGCGTATCGCCGCCTCGCTCACCCCGAAGCGGCGCAGGTCTTCGAGCGGAAGATAAATTCGTCCTTTCGCAAAATCCGCGCTCACGTCCTGCCAGAAATTCGCGAGTTGCAGCGCGGTGCAGGTGCGATCGGAAAGCTGCTGGCGCTCGGCATCGCGGTATCCGCAGAGGTAGAGCACCAAGTGACCGACCGGATTCGCCGAGTAGCGGCAATAGCCCAGCAGATCGTCGAAGGTTTCGTAGCGGGTCACCCGTTGATCCTGCCGGAAGGCAGTCAGCAAATCCGCGAACTCGTGCTTCGGAATTTCAAACTTGTGCACAGTCTCCGCCAGCGCGACGAATACCGGATGTCGCGCCCGGCCGGCATAACACGCGCCCAACTCCTCTTCCCATTGATCGAGCAGACGCAAAGACACCGCTTTGTCGCCGACTTCATCGGCCAGATCGTCCGAAATGCGGCAATAAGCGTAGACGTTGAAAAAATGCTGGCGCAGGCGGCCCGGCAGAAACCAGGAAGCAACTGAAAAATTCTCGTAATGCGAGCGCGCCAGCCGTCGGCAATACTCGCGCGCCTCAGCTTCCGAAGGCGCATGCTCGGGGATGGCGTACTCCGGCGGCAGCGCACTCCAGGCGGAGGCGAGCGCGGCTGTCGGGGGATGGCTGGCGGCAGTCATTGTCGAACGTTCAATAAGCTCGAATTGTCATCCTGAGCGAAGCGAAGGACCTGTTGTTCGCCGCAAAAAGCAGATCCTTCGCTTCGCTCAGGATGACAACACATATACGCGGAATTTACGAGAAGCGATGCTAGTGGCCCGGAATGATCGCCGTCTTGATGTCTCCGTTGCGGTTCAGCATGTGGCGCAGCACGTCCTGCAAGCGCGACAGCGGAGCTTCCCCGGTGATGTAGTCGTTGCCGCAGACCTTTTTCTCCGCGATCAGACGGAAGGCCCGGCGCACGGTCTCCGGTGTGTGATGGAAGGTCGCCTTCAAGGTAATTTCCGAGTAGTGCAAACGATTGGTGTCGAGCTGCACTTTGGTTCCCGCCGCGCATCCGCCAAAGAAATTCACCGTACCGCCCTTGCGCACCATCTGCACGGCCCACTCCCAGGCTTCCGGACGGCCCACGGCTTCAATGGCCACGTCTGCGCCGCGTCTCTCCGGACTCAGTTCGCGCACCGCCTCGACCGCATCTTTCACTTTGGTGATCTGCACGACTTCGTGCGCGCCCTTCTTGCGCGCCAGTGCGACTTGCGAATCGCGCTTGACCACCGCAATCACGTTGCAACCGATCGCTTTGGCCACTTGCACAAACATCAGGCCGATGGGCCCGCCGCCAATCACCACTACGGTTTCGCCGATCTCGACGCCAGTTTCATGCAGGCCGCGCAGTACGCAAGCCAGCGGCTCGGTCATCGCGGCATCCTCGAACGTGACATTCGAGGGTACGACGAGCATATTGGCTTCTACAATTCGCTTCGGTATCCGGATGTACTCCGCATACGCGCCGTTATTGAACAGCAGATCTTCGCAGAGGTTGAGTTGGTGCTTGGAGCAATAAAAACACATGCCGCAAGGCGCCGAGTTTAGCGCCACCACGCGCATGCCTTTCTTGAAACCGCGGACGCCTTCTCCAACCTGTTCGATCGTGCCGGCTAGTTCGTGTCCGAACAGCGCCGGCGGCACAATCATGCGCGCATGATAGCCGCGCTGATACACCTTCAGATCCGTGCCGCAGGTGAGCGCCACGTGCACCTTGACCAGAACTTCGCCGTCCCCCAAACGCGGGATGGGCACTCGTTCAATCTTGATGTCTTCTTTGCCGTAAAGGACGGCAGCCGTCATCTTGCCTGTCACAGTCGATGTCCTTCCCGCGCCCTCTGCCCCGGCATGCCCGGCTGGATGACGATCTTCATCGAGTCCGGTTGAGGATGGGCAGCCAGATTCAGCGCTTCCACACCGCTTGATAGCGGGAAACGGTGGCTGATTAGCCGTTCCAGATCCATTTCACGGTTCATAACGAACCGCACCGATTCCTCCTGCAATTCGACCGATGCACTGTAGGACCCCAACAAAGCCTTTTCGTCCACGCAAACCGCCGCCGGATCGATCGTGACCTCGCCTCGCGTCGTCTGCGCAAACAACAAAACACGTCCTCCCGGACGGGCAGCATCAATCGCCGGCCGGACCTGCCCGCTCCCGGCCACTGCCAGAATCACTGCATCTGCCCCGCGACCTTCCGTCATTCCGCGCACCGCTTCTCCGGCATCAGCCCTCGAGGCGTCGATCGTATGTTTTAAGCCGAAGCTACTAGCCATTGTAAGCCTCGCCGGATACAAATCGGAAGTAATCACTCGTGCCCCCGCCCGCTTCGCCAGCGTAGCCAAAATCAAGCCAATCGGACCCTGCCCGATCACCAGGACAGTCTCCCCGGCTTGCAGGCGGAGGGTCTCAATCCCTTTGATGCAGGTGTTGACCGGTTCGACAAAAGACGCCTGCTCGAAGCTGACGCCATCCGGAATCAGCACCGTTCCCTTTTCGACGATCCAATCCATGACCCGCACATACTCCGCGAATCCTCCCCCCGAGGGCTCGAATCCCGACGTGCAGCCAACTTTTTTGTAAGTGGAGCACTGGGCGAAGGTTTTGTGGCGGCAGTAATAGCATTCTCCGCACGGGATGTGGTGAAACACAACCACGCGCTCGCCCACACTGAACTTGCTAACTCCTTCGCCCACCTTCGCGACGAAACCAGCGGTTTCGTGACCAAAAATGCGCGGCGCGGAGTGCGACCCGGTCGCGATCTTCTTGAGGTCGGTGCCACAGATGCCGCAAGTGTGCACGCGAACCAGAATCTCTCCTGGCCCAATCTCAGGCACGGGCACTTCTTCCAGGCGCACCTCGTTCACGCCACGGTAGACGGCGGCGCTCATGGTCGCCGGAATCCCATGCGTTCCGCTTTCAGCGGATCGTTCAGCGGTTAACGGTGGAGCAATTGCCATGGCAGACTCTATTGTTTCCCTTCACTACGGGCAACGATGTTTTGATTCAAGGCGGCGGCCAAAGACTCATCTTCCACTGCATTCCGAGCCGAAGCCTGACGACCGAGGTAACTTGCAATCGCGCTGCAAAGGGCACGGCTCGCCTTGGAACTGTTGCGGGCCAGGGCCATGGTCGTCCCCCACAGCCACGGGCGCAGCGCCACGTGACACGCAAATTTCGCCGATCGAAACCTGCCGTCGGCCGCGACGAAACCATCGATGGTCGGCAAACTAAAGTCGGCTGCGTCGGAGATGGCTTTCAAAACCGCGAACTCCACTCCCCGCGCTTCGGCGCCCTGAGCCACGGCTGCCGCTTCCATATCCACTGCACTCGCGCCATACGTTTTACCAAGCCGAGTTTTCTGCTCCTTGTCAGCCACGGTTGCGGAACTGACGAGCACTCCCGCGCCCGACCCGACGTCGGTCCGAACCCCGTCGGCGGCATTGATCACTGTGCGCGGCTCCAGTACGTCTCCAACTTGCAGTGAAGTATCCAGCGCCCCCGCAAACCCGACTGAGATCACCCGCACTGGGCGCACTTCTTGAATCAACGCTTCGGTGGCGCGGCGCGCGGCTTCGGCTCCGATTCCGCCGCATACCAGGGCCGCTTCTCCGCTTTCAAAGAGACGATATTGCCGCCCGCCATGTTCGATCATCCTGACCTTCCATCCGCGGACCAGCGGTCGCACCTCGCGCTCCATCGCCGCAATAATGCCAATCCTGATCTTGACACCCCTAGACATATCCGTTCGCGCGGAACCACTCCACCGACCGCCGCAGCGCGCCCTCCACCGGAACCGTCCGCCACCCCAGTTCCCGTTCCGCTTTCGCCGAACTCACAAACATCATTTTGCGGCCCATCCGGACGGCATCGATCGTCGCGCGGGGCTCGCGTCCCAGCAGCCGACCCATCACCATTTCGTCGACCACTCCGGTGGCCAGCGCAAAAAAATACGGCAACTTCACCGTCGGCGATTTCAATCCCGTAATCGCTCCCAGCCGGTCCAGAATCTGCTTGAGCGTAAGATTCTCTCCGCCGAGTATGTAGCGCTCTCCCGCTCTTCCCTTCTCCAGAGCCTGGACATGGCCACGCGCGCATTCCGTCGCGTCCACCAGGTTCAATCCCGTTTCCACATACGCCGGAAATTTCCGCTTCAGAAAATCCACCACGATTCGCCCCGTCGGAGTCGGCTTGATATCGCGTTCGCCGATCGGCGTTGTGGGATTCACAATCACCACATCGACGCCTGATCTCGCCGCCTCGACTGCCACCTGTTCCGCCATAAACTTTGAACGCTTGTAGTGCCCGATCATGTCGTCGATGCCGACCGGACTCTGTTCGTCGGCCACGTTGCCGTAGTTCGTCTTCGAAGTAAAGCCCATGGTCGCGACACTCGACGTGTACACCACACGCCGCACGCCTTGTTTCCTCGCCGCTTCCAGCAACGAACGCGTGCCCTCGACATTCGACCGATACATTTCGGCTGGATCACGCACCCACAGTCGATAGTCGGCCGCGACATGAAACACGACATCGCAGCCCGAAAGCGCCTTCTCAATCGAAGCCGGATCGCGCAGGTCGCCAGCCACCCGATCTGCATTCAATCCTTCAAGGTTGCGCAGATCGCTGGTTGGACGAACCAGCAAACGTAAGTCAGATCCCTGTTCCGCCAAAACACGCGCAACATGACTGCCCAGAAATCCCGTCGCGCCAGTGACAAAAGCCTTCAAAACCAGTTCTCAGTTCTCAGTTGTCAGTTCTCAGTAACAACGGCAGTCTGTGCGCGACAATCGACGTTAAGGTTTTACTGAAGACTGATAACTGATAACTGACAACTAGTTTCCACTCTTCTCCGCCATCACCTTCGAATAAGTCGTCAGCGCGAGCAGCGGGAAATATTCGCTGTACAGGTGATATTTCAGATAGAACACACGCGGAAAGCCAGTTCCGGTATAGAACTTTTCATCCCACGACCCGTCTTTACTCTGCGTGCGTAAAAGATACGCCATGCCACGAGCCACGCATTCGCTGCGGGTATCGCCCACCGCAAGCAGTCCCATAATCGCCCATGCCGTCTGCGAAGCCGTGCTCTCGCCTTGTCCCCGCAGGTTGGGATCGTCATACGACCCCACCGTCTCTCCCCAGCCGCCATCGGCATTCTGCACCGAGCGCATCCACTCCGCCGCCTGCTGCACCATCGGATCGTTTCGATCCACGGCCATTGCCTCCAGTCCGCGCAACACCTGCATTGTGCCGTAGATGTAGTTCACGCCCCAGCGTCCAAACCAGCTTCCGTCCGGCTCCTGCTCTTTGCGAATAAACTGCAGCGCCCGTTTCACCGCCGGATGGTCCTGGTTGTACCCGTAACTCGCGAGACACTCCAGAATCCGCCCCGTGATGTCGACGGTCGCCGGATCAAGCATGGCGTTGTGATCGGCAAAGGGCACGTACTGGAACACCATGCGGTCGTTGTCTTTGTCGAACGAGGCCCAGCCCCCGTTCTTGCATTGCATCGACAAGACCCAATCGATCGCCCGCTGCACCGACTCGCGCTGATAGCGCCCGTTCGGATGCTCAACCCGGCTCAGTCCCAGGCACACCATCGCCGTGTCATCCACGTCGGGATAAAACTCGTTGTTAAATTCGAAATACCAGCCGCCCGGTTCGCCTTTCGGATTCTTGATCTTCCAGTCTCCCGGCTTGCGCACCTGTTTCTGCAACATCCAGTCGGCGCACTTCACCAGCCGCGGATCCGTCGCCGGAACCCCCGCCTCGCCCAGCGCAAACAGCGCATACGCCGTATCCCACACCGGAGACAGGCAAGGCTGCATGCGGAACGTGTCGCCCTCTTCGATCCCAAGTTTTTCAAACTCATCCATCGCGCGAATAAACTGCGGATCATCCACCGAATATCCCAGGCAGCGCAGCGCGATGATGGCGTTCATCATCGAGGGATAGATCGCGCCCAGCCCGTCGCTCATCTCGAAGCGCTCCAGCATCCACTTCTCCGCCTGCCGCAAAGCCAGAGAGCGTAGCGGACGGATATATAAACGCTCCGCCCAGTGGGTAATGCGGTCCAGCACCAAAAAGAAATTGCGCCACGAAATCCACTTCTTCGCCCAGTGCAAATGCATGCGCGACTTGTCGCGCCCGCCAACGAAAAGTTCTTCCACACCCATCTCGTCGGGAATCTTCTTGAACGGTTTCTTCGCGTAGCAGATCGAAAGCGGCACCAGAATGGCGCGCGACCAGGAAGAAATTTCGTAGATATTGAACCAGAACCAGTTCGGAAACAGCACGATCTCCGGTGGAATCGCCGGCACCGCGTCGTAATCGTACTGCCCAAAAAAACAGAGATAGATCTTGGTGAACGTATTGACTTCGGTCACGCCGCCCATCTCCAGAATCTTCTTGCGGGCGCGCGCCAGCGCGGGATGATCCGCCGTGAACCCCGCCATCTTCAGCCCAAAGTAGGCCTTCACCGAAGCGCTGATGTTGGAGGGCCCGCCGGCATAGATACTCCAGCCGCCGTCTTCATTCTGATGATTGAGAATGTAGCGGGCTGCCTTGTCGAAACGCTCCTGATTGCCCGTTCCGAGCAAGGTATGCAACAGAATGTAATCGGATTCGAGAGTGGTGTCGGCTTCCAGTTCGCCGCACCAGTAGCCATCTTCGTGCTGCTGCGAGAAAAGATACTTGCGAGCCGCATCGACGGCAACCGCGACCCGGCTCCCCAGGTCATCGATCTTGCCAAATCGCATCTGCGGGGTCCCCAGCGCGCCCGCGTTTGGCGGGCTGGGGTGGGGTGCCGCGGCCGATTTCAAAGGGGCGGATTCTTCCATCATGAACTCCGAATTAGGCCTCCATCGTCACGGCCGGAGCCGCCGCAATCGTTTCCACAATCTCCGGCGGCAATCCAAAGCGCACATTTTCCGGCATGATTTCCAGTTCCTGCACGTTGCCGAAGCCCTGCCCCGCCAAATATTCCACCACTTCCTGCACCAGATGCTCCGGAGCCGATGCTCCCGCGGTCAGGGCCACCGTCTTCACGCTATTCAACCACTGCGGCTGAATGTTGCGGCAGTCATCGATTAGATGCGCCTCGGTGCCCAAACTGCGCGCCCCTTCCACCAGGCGCTTCGAATTCGAACTATTATCGGAGCCAACCACCAGCAACAAATCCGCATCGGAGGCCACGTGCTTGACCGCGACCTGCCGGTTTTCCGTGGCATAGCAAATATCCTGCGCCGCCGGACCCTTAATGTTCGGGAACCGCGCCCGCAGCGCTGCAATAATGTCGCGCGTCTCATCCAGACTGAGCGTGGTCTGCGTCAGGTAGGCCACCCGATTGGGGTCGGGCAACGTAACCGACGCCACTTCTGCCGGCGACCCAACGACCTGAGTCACCGTCGGCGCTTCGCCCAGCGTGCCAATCACTTCGTCATGATCGCGATGCCCGATCAAAATCAGCGAATACCCTTCCTTGGCAAACTTCACCGCCTCCACATGCACCTTGGTGACCAGCGGACAAGTCGCATCGATCACGCGCAGTTTCCGCAGCTTGCTCGCCTCGCGCACTTCGGGAGAAACCCCGTGCGCGCTATAAATCACGCGTTCGCCCTCGGGAACTTCGTCGACGCTGTCGACAAAAATCGCGCCCTTCTGTTGCAGTTCCTCCACGACAAACCGGTTGTGGACGATCTCCTTGCGTACATAAATTGGCCGCCCAAACGCCTCCAGCGCGATCCGGACAATATCGATCGCCCGCACCACCCCGGCGCAGAATCCCCGCGGCTTCAACAGCAGTAAGGTCTTCGTGTGTAACGTC